>JAABUX010004351.1_pt1 | contig 18044 bp, 14 predicted proteins | sample 5561851 | NCBI WGS metagenome assembly JAABUX01 (sample SAMN10711883, study PRJNA513361) | rock metagenome | isolation source: Antarctica rocks | place: Antarctica: Victoria Land, Richard Nunatak red sandstone | collected 2016-01-03 | reverse complement strand
CGGGGCGGAGAAGAACGAGCTGACGCCGGAGCAGGCGGCGGAGGTGGAGGAGCTGTACAACCGCGAGAGCAGTTCCGACCCAGAGGCCAAGAAGACCTAGCGCCGTCGGGCGACCGGGCCCGTATCGACGCCAACCTGGCGGCTATCCGAATCCTGGAGCGACTGGAGCGCGAGCAGCACCAGGCGGACGCTGAGGAGCAGCGCGTACTGGCTCGCTGGTCGGGTTGGGAGCGGTCCCCAACGTCTTCGACGAGGCACGGCCGGAGTGGGCCGGCCCGCGCCAGGAGCTGCGAGAGCTGCTCGGAGAGCGCGAGTATGACGCCGCCCGTCGGTCCACGATCAACGCTCACTTCACCGATGCGGCGTTGGTCAAGGAGATCTGGCGCTTCGCCGAGGGCATGGGCTTTGAGGGCGGCCGCGTTCTCGAACCCGGCTGCGGCAGCGGCAACTTCATCGGGCTGGCGCCGGCGGTAGCAGAGATCACCGGCGTGGAGCTGGATCCGACCACGGCCGCCATCGCCAAGCAGCTCTACCCTGGCGCCCGAGTCCTCAACGAGTCCTTCGCCGACACCCGGATCGCCTCGGCCAGCTTCGACCTGGTCGTCGGCAACGTCCCTTTCGGCCGGGTCAGTCTCCACGATCCGCGCTACAACCCGCAGGGGCACTCGATCCACAACCATTTCCTGCTCAAGAGCCTGGAGCTGACCCGGCCCGGCGGCCTGGTCCTTGCGCTGAGCTCGCGCTACACCCTCGACGCGGCGAACCCGGCTGCTCGACGCGAGATGGCCGAGCTTGCCGACCTGGTGGCGGCCGTGCGCCTACCCGGCGGTGCTCATCGTCAAGCCGCTGGGACCGAGGTGGTGACGGACCTGCTCGTGCTCCGCCGGCGAGAAGCGGGCGCAGCTCCCAGGGGCGAAGCCTGGGAGCGGGCCTTGCCGGAGCAGCTTGGCGATGGCAGTGAGGTCACGATCAACGAGGTCTTCCAGCGTCACCCGGACTGGCTGCTCGGCGATCTCGTCGCTCAGAGCGGCCCCTTCGGTCCTGAGCTGGGGCTCCAGGCTCGCGCTGACACGGTAGGGGAGCTGGAAGCCGCGCTAGAGGCGGTCGCCAGTCGTGCGTCCTCCGCGGGGCTGGTAATGGATCGGCCCTCGACTGCCGCGCAGCCCGAGGTGCGGATCGAGGAGCGCCGCCTACAGCGGTCTGAGGGATACATCAGCGCTGCTCCTGACGGCGGCTTCAACCGTGTCGTCGATGGCACGGCCCAGGAGTTCGCCGTCCGGGGGGAGCGGAACGCGCGCGAGCTGCGGCAGCTGCTCGGCGTCCGCGACGTCCTCGTCGAGCTGCTCGAGACCGAGGCTCAGAGCAGAGATGACGTGCCGCGCATGGCTGAGCTTCGAACCGCGCTGAACGATCGCTATGACCGCTATGTGGGCCACTATGGCCCCGTCAATCGGTTCACCTGGGCCCACAGCGGCCGCTTCGATCCGATCACCGGGGAGGAGAAGATGCGCCGGCTCCGGCCCGCACAGGGGGGCTTCCGGCTCGATACCTACGCGCCGGCGGTGATGGCACTGGAGGAATTCGACGCTGTGAGCCAGCGGGCGAGCAAAGCCTCCGTCTTTCAGCGCCGAGCGGTGGCGCCGCGAGTCCGCCGGCTGGGCGCCGACAGCCCGGCTGATGCGCTGGCCATCTGTCTCGATGAGCGAGGGACCGTCGATCTCGATGAGATCGGCCGGCTCTTGGGCAGCGATCCCCAGGCGGCCCGGCTGGCGCTGGGAAGCTTGGTCTTTGAGGAGCCAGGGGCGGAGCGCCGCCTGGTCGCGGCTGCCGAGTATCTCTCCGGCGACGTGCGCGCCAAGCTCGCCGTCGCTGAGGCCGCGAGCCGAGAGGATCCGCGCTGGGTCGAGAACGCCAGCGCGCTGCGAGCCGTGGTGCCCGCCGAGCTGGGTCCGGGAGAGATTGACGCCAGGTTGGGAGCGACCTGGATTGGGGCCTCCGATGTCCAGCTCTTCCTCCGCCAGACGCTGGAGGATCCGCACCTCGTCGTCGAGCATCCCGGCGCGTCGACCTGGACTGTCCGGGGCAATAGCTATGGCGTTGCCGCGACCGTTCGCTGGGGGACGGCGCGGGCGCCCGCTGCCCGGCTTGCCCAGGCGCTGCTGGAGCAGCGACAAATCTCCATCCACGACGAGCTGGACGGTGGCGGCCGGACGCTGAATCTGACCGACACCACGGCCGCGAGAGAAAAGGCCGAGGAGTTGAACGAGCGCTTCAGCGCCTGGGTCTGGGAAGACCCCGAGCGCAGCTCGCGGTTGAGCAAGCACTACAACGACCTGTTCAACGGCAGCGCCTTGCGCAGCTACGACGGAGCGGAGCTGAGCCTGCCTGGCATGGCGGAGGCATTCGAGCCGGCCTCGCACCAGGTCGCCGCTGTAGCGCGGATCGTGGCTGAGCCAACTGTGCTCCTGGCGCACGACGTCGGCGCCGGCAAGACGGCCGAGATGGTCATCGGGAGCCAGGAGCTGCGGCGTTTAGGCCTGGTCAAGAAACCGGGCTTCGTTGTGCCAAACCACATGCTGGAGCAATTCGGCCGGGAGTTCCTCCAGATCTACCCGCGGGCCCGCGTCCTGGTCGCCGATAAGGACGCCATGGCCGGACCCAACCGGCGCGAGTTCGTCGCTCGCAGCGCGACCGGGGACTGGGACGCGGTGATCCTCTCGCGCTCAGCTTGCGAGCGGATCCCGATGTCGGCGGCATCGCGCCGGGATTACATCGACGCCGAGCTGGCTGTCGTTCGCAGGCAGCTGGCAGCGGCGCGAGACGGCGACCGCCGGACGGTGAAGCGGATCGAGCGGGAGCTCTTGGCGGCCGAAGAGCGTCTGAAGGGCAAGCTCAACACGGAGCGTCGTGACGCCGGCGTGAGCTGGGAGCAGACGGGCATCGACTATCTCTTCGTAGACGAGGCGCATGGCTACAAGAACCTGCGCACGGCGAGCAACATCCAGGGCGCCGCCATCGACGGCAGTCAGCGCGCCGACGACCTGGCCATGAAGCTGCACTACCTGCGCCAGACGCACGGGCATCGAGTGGTCACCTTCGCCACCGCCACCCCGATCGCGAACAGCGTGACCGAGACCTACGTCGTTCAGCGCTATCTCCAGCCTGACCTGCTGGCGCGAGCGGGGATCGAGGACTTCGATAGCTGGGCTGCCAACTTCGGCCGCGTGGTGACGGAGGTCGAGCTGGCGCCGGCGGGCAACGAGTACCGGCTCCAGAGTCGCTTTGCGCGCTTCCGGAACGTGCCTGAGCTGCTTCGCTTGCTGCACGTCTCGGCCGACGTCAAGACGGCCGAGGATCTCAAGCTCGCGCGCCCGGCCGTGGCAGGCAGCGGGCCGGAGACAGTGGTGGTTGAGTGCAGCCAGGAGCTGGCGGCCTACGGCCTCTCGCTAGTTTCCTGACGAAGAGCTACAACGTACCAGATAAGTAAAGTTATCTAGCATCTGCGCCAGCCTGCCCCATCGTTCAGGCGCCGTCTTCGGCCCTCAGCGAGTTCGGACGACCCCCGCGCGGATTTCGCGCCGTCGGCCGCGGCTCTGGAGGTTTGTCCTAGTTATCTGCTACGGTCCCCTAATGCTGACGGTCGAGGCGGCAGCGACCGACTACATCGCCTCCCTTCAGTCGCGTCACGCCCCGGTGGCCACGGTCAAGGCGTACGCCGGTGACCTACGGCGATTCGCCGCCGGCGTCCCCACGGAGCTGCCGTCCATCGACGCGGCCGCGGTCCGCGCCTTCCTCGATGGCGAGCAGGATCGCAGTCCCGCCACCCGTCGGCGCCGGCACGCGACGCTGTGCTCCTTCTTCCGCTGGCTGGTCCAACAGGAGCTGGTCGACGTCAACCCCATGGTGCGGGTCGCGCCCGTGGAGACGGTGAGCCGCCTGCCCCGGCCGCTCGAGGCCGACGCGGTGCGCGCAGTGCTCCAGCGCATACCCTCGAGTGCGAGCCGCGATCGCGCCCTTTTCACCCTCCTCTATGAGACGGGCATGCGCGTGGGCGAGGCCCTAGGGCTGCAGCGCTCGGACGTCGACCTCACCACCGACGACGAGAAGGTCCGCGTGCTCGGCAAGGGGGGCCGCGAGCGGACGGTGCTGCTAACCGCAGCTCCGGAGAGCGTCCGGCTGCTGCGCCGCCACGTCAGGGTGAGCCGGATCACCAGCGGCTCCATCTTCCGCGGCGACCCTCGCTACGGTGGCAGCAACCTGCCGCTCGGGTACACGACGGTGCGCGTCGCGTGGCTACGGTACTGCGCCGAAGCCGGGGTGACGGCGACCATCCATCAGCTCCGCCACAGCCGGGCCAGCCAGCTGGTCCGGGCGGGTGTCCCGCTGGCCACCGTGCGGAAGCTGCTCGGCCATCGCAACATCCAGAGCACCCTCCTCTATGCCGAGGTGGACCAGGCCACCGTCAAGCGGGATCTCCTGGAATACCAGCGCCGCCAGGCGATCCTGCGGTGAGGGCTCGGCCGGCGCTCGCGGCGGGCGCCGCCGACCTGCAGGGCGACGAGGCGGACGAGCTCCGCCAGCTTCTCGCTCTGAGCGCGGAGGACCTGGAGTTCCTCGATCGCGTGCGTGGGGACTCCCACCGCTTGGCGCTGGCGCTGCAGCTGGTTTGGGCACGTACGGAGCGCGTGCTGGCGATCGATCCGGTGTCGCTGCCGCCGCGCGTGATCGCGACGGTGGCGGCACAGCTGGGGGTGGCTCCCGAGGTCATCGGCGCCAACCGCGCCTGGCCGACGACCCGGGCGGCCGACAACGCTGCCGTATGTGAGCACCTCGGGGTTCGGCCCTTCGATGCGGACGAGGACGAGGACGGGCAGCGGCTCCGCGAAGTCCTCCGCGAGAAGGTAGCCCACACCGGCAGCACCGCCGCCCTTCTCGACGCCGCCGAGCACTGGCTGGTTCGGCAGGGCCTGCTGCGCCCAACCGGGGGGAGCACCATCGAGCGCCTCCTCTACAGCGCCCGGGCGGTCGCCGAGGAGGAGCTCTTCGCCATCATCGCCGGTCAGCTGACGGCGGGCCAGGGCAAGAGCCTCGACGAACTCTGCCACACCGACGGGCAGGACAGCGAGGTGGCGCGGCTGACCGTGCCCTCACGCGTCCCCTCCCGTCGCGCCGTAGCCGACGACTGCGAGCGGTTGGAGCGGATCCGCACGGTACTGCCGCCGACGCTCGACTTGGGCTCGATCACCGCCAACCGCTGCCGGCAGTGGGCGGCCGTGGTGCGGCGGCAGACGGCGCAGGCGCTGCGCCGCTACCCGACGGCGAAGCGACGCACCCTGCTGCTGGCCTTCCTCGTCGTCCGCGGCGAGGAGATCACGGACGCCGTCGTGGAGATGTTCGACGTCCTGATCGGCCGCGCCTTCGCCCGCAGCCAGGAGGCGTTGATCGAGAACCGCCTGGACCAGGCGCAGGCTCAGACCGAGGGGGTGCGGATGCTGCGCACCATCGCAGAGGTCCTCCTCGACCCCGCCATCCCGCCCGCGGCGGTGCGGAGCGAGGTCTTCCGCCGGGTTCCCCGGGAGCGGGTTAGCGCGGCCGTGGAGCAGGCCGCGGCCCTCGACACCAGCCAGGCCGAGGCCTTCTTCGGCGAGCTGGCCGAGCGCTACCCGTACATCCGATCGTTCGCCCCGCTCGTGCTCCGCACCCTGCGCTTCGCCTCGCAGCGAGCAGGAAACGAGGTGCTGGAGGCGCTCGAGGTGCTCCGCGACATGAACGCCGAGCACCGGGTCAACGTGCCCGCGGAGGCGCCTCACGAGGTGGTGCCCAGGAAGTGGCGGAGCGTCGTGGTGCGTCCTGAAGGCGTCGACCGCCGCGGCTGGGAGTTCTGCGTGCTCTCCGAGGCGCGGGCCGCGCTGCGCTCCGGTGACCTCACCGTCCCGGGGAGCCGGCGCTTCACGCCCTGGGACGGCAACCTCTACACACCGGCCGCCTGGGATGGGCGGCGGTCGAGCTGGCTCGCCGAGTCGGGACTCCCAGCCAGCGGCGAGGAGTATGCCGCCCGAGCCATCGCGGATCTGGACGACGTCACCACCGAGGTCGCGCGCCGGCTGCCGGGCAACGCCTCGGTCCGGATCGAGCGCGGCAAGCTGGTGCTCACCGCGCTCGAGCGGGTCGAGGTCCCGCCGGAGGTCGAGCAGTCCCGTGCCGCGCTCGTGGCGCTGCTTCGCACCGTGGGGGTGGGCCTGCCGGACCTGCTAATGGAGGTCGACCGCTGGACCGGCTTCATCTCGGCGCTCACCCACCTGACCGGCCGGCGCACGCCCTCAGCGGACCACCAGGCATCGATCCGGCCGGCGCTCTTCGCCGTGCTCATCGCCGAGGCTACGAACATCGGCCTGGCCACCATGGCGCGCGCGTCCGGCATCCCCGTGGGCCAGCTCACGCGGGTCGCCGACTGGTACCTGCGGGAGGACACACTGCGCGCCGCCATCAGCGCCCTCGTCCACTACCACCGCGGCCTGCCCCTGACGGAGGCCTTCGGCACCGGCACGACCTCGTCCTCGGACGGGATCCGCTTCGGGGTGGCGGCGTCGACGCTGAACGCCCGCTACCTTCCGCGCGCCTTCGCCCGGCGCCGGGGCATCACCGTCATGAGCCACGTCAGTGACCAGGGGACGCAGTACTGGGTCGACGTCGTCAACTGCCAGCTGCGCGAGGCCACCTTCGTCCTCGACGGCCTGCTCTACCACGATGCCCCGCCCATCGAGGAGCACTACACGGACACCGAGGGCTACACGGACCTGGTGTTCGGGCTCTGCACGATCCTGGGCAAGCGCTTCGCCCCGCGCCTACGCGACCTCCCCGACCAGGCGCTCTACCGGGCCCGGAGGGACGGCGACTACGGCCCGCTCAGCCCCCTCTTCCGGCAGACGGTGCGTACCGAGCTGATCGCCCGCCACTGGGATGATCTCAACCGGCTCGCGGCCTCGCTCAAGGACGGGCTGGCCACGCCCTCGCTCATCGTGTCGCGGCTGCAGGCGATGCAGCGGCAGAACCCCCTGCAGCAGGCCCTCCACGAGGTGGGGCGCGTGGCGAAGACCCGCCACATCCTCACCTACGTCGACGACGAGCGCCTGCGCCGGCGGGTGTTGGTCGGGCTGAACAAGCAGGAGCGGTTGCACGACATGGCGAGGGACATCAGCTTCGGGCGCCAGGGCCGGTACGGCGACCGCGGCTACGAAGCCCAGCTCAACCGGGCGTCGGCGCTCAGCCTGGTGATCAACGCCATCATCGTCTGGAATACCCGGTACCTGGCTGCCGCGGTCGACGAGCTGGCTCGCCGCGGCCAGCCCATCCCGAGCTCGGCATGGACGCACCTCACGCCGCTGCTCTGGGAGCATGTCCACTTCGTGGGCGCCTACCGCTTCGAGGAGCCGGTGATCGCCGGTGAGCTGCGGCCCCTGAAGGCAACGTCATGAGCCAATGGCTCGATGCGCGTCCCAACTGGCCCTGGGGCCGACACCAGCTCGGCGCTGTTCCTCAACCAGCACGGGGTCGGCTCTCCGTCCGCGGCGCCAACCCGCCGACCGCTGACCTATGGAAGAACCGGCACAACCGGGGCTCCCACCTCTGGTTGCACACTGGTCAGCCTGCCGACTCGATGATCTGGCAAACGACCACCGGCTCGCCGTTGCGGTTGCTCTGCTCGGCGGCTCTGCGCGCGCCCATCAGCGACCGCCGCAGCGCCTTGAGGTCGGCCACCGTCCGGTCGATCTCCTGGAGATGGGAGTCCACCAACTGGAGCACCTTCTGGCAGGGCTGGGCGCCGTCACGCTGCAGGCCGATGACGTCCTTGATCTCCTCCAGCCGGAGCCCCAGCGCCCTGGCCTGGCGGATGAACCGCAGGATGTCTATGTCGGCGTCCGTGTAGGTTCGGTAGCCGGCTTGGGTCCGCTCGGCCGGCTCCAGGAGGCCCTTCGACTCGTAGAGCCGTACCGCCTTCTCGGTCAGGCCGGCGCGCCGCGCGGCCTCCCCGACGGTAACTGTTCCGCTGCCTCTTCTCACTTCAACATTGTAAGGCTTGACCTTGACCCGAGGGTAAGGTTTTAGAGTTCATTTCAGTGACCCCTTCCCAACCGTCGCCGAGAGGTAGCGTGACCCGGAGCAACGTCTCGGTCAGCGCCCGAGGAGTGCAGAAGATGAAGCAGCTGGAACTGAACGTGAGCGGGATGGACTGCACTCAATGCGAGCGCAGGATCGAGACCACACTCGCCCGTTTGGACGGCGTGGTGCGGAGCAAGGCCGACCACGGCGCCGGTGTGGTCACGGTGGTGATCAACCCAGCCACGGCGAGCGAGGACGCGGTGCGGGCATCGATCGCCCAGGCCGGCTTTGGGGTGTCCTGATGGCCACGCGACTGGCTCGGAGAGAGCAGCCTGAGCCTGAGTCGGCCCCCTACTGGGTCGACGAGGGCGTGGGCGCGGATGGCAGCGCGCGCTTCCGCGCCAAGATCGGCGGCCTCCACTGCTCACTGTGCACGGGCACCATCGAGAAGGCGTTGGGCCAGCACCCCGGGGTCGAGAAGGTGGCTGTCAGCCTGACTCACGAGCAAGCCCTGGTCGAGTACGACCCCAAAAGGGTTACGCCGGTGGAGCTGCTGGCCACGCTGAAGGACATGGGCTACACGATCTGGGACCCCCGCAAGGCGAGGCCATTCGAGGAGGAGGAGCGCGACCTGATCCGGGAGGGTCGACGGCTGCTGACGGCCATCGGCTTCAGCCTCGCCACCATCTCCCTGATCTTTCAGGCTCAAGGCTGGTGGTCGGTGCTCGTGCCGGCCGTGATCGGCCTGAGCCTGCTGACTGTCGCCTATCTGATACTGCGCAGCAGCGGCCGGCTCGCCACCGTGCTTGGACTCGGTGGTCTGGCAGCTGCCTTCGGCCTCCTCCTCACGGCGAAGCTGACGATTCTGGCGGCTGGCTGGACGCCGCTGCTGGTGGCCGGGTTCGCCCTCTTCGTCGTCTTCGGGCTGGCCCACCACATCCTTTCGATGGCGTACCAGTCGCTCCGAAGAGGCATCTTGAACCAGCACGTCCTTCTGGAGGCGGGAGCCTTCGCGGGGATCCTCGGCGGAGTGATTGGGTTCGCCTTCCACCCGGCGGGGTACCCAACGGCTCCCTTCTTCGCGGTTTCGGTGCTGATCGTCAACTACCACCTGTTCTCGGAGTGGCTGTCCCTGCTCGTCAAGACCCGAAGCTCCCAGGCGGTCAAGCGCCTGCTCGACCTCCAGCCCGACACGGCTCGCGTCTCCCGCAACGGTAAGGAAGAGGAGGTCCCGATCACCCAGGTGCGCATTGGCGACCTGGTCCGCGTCCGGCCGGGCGAGAAGATCCCCGTCGACGGCATCGTGGTCGGCGGCCACTCCGCGGTCGATCAGTCGCTGGTGACCGGGGAACCGGTGCCGGTCGAGAAGGCCGACGGCGATGAGGTGATCGGCGGCTCCATCAACTCGCTCGGGACACTGCTGATCAAGGTCAGCGCGGTCGGGGAGCAGAGCTTCCTCCAGCAGGTCGTGCGCCACGTCGAGGACGCGCGCGCGCTCAAGCCGGGGATCCTCCACCTGGTCGACCGGATACTGAAGGTCTACGCACCGCTCGTCCTGATCACCTCGGCCCTGGCCTTCGTCGGCTGGTTCGGGGGCACCTACCTGCTCACTGGCCACGGCGACCTCCAACGGGCGGCCTTCGCGGCGCTGAGCGTGCTGGTTATGGGCTACCCGTGCGCGGTGGGCATCGCAGCGCCACTGTCGATCGTCCGGGGCGCTGGCGAGGCGGCCGGCCGCGGCATCATCATGCGCACGGGCGAAGCCTTCCAGGGATTCCGGTTGGTGAAGATGATCGTGCTCGACAAGACGGGCACGCTCACCGTGGGCCGGCCCTCGGTGCGCGAGGTCGAAGCCGTCGGTGACCCAGCCGAGCTGCTCGCGCTGGCCGCCGCGGCTGAGGCCAGCTCTGAGCATCCGCTGGGCCAGGCCGTCCTCAGCCACGCTCTCGACCTCGCGCTGGAGGTGCCCGAGGTCGAGGACTTCGAGGCTGCCGCCGGCCAGGGCGTGTCCGCCCTCATCGGCGGCGTCCGCGTGCGCGTGGGCCGCCCAGGCTTCCTGACGAAGAGCGGGGTCGAGCTGGGAGCGCTCGGGGAGCGCGTGTCCGCTCTCGAGAAGGAGGGACGCACCGTGGTTGTGGTTAGCCACGAGGGACAACCGCTGGGCCTGATAGCCCTGGGCGACGAGCTCCGCAACGACGCCAGGGCCGCGGTCGAGGCCATGAGGCAGGCGGGCGTGACCCCGATCCTGCTCACCGGCGACAACCAGGCTGCAGCAATCAGGGTTGCCGAGCAGCTCGGGATCGAGGAGTTCTACGCCGGCGTGCTACCCGGCGAGAAGGCCGACCGCATCCGCCAGCTGCAAAAGCGTGGCCGGGTGGCGATGGTCGGCGACGGCATCAACGACGCGCCCGCCCTGATGCAGGCGGACGTGGGACTCGCGATCGGCGGCACCGACATCGCGATCGAATCGGCGGACATCATCATCGTCAACGACCGGCTGGAGTCGGTGATGCTGGCTCGTGAGATCAGCCGCTACAGCTACCGCAAGACCAGGCAGAACGTCACCCTCGCCTTCCTGTTCAACGGGATCGGTATCCCCGCCGCGGCCACCGGCCTCGTCTACCCAGTCTGGGCCATGATCGCCATGGCGGTCAGTGTTAGCAGCATCTTCGTCAACTCGCTCTGGGGTCGTCCCGGGCTGTTCTTCAACGCCATCCTGAGTGTTGGCAGGCAGACACCGGCCGAGTCGTCCCGCGGCGGCGAGCATTCGGAGGCGGCCTGATGGCCGCGGCCGCACTGCCTATGGGCGTCAACACGCCTCTATTGCCGGTTTCCGGTCGTACCCCTGGACCCTTGGGAGATAGTTATCTAGCACGTTGTAGCTTTTCGTCGGAAAGCTAGCGACAGGCCCTACGTGGAGGAGCTGGGCCACCGCGCCGATCACGTTCGGAGCCGGGGCGTGAGTCCGGAGGACGACAACATGCTCAAGGTCTCCAACGACGGCCGGCTGGCCGCCCTGGATCTGCGGCTGGTCGGGCGCGGCCAGGGTGGCGATGTGATCGAGACCAAGGCGGCAGCGGCTGCTGACCGCATCGCACAGATCTGGGTGGAGCATCGCAATGCTCAGTACGCGGGCCTGAACGGCTCGCTCTCCCCGGTGAGGGGCGCCCTCCAGCTCGTCTTCTGCGATCAGGGGACGCCACGGCCCGGTTGGAACGTGTACGACGAGCTGCGCGACCAGCTCCAGCAGCGGGGCGTTCCCCGCGAGCAGGTCCGCTTCATGCACGAGGCGAGAAACGACCGCGAGAAGGGAGAACTCTTCGCCGCCTGTCGGCAGGGCCGCGTCGCCGTGCTGATCGGCTCGACCGAGCGCATGGGTGTCGGCACCAACGTCCAGGCCCGAGCCGTGGCGCTGCACCATCTCGACTGTCCCTGGCGGCCGGCGGATCTCGCCCAGCGCGACGGCCGGATCCTGCGCCAGGGGAACCAGAACCCGGAGGTCCGCATCCTCCGCTACGTGACCGAGGGCTCCTTCGACACCTATCTCTGGCAAACAGTCGAGCGCAAAGCGCGCTTCATCGGCCAGGTCATGCGCGGTCGTCTCGACGTGCGCGAGATCGAGGATATCGGCGACACGGCACTCAGCTACGCCGAGGTGAAGGCGCTGGCCGCCGGCGATACGCGCCTGATGGAGAAGGCAAAGCTGGAGGGCGAGGTGGTCCGCCTGGAGCGCCTGGAGCGGGCCTGGCATCGAAGCCAGCGCGATCTCCAGCACCGCGTCGAGCGTGGCCCGCTTGAGGTTGCGAGCTTCCAGGAGGAGCTGGACACGATCCAGCGTGCGCTGCCGCGTCGGCAGTCGACCAAAGGCGAGCAGTTCGCCATGCTGATCCAGGGCTCCCGCTACCGAGAGCGGGCAGCTGCGGGCGAGGTGCTGCGCAAGCTGGCTCAGAAGGCTTGTCTGGAGCTGCGCGACCCCGGCGCCGCTCGTGACATCGTGGGCGAGCTGGGCGGATTTCCGGTGGAGTTGACCACCCGCCGCGCCGAGACCAGCAAGTACAGCGTCGAGCTGCACCTGCTCGACGTGCCCGAGAGCCGCGTTCATCTGGACGCCGAGCGCCTAGACGGGGTCAGCGCTACCGGACTCGTGCTCCGCTTGGAGAACCGACTCGAGAAGCTGGAGGAGATCCGCGACCGCACCGCAGCAGAGCTGCGGCGTAGCAGGGACGAACTGGGTCGGGCCGAGGGCCAGCTGGCGGCGGCCTTCCCGCACGTCGAGGCACTCGCCGAGGTACGCGGCCGGGCGGGCCGCCTCCAAGAGGAGCTGGACCAGCTGGCCCACCCGAAGCCAGTTCCCGAAGCCGCGCCACAAAGCGATCCCGCTCAAGCCAGGACGGGCTGGCGGCAGCGCCCCGTGGTGGAGCCATCCGAGCCGGGCGGAGCGATTGAGCAGTCGCGAAGGGCTACCGAACTGGAGCGCACGTGACGGATGGCGGCGGGGCTGACTTGGGGGAGCCCTTAGATGCTGTGGCGGCGTGAGAAAACCAGTCGCGCATCGGAACGCGCAGCGGCCGAAACGCACTGCCATCAGGGGCACTGGATTGTCTTCAAAGGAGAGTGACGCCGCATCTGACGGTGAAGGGACTCCCGCACCGCCGTTTACCATAGGCGCCGTCTTGGAGACCAACCTCCTGTACTACGGTGACAACCTCGACATCCTCCGCCGATACATCCCCGACGCCAGCGTCGACCTGGTCTACCTCGACCCGCCCTTCAACTCGAATCGCGACTACAACGTCATTTTCAAGGATGAGTCGGGCCGGCAGAGCGACGCGCAACTGCTCGCGTTTGAGGACACTTGGCATTGGGGTCCCGGAACCGAAGCCACCTACGCCTACCTGACCAACACCGCCCGTCATGAGGGGCGCGTGCCTGACTCGTTGACTCGGATCGTTGCCGCGCTCCGCTCAGCGATTGGCGAGAACCAGATGATGGCCTACTTGGTCGAGATGGCCGCCCGGCTCGTCGAGCTGCGGCGCGCCCTCAAGCCGACTGGCTCGCTGTACCTACATTGCGATCCGACCGCCAGCCACTATCTCAAGACGGTTCTCGACACGGTCTTCGGACCGCTGCTCTTCCGCTCCGAGATCGTCTGGAAGCGCAGTAGTGCCCATAGCGATACGAAGCAGGGGCGGCGACTCCACGGCCACATCCACGATGTGTTGCTCTTCTACACAAAGGGTCCCAAGTGGACCTGGAATCCCATTTACACGCCCTACGACGCTGAGTATTTGGATGCCTTCTAGTATTTGGATGCCTTCTATCGTCACGTTGAGGCTGGGACTGGGCGCCGGTTTCGCTTGGGTGATCTGACGGCGGCTAAGCCAGGGGGCGACACCCTGTATGAATGGCATGGGGTAAAGCCCTATCGGGGCCGGTTTTGGGCCTACTCCCGCGCCAACATGGAGGAGTTCGAACGTGAGGGCCGCCTCGTCTATAGCCGCTCAGGCATGCCGCAGTACAAGCGCTACCTGGACGAGATGCCAGGCGTGCCTCTTCAAGATGTCTGGACCGACATTCGGCCGGTCGCACCAGGACCTGGCGAGCGCTTGGGATACCCGACCCAGAAGCCGGTGGAGCTGCTCGAGCGGATGATCCGCACCTCATCCAACCCAGGCGACGTCGTCCTTGATCCGTTCTGCGGTTGCGGCACGGCTGTGATTGCCGCCCAAAAGCTGGAGCGGCGATGGATCGGGATCGACATCACTTACTTGGCGATTGCCGTCATGCGTTCGCGGCTGCGGGATAGCTTCGCACTCGAAGAAGTCCCGGTGATCGGACAGCCAACCGAGGTCGAGGGCGCGCGGCAGCTCGCCCAATTGCCGGAGGGTCGCTACCAATTCCAGTGGTGGGCACTCAATCTGGTCGACGCCAAACCGGTGGGAGGAGTCGAGAAGAAGGGTGCCGATCGCGGCATCGATGGGCTGCTGACCTTCACGGACACCCACGGGGAGCTAGAGACCGTCCTGGTGAGCGTCAAGAGCGGTCACGTGAACTCCGGGATGATCCGAGACCTCAAGGGCACCCTCGACCGCGAGAAGGGAGCGATCGGCCTCTTCGTCACGCTCGAAGAGCCGTCCCGCGAGATGCGGCTCGAAGCCGACACCGCCGGTCTCTATCACTCCCGACTGTGGAACCGCGATTACTCGAAGATCCAGATCCTCAGCGTGAGGGAGCTGCTCGAGGAGGGAAAGAAGCCGGCGTTACCGCCGTACGTCCTGCCGACCTATCAACAGGCGGCCGCGGTCCGCAAGGCGAGCGGCCAGCAAGAGGACCTGTTCGGCCAGAGCTCCCGATAAGCGCCTGTAAATGGGCTGCTATCAGGTGCTGGCAGCCGGCACCGCACAGCGTGCCCCCCCACCCACAAGTGAGAAGACGCTGTGTCTCCGAGCGGTTCAGCTGGCGTTGACGGGGGCAACGACGTGTCAAGCGACACCAGAGTTCCCCAGTCAGCGACGTGAGGGGCGAGACCTCCGTTCTCGAGAAACGGGAGGGCCCACACCCCGTGCTACACGGCGCGACGAAGCTCCAGGAAGGAGCTAGACCGCAGGCCTGGTCATCGAAGCCGGGGCGTCAGGGGACGCCCACCCTGAAGAGGACGCCCTCGCCTCCCGTAAAGGTCACGCCAGGGAACCAGAAATCGCGGGTCAGCTCCTCGAAACCGAGTCCTTTGTGGAGTGCGATGCTGGCTCGGTTGCTGCTGTTAGCGAAGTAGTACGCCTGAGATGCTTTGGTTGAGACCCATGCCAGCCGCTTTCGGGTTAGCGAGGCTCCAATGCCGAAGCGGCGCCACCCCCCTCGAACGAGCAGGCTTCCTAAGTACCAGCCCTCCGGGGCGTGGTTGGCCGGGGCCTCCAGTGACGGTTGAAAATGCATCACTTGGCCCCAGCCGACCACCTCGCCGTCTGCCGTGGCAACGAGCAGGAGCCGCTCGCTGCGAGCGACGCTCAGTCCGACGGAGAAGCGCTTGACCAGTTCCTCCACGGAGCTGCCGTGGCGCTCATGTTCCAGCTGCGCGAGTGCCTCGGCATCTTCGACGCGGCCAGGCCGGACCTCAAAAGCAGGCCGCGAGGTGCTCTGGCGCGGGTTCGGCTCAAACTGCGCGAAGCGAGAGGTGCTCGATCCGCTCACGTCGGTCAAAGGTATCAGGGCAAGCAAAGCTGCCCTTACGCCGCGCGCGGCTTACTGCGGCCGATGGCCCTTTAGACAGTCGAGCGGGTGACAGAGAACAGCTCCTCGAGCTCGCCGATCGTGTGCTGACCGGCGCGGTGCAGCGCGACGAGGTGGGCTTCCTGCTTCGTGCTGAGCTTGGGTTGCTTGCCTCGCAGTCGTCCCTTGGCCTTGGCGACCTTCATGCCCTCGCGGGTGCGCAGCCGAGCAAGGTCGGCCTCGAACTCCGCGACCATGGCCAAGACGTTGAGCAACAGCCGGCCGACGGGATCCGTTGGGTCGTGGACGGACCCACCGAGGCTGAGCTTGACCGAGCGCGCGGTCAGCTCGTCGGCGATCGCGCGGGCGTCGGGGAGGGAGCGGGCGAGTCGGTCGAGCTTGGTGACCACGAGAGTGTCGCCCGCCCGGCACGCCGCCAGCGCCTGACGCAGCCCAGGCCGCTCTCGGTTTGTGCCGGTCAGGCCATGATCGACATAGATGCGGTCTAGGGTCACGCCGAGGGCGGCGAGGGCGTCACGCTGGGCGGTGAGGTCTTGGGCGTCAGTGGAGACACGGGCGTAGCCGATCTTGAACTCTGTCACCCCAATAGTGTGCCGCTTGGCCCCCCGTCACCGGAACACATCACCGAACCAGTCTTACGGGACACCCCATGCCGGTCCCGCTCGGCAGCCGCGGGCCGCCGAGTAGGAGTGCCGTTGGAGGTTCGCCTTGCGACGCACTGGCGTCGTGATCGGGATCCCAGGTTCAGGTCAGCGGACAACCCAGGGCCGCCGCCTGATGGTCAGCGGCGGCCGGCCAGGAGCGCCCTGTCGGCTCGGAGGTCCAGGCAGGCCGCCTCGAAGCCAGCCTCGCGGAGCACGCCCAGGTAGTCCTCCAGCGTCAATAGACGGTCGTGGCCCTCGGCCAACCCGCCCCCGTACTCCTCGAAGGCCTCGGGGTTCCACCGCCAGCCCAGGAGGCCTTGGCGCGCCAGAAAGCGGGTATAGCCATCGCGACGACACGAGCACGGGGTCGACGACGAGGAGTAGCCCGCGTGGCCGCAGCCTTTCCCGGACCAGCGCCAGCAGGCGCTTCAGGTCCGGCCGATCGAGGTGGTGGAGGGCCTGGACGGCAATGGCAGCGGTCAGCTCCGACGGCACGTCCAGCGCCGAGAACTGCTCGTGGTTGGAGAGGTCTGCTTGTGCCAGCCGCACTCGCTTGCCGAAGCGTCCAGCCTCGCGCGCGCCATCTCCAGCATCGGCGGGGAGCTGTCGACGCCGAACACCTGCAGGTCCTCGTGGCGGTCCAGGATCCGCTCGGCCACCAGTCCTGAGCCGCATCCGAGGTCGAGGCAGCAGCCGGGGCCGGCAGCGGCCAGGAGCTCGACCAGCAGCTCCAGGTGCCCGGCCCGAGTCGGGTTGCCCTCAAGGTGACTCGCCTCCCAGCGACGCGCCTTCTCCGCGTCCGACCAGAGGTCAGCCACCCGGGACCGCCACCTCCAGCGGCCGTTCCCCGGCGCGCCGCAGCTCGCCGGCTTCCGGCGGCAGGGCCTGCGCCGTGGTCAGGTCGGAGGCCCTGCCTCGCTCGTCCGCCCGCGTCCGCGCCGGCGGCGCCCAGAGCACGCGCCTATCGAGAACCTGAAGTCCGGAGGTGCCGCCGGCCGAGGCTAAGGGCAGCTGCTGAGGTCAAGGCCACGCTGGAGGCTTAGCCCGCCAGCACCAGGGGCCACGCGTCATCCGCGCTGGGGCACCGCTGCAGCAGGGTCCTGACCTCGACCGTCTTCATGACCGCACCCTCCACGGAGATCGTACCGTTGCCGCCGCCGTGCAGCGTGAACGCTTAGCCGCGTACAAGGAAGCTGGCGACGGCCTGCAACGAGTACGCGTGCTTCCAGGTTTCGCGACCACGACCCGGAGCTGAGCGTCGGGCCGGGCCCGGTTGTCCACGGTCAACGATCCCCGGGGCTCTCCGTCGATGGCCACGCTGACCGACTCCCGGGCCTCGCAGTGGCTGGTTCCTATCTGTTCGTGGATGATCAACAAGACAAAGCTCCTCGACGAGTTCCTGGCTGACCACCCGAATGCCCACCTGCACTTCACCCCGACCTACACCAGCTGGCTGAATCAGGTTGAGCTCTGGCTGGTCGAGCGCCGGGCGTTACGAGATCTTCAGGGCTTGCTGCCAAATAGGAGTGGTCGAAACCGCTGGCGTCCCCCACAGAGGGATCCGCTAGCGGCCTAATGAAACTAGCCGTGGTCGGTCCACCGTTCCGCGAACTGACAAACTGACCTGGTGGATGCGTCAAGGCCCGAGGAGCACATCTTGGTGGCAGGGCTGTTGCGCCGTTGTGGTCGCGCGTTGATGGTCCATCGTTCGCCGCGCCGGCACTGGTATCCCGATGCCTGGGACCTGCCCGGTGGGCACATGCTCGATGGCGAGGCATCGCGCCGCGCGCTGGCACGGGAACTCGATGAGGAACTCGGCATCGCAGCCGAGGTGACCGGTGCGCCCTTCGCCCGCGTTCAGGGCGCGGACTTCCGGATGGACATCTGGTTGATCGATCAGTGGACTGGCGAACCGTCCAACTGCGACCCGCTGGAGCACGATGCGCTGGCATGGCTCACTGACGCTGAGCTACAGGGTCTGCGCCTGGCCGACCCCCGGCTACCCCAGCTGCTGCACGCGGCGCTCAACCCGGCGTAGTAGGCGTCCTCGGCTCCAAGCGTCCCAGTGATCGA
>JAABUX010004350.1_pt1 | contig 18045 bp, 15 predicted proteins | sample 5561851 | NCBI WGS metagenome assembly JAABUX01 (sample SAMN10711883, study PRJNA513361) | rock metagenome | isolation source: Antarctica rocks | place: Antarctica: Victoria Land, Richard Nunatak red sandstone | collected 2016-01-03 | reverse complement strand
ATTCGGCGGCGACCAGCCGTTCGACGGCCACAGGAGCAGCGGCGCGGAACTCCTCGAGCAACCGGGCCTGCTCGGCCGCCGCACGCTCAAGGCTCGCGGCCTTGACGTGTCCGAAGCCTCGGATCGCGCTTGCGGAGATGGCCGGTCGCCGGGTCCCGCCGGGCCAGGAGCGGCGGCGCGAGGTGCAGCTTGAGCCGGTAGGGTCCCTCGAAGGTGGCCGCGAGCCGGGCGCGGTACGAGGGGAGGCTGTAGAGCCGCGCCGTTCAGGCTGCCGTCCGGCTGGCGGCAGCGAAGGCGGGCAGGTCGAAGTTCGCCCGCGCGGCTTGGTCGTAGGTGAGGAGCGTGCCGGCCTGGAGCAGCCGGCGGGCGGCCATATGGTCGGCCGACCGGTTGATCGACTCGGCGCCGACGAAGCCGTCCTGGCGGAACGAAAGCACGGAGAACCGTTCTGCCCCTTCATCGCCGGTCCGCAGCGTTCGCGTGCCTGTGCCGACGAGGCCAGCGATCTGCAGCTTGTCCGGCCCCTGGTCGCTCCAGAACCAGGGAACGCTGGCATACGGAGCAGGCCGCCCCACCAAGCGGGCGGCGACGGTCTTGGCCTGGTCTATGGCGTTCTGCACGGATTCCAGCCGCACCAGGCCGGCCACATGTACGCTCGGCGCGCTGGCGCAATCCCCGACGGCGGAAACGGAGGGATCGGCCGTCAGCAGATGCTCGTCGACGATGATGCCGTTCTGGACGGCCAACCCGGCCGCTTCCGCCAGCTCGGCGTTGGGCACAACCCCCACCGCTACGAGCACCAGCTCGGCCGCGACCCACCCTCCATCGGACAGAACGGCGCTGCCGACCTGGCCGTCCCTCCCATTCAGCGCCTTCACGCCGGCGCCGAACAGGAACGTCACCCCCCGCGCACCGTGGCGCCGCTGCAACCACTCCGCGATCTCCGGCGAGCAGGAGCGGGCCAGGGCGCGGGACGCCGTCTCGATCACCGTCACCTCCAACCCGAGGCTGGATGCCACCGCGGCGAACTCCATGCCGATGAAACCGGCGCCGGCCACGACGGCGCGCCGCTTGCCTGCCATCGCCGCGCGCAGGACCGTGGCATCACGCAGCGAGCGCAGCGACATGACATTGCCGAGCTCGGAGCCCGGCACGAGCAACTCACGGTTCCGGGTTCCCGTGGCGAGCACCAGGTGCTCGTAGTGCAACCCTTCGCCAGTCTCGAGATGGACGCGCCGCCCCGCGCGGTCGATCGCGGCGACGCGGCGGCCATGCAAGACATCGATCCCCTTCTCCTTGAAGAAGGACTCGGTGCGGAGGGAAAGCGCGGCCGCATCGAGCTTGCCGACCAGGTAGGCCTTGGACAAGGGCGGCCGTTGGTACGGCAGCGCGGGCTCGTCGCCGATCAACGTGACCGGCCCGGCATAGCCTCCCTCGCGCAGCGACACGGCCGTCTGCGCCCCGGCCTGCCCCGCCCCGACGATGACGACGCCGGGGATCAGGATTGCGTCTCCGGGATGTGGACAACCAAGCCGTCCAGCTCGTTCTCCATGCGGATCTGGCAACTCAGCCGGCTGTTCGGCCGGCGCTCGCTGGCCGTGCATTCCAGCATGCCTTCCTCATCGGCACCGATCGGCTGCAGGCGCCTCAGCCACGCCTCGTCGACGTAGATGTGGCAGGTCGCGCACGAGCACGCCCCGCCGCACTCCGCATCTATGCCTCCGACGCCGTTCGATGTTGCCGCGTGCATCACGCTCGAGCCGCGGGCCGTATCGATCGTACGGGCCGTACCGTCCTGTTGGACATACGTGACTTTCGGCATCCCATCCTCAACCTTGTTCGTTGGACTGGCGTGCGCCGTCCGTGGTCACGCGACCCCGCATCCCATGCCGCCCGAAACGCCCAGGACCTCACCGGTGATGAAGGAGGCTTGGGACGATGACAGGAAGCCGATCGCCGCCGCGACCTCCTGGGGCTCGCCGAGGCGCTTGAGAAGGGTGAGGTCGGTCATGGCTCGCTCGAGCTTCGCGCCGCCGTCGCGGATCGCCCGCTCCACCATCGGCGTCCAGATCGGGCCCGGCAGGACCGCGTTGCAGGTGATGCCGAAACGCGCGTTCTCGCGGGCGATCGAGCGGGTGAAGCCGATCACGCCCGCCTTGGCGGCCGCGTACACCGCGCCACCACGCGATCCCAGGCGCCCGGCCTCCGAGGCAACGTTCACGATGCGGCCGTAACCGCTTGCCTGCATGGCCGGCAAGGCCCCGCGCGTGGCAGCGAAAACCGATTCGAGGTTGATCGCGATGAGCCTGCGCCATTCGGCCGGCTCCAGTTCGGTAAAGAAGGCGTGCTGATCCACCCCGGCGTTGTTGACCAATATGTCGAACGGTCCGGAGCGTCGGAAGAGCGCCTCGACCGCGGCCAAGTCCGTCACGTCGACGGCCTCGAAGGTGGCGCCGACCTCCTGGGCCAGCGCCGCGCCGGCCTCAACGTCGAGGTCGCACAGCAGCGTGTCGACGCCGTCATGGCGAAGGCGCCGCACCACGGCGGCGCCGATGCCGTTCGCCCCGCCGGTGACGAGGGCCCGCCGCGGCGCCGGCATGCGGGTCAACAGCCCCGGAAGACGGGCTTGCGCCGCTCGATCACGGCCGCCAGGCCCTCGCGCGCATCCGCGGTCGCGGACAGCTCCGACACGGTCCGGGCCTCCTCGGGCAGGCAGGCCTCGACCCCGATCCCGTTCCAAAGGAGCCGCTTCGCGGCTGCCATCGCCTTCGGAGCGCCCTCCGCGTAGCGAAGCGCGAGCGCCCGGGCGCGGGCCGGCAACTCCTCGTCGGGCACGACCTCGGTCACGAGTCCGATCGCCAGCGCCTCCACGGCCGGGACGATCCGGTTGGACAGAAAAATCTCGGTCGCGCGCCGAAAGCCAACGAGGCGCGGCAGGATGACGGAGGCGCCGCCGTCGGGTGCCATCCCGACCCGCGTCGCGCCGGCCATGAATTTGGCCGATCCGCCAGCAACCACGATGTCGGACGCGCAAACAAGCCCGAGGCCTCCGCCCCCGGCGGCATAGCCCTGCACCTCGGTGACGACGACCGCGTTCAGCCGGACGAGCGTCCCGACCGCGATCTGGAGCCACGCCGTGACCTCGCGCAGGAAGTCGCCGAGCCCTTCGCCCTTCGACGCGAACTCCCGCACGTCCCCGCCGGCGCAGAAGCTCGCCCCCGCGCCGCGGAGGTGGACCACCGCGATCCGAGGATCGCCATGACACCGCATCGCCGCAGCAACGAGCGCCTTCATCATATCAAGGTTCATGCCGTTGGACACGTCCGGCCGGTTCAGCGTGATGGTCGCGACCGCGCCCTCGACGTCGAGGAGCACGGGGCCGTCGCCGATGATCCGTTCGGGCACGGTGTGCGGGACAATATCGGCCAAGCAAATGCTCCCAGCGTTGCGTCAGATCAGGAACGAAAGGGTGAAGATCGGCCGGTGATTGTTCACGAGCACGATCTTCTTGCGCACCAGGCGGAACACCCCGTCGACCTCGCGCAGGCGATATACGTTGCGGGTGGCCCAGACCGTCTCTGCGCGCAGGTTGTCCTCGAAGACGAGAGCGTTGGACCGGACCTCGACCTCGTCACCCAGCCGAGACAGGAGCTGGACGTTGGAAACGACACGGGCCAGCCCCGACCTCGGGGTCTGCGTGTGTCGCCGCCCCGTCTTCAGCTGGTCGATCCTGATCTTCAATCGTGACCGGTTGTCATAGATGATCGACATCTTGGCTTCGGGATCGGTGTCGTCGCCGTTCGCGGGCACCCAGTAGATCGCGTCGTCGGTCCAAAGGGCTTCCCACGCGTCATACTCGTGCGTGTCCTGGAAGTGCGCCTCCTGGTAGATGAACTGTTCCACCCGGCGCAGGAGAGCGTCGTCGCGCTCGGGAACAGGTGCGTCCACCGGCTTCACGATTGCCACCGACATCGCGCCCTCACGCCGTCATCATGTCGAGGTAATGCCGCCAGATCCCCCGTTGGGGCACCTCGTCGGTGGAATGGCCGGTGAGGAAGCCGCCTTCGTCGCGCTTCTCACGGTGCAGCCCGCGCGTGAGCGTCACCCATTCGGGGTCGTGGATCATCGCGCCGCGGTGGTTGCGCTCGTACATCTCGGTGTCGTCGGCAAGCAGGAACCCAGCCGGCCCGACCGAACCCATCGTCTGCTGCCGCAGGCGGCGGTTGAAGTCCGGCACGCCCTTGAACTGAAGCGCGGTCACGTGCTGGATCGTCTCGTCCACGGCGATCGGCTGCAGCACGAACAGCTGGATCTCGGCGATGAACAGGTTGGGAAAGATCATGGTGTGCGGCGTGCCGTCGATCATGATCTCGCGCGCACGCTCCGCCCCGTAAGCTTGCTCCATGCTCGCCACGTAGCCGGGCAGGCGTCCTTCGTGGGTGCCGAACCATTGCAGCGGCTTGCCATGGCGGCGCCACTCGGGCCGTAGGTCGAACTCGGTGTGGCCGTTCCCGAAATCCCGGGTCAGCGCGATGGAGTTCGGCCCGTATAGATCGCCGATGCCGCTTTCCGCCACCTGGAAGATGGAGCCGTGGACGAAGGCTGGATGGTAGCCGTCGGTTTCGTTCTCCAGCATGAACTTCCAGTTCGCCTTGGTGCGGTGCTGGAGAAATCCCGCCGTCAGGTCGAGTTCCCCCTCGGGCGAGTTCTCGAGCAGCTGGTCGATGGACCGCGTCGCGCCGCCCAGGTGCTCCTCCAGCGTCGGACCCTCCGGGGCGAGCGAGCCGAACACGAAGCCGCGGTAGATGCCGATCCGCGGCACCCGCCCCAGCGAGAACTGGCTCTTGTCCGTCCCTGCGTAGCCGTCGGGGTAGGCGTAGCCCATCAGCTCGCCCGTGTTGGCGAAGGTCCAGGAATGGTACGGGCAGGTGAACGAGGCGCGGTTCCCGGACTGGTAGGCGCAGAGTTGGTTGCCGCGGTGGGGGCACTTGTTCAGCAGCAGGCTGATCTCGCCCTTGCGGTCACGCACCATAAGGACCGGGGTCGGCCCGATCGACTTCGTGATGTAGTCGTTGCGGTTCGGCACCTCGCTGACATGCCCGACATAAACCCAGGTCCTGTGCCAGATCCGCTCGATCTCTTCGCGAAAGACCCGCTCGTCGTGATACAGGAGGCTATTTACGCGGGTGGGCTCGATCAGCGTGTCGTATGCGGGAAGAGTCTCGTGCCTCATGGTGATCCGGGCTCCTGCGGAGAGCATCATATAACAAAACGGACAGTCGGTTTATTACCGGCCCGGCAGCGCGCTGTCAAGCAACGGTCATGCTCAAAGCGTGACCCTGCCGCCGAGCACGGCGGTCGCCTGACTGGCCATGAATCCCCCCGGCGCGTGCGCGAGCGCGACGGTGGCGCCCTCGACCTGCCGCAGGCCCAACCCTCCCCGAAGCTGCTGGACCGACTCGATCAGCGTGAACGCCCCATACATCCCGGGATGGCAGAACGAGAGACCGCCGCCGTTGGTGTTCACCGGCAGCCGCCCGCCCGGAGCGATGGCGCCGTCCCGCACGAATGGCCCGCCTTCGCCCTTGCGGCAGAATCCCAGGTCCTCCAGGAAGATGATCGGGTTGATGGTGAAGGCGTCGTACAGCTGAAGGACGTCGATCTCGCCAGGCGTCACGCCGGCCTCGCTCATCGCGGCAGCCCCGGTGCGGCTGGCCGACGTGGCGGTCAGGTCCGGCATGCAGGCAATGCTGCGATGGCTCACGTGCTCGGCGACGCCCAGGACGAAGACGGGCGGGCGCCGCAGCGACCGGGCACGCTCGGCCGAGACCACGACCAGCGCCCCGCCGCCATCGGTCACGAGGCAGCAGTCCCGTGTCGTCAGCGGCGAGGCGACCATCCGCGATCCGAGGACGTCCTGGATGGTGAGCGGGTCGCGGGCGGTCGCCTGCGGATTGAGCATGGCCCACTGACGCGCCGCGACCGCGACCTCGGCCAGGTCCTCGCGCCGGGTTCCGTACTGGTGCATGTGCCGCTGCGCCATCATGGCGTAGGCCGCGACGGGACCCGGCCAGGGCAGGTCGGCCTCGAATACGGGCCGCTCGAGCTTCGAGGCGAATGCCATGCCCTCGCTCCGCTGGGTCGAGCCGTAGGCGATCACGGCGACGGAACACAGCCCGGCCGCGATGGCCGCGCGCGCGTGGTTGAGCTGGACCAGCGGCGAGCAGCCGCCGACCTGGGTGCCGTCGACGTAGCGTGGGTCGAGACCCAGGTATTCGGCCAGGTCGAGCGCCGGCATGAACATCTGCAGGCCTGAAGCGAAGATGCCGTCGACCTCGCCCGTCCCGAGGCCGGCGTCCTCCAGGGCGGAAAGGGTCGCGAGCGCCATGCAGTCGACCGCCGTCGATCCAGCCGGCATCTCCGGCACGCCGGCCAGCCCGACCCCGGCGATCGCGGCCGATCCCCTCAGGCCCGTCATGCCGGCTCCTCCGGCGCGAACGTCAGGAACGGCGTGCCATTCTCCACCAGCCGCACCGCGCGCCCGATCAACACCGCCGGGTCATCAGCGAGCCCCTGCCCGAGCACCTGCCCAAGCACCCGCCCCCCACCCGGAAGGTCGACAAGGGCCAGGGTGTAGGCATCGCCGCGCCGTTCGATCCGGGTCGCGCTGTACACGACGCTCTGCCCGCCCTCCGTCCCGACGTCGAGCTGGCCGGAGGCATCGGTGAAGCGGGGCGGGAACGGCCGGTGGTCCTTCCCGGCCAAGACCGCAATCCGGCCCGCCGCCGCAGCCTCCCGGAAGGCCTCCAGTGGCGATCGGCCCGGCTTGCGCACGGGAATGCCCGCTTCTCTGCCACGGGGGAAGTCATCAGCCATGGTCCTCGCTCCTGCGTGCTGGTTCGGCCCTGACGATCCCCGCTTCAGTCAGCCCGTCCACTTCGTCGCGTCCGTAGCCCAGTTCCGTCAGGATTTCGGTCGCGTGCGCCGACAGGCGCGGCGGTAGGTGCCGGAGCTCGGACGCGCTGCGCGAGAAGCGGACCGGTGTCGCGATGCCCTGGTACCAGTCACGGCCCAGCGTCGTGCCCTGGTGGACGGCCTGCGTATCGGCCAAAGCCTGGCCGAAGTCGCGGATCGACCCGGCCGGCAGCCCGGCCTTCAGGAGGTCTGCGCAGAGCACCTCGCCATCAAGCGCCGCCAGAGAAGCTTCGAGCTCGGTCTTGAGCGCGTCGCGGTTGGTCACGCGTGCACCGTTGGAGGCGAAACGCTGTTCCCGCGCGAGCTCCGGACGGCCCAGGAAGGCGCACAGCCGCGCGAAGGCCGTATCGTTGCCGATCGCCAGAAAGACCGGGCCGGTTTGGGTCCGGTAGGTGTCATACGGGCTGATGTTCGGGTGCGCGTTGCCCGTCAGCCGCGGAAGCCGGCCGGACAGGAAGTGATTGGCGGCGTGGGGATGCATCAGCGACATCGCCGCGTCGTAGAGCGACACCTCGACGAACTGGCCACGCCCCGACCGGGTCCGCTCCACCACGGCCATCAGCACCGCGACGACGGCGTAGAGCCCCGTCGTCATGTCGACGACGGGCACGCCGACCCGGGTCGGCCCCGACTCGGGTGTGCCGTTCACGGACATGATCCCGCTCATCCCCTGCACGACCGCGTCGTAGCCCGGCAGCCCGCCCTTCGGACCGGTGCTGCCGAACCCGCTGATCCGGCAGTGGATGAGCCGGGGGAAACGCTCGGCCAGGATCTCTCCGAACCCGAGGCCCCAGCGTTCCATGGTTCCGGCCTTGAAGTTCTCGACGAGGACGTCAGCGTCCGCCAGCAGCCGGAAAAGGACGTCGCGTCCCTCCGGCCGGGCGAGATCGAGCGCGATGGAGCGCTTGTTCCGGTTGACGCCTATGAAGTAGCTCGAGTCGCCCTCGTGGAACGGGGGTCCCCATGCCCTGACCTCGTCGCCGCCAGGAGGCTCGACCTTGACGACCTCGGCGCCATGATCCGCAAGGATCTGCGTCGCGTAGGGCCCACCGAGAACGCGCGTCAGGTCGACGATCCGAAGACCGTCCAGGGCGCCACCGCTGACGCTCACGGCGCACCTCCCGCCTCGGCCGGTCCACGCTCCGCACGGTGCAGGACCCGCGTCGCCTTCGCTTCGTAGCGTGGAAGGGTGCCCTCGGGATGGCACTCCACGTTCGCGCCGAAGCCGAGCCGCGCCCCGATCTCCCGCTTGATGTCGGACACGATCTGCTCGGGAGGGCGGTTCGCCCGTCCGTCCGCTTCGACCGCAACCGTCATCGAGCCGATCGTGGGCCGCTCCTGGTCGACGTAGATCTGCCAGGCTTCCTTCACCGCGCCGGGCGTGCCGGCCACGATGTCCTCGATCTGGGATGGGAACACGATTGCGCCCTTGACCTTGACCATGTCGTCCGTCCGCCCGATGATTCGGCTGATCCTGCGCATGCCGCGCCGGCCCGATGGGCAGTCGAAGGGTCTGGCCGAGAGGCGGACCAGGTCCCCCGTCCGCCAGCGGACGACGGGGGAGGCCTGACGCCGCAAGGTCGTGATCACGACCTCCCCGACCTCTCCCGGAGCCACCGCCTTGCCGGTTGCGGGATCGAGGATCTCGGTGACGACCGTGTCTTCGTTGACGAGCTGCAACTCGTCGGCCTCGTGGCTGTGCGGGGTCGACACGGCCAGGACCGGGCCGCCCGCTTCCGTCGTCCCGTAGATGTTCTGGCCCATGAAGCCGGCTGGCAGCTCGGCTTCGAGCTGGGTCCGGAACTCCCTCGAGACGGACTGCCCGCCCAGCACCGCGACTTTGAGCGACCATTCGGTGCGTGGGTCGATGTCGGCCTGCTTGGCGAGCGTGACCAAGGTCATGAGCCAGAGCGGCGACATCGACGCGACCTCGTAGCGGTGGTCGCGCAGCCACTTGATGGCGAGCTCGCCGCGGCCGGGCCCGATCGGGAAGTTCGTGCAGCCGAGCGCAGCGAAGCCTGCGTCCAGCGCCGGGCCGCCAATCCAGAGGCCGTAGCCATAGCCCTGGTAGGCGCGCTGACCTTGCCTCACGCCCGCGGCGGCGAGTGCGCGGGCCATCTGGTAGGGCAGCAGCGCGCCGAGGTCCGCCCCGGTCATTCCAAACATGATCGGCAGCCCGGTCGTGCCGGACGTTGCCACGAAGCGGACAACGTCCTGCATCGGCGCGGTCAGAAAAGGGAACTCGCCGCGGCGGCGCAGCACGGCTTTGTCCAGGAAGGGTGCGTTCGCCAGGCCGTCCCGCGCGCCAAGATCCCGCGGCGTCAGCCCTGCGGCGGCGAAGTGTTCCGCCCAGGCGGCATCCCCTGCCAGGCGCGCTCCCAGTTCGCTCAGGCGCCGCGCCTGCAACGCCTGTAGCGCCTGCACGTCCAGCGACTCCACATCCGGATGGATCATCCTCGTCCTCCCCGGCTTTTTGCATGCCGGCCGCCGTTGCGTTCCGCCCGTGCCGCAGTGCGCGGCTCCGCGCCGCCGCCCGGCGACTGCTGCACCCGCTCACTCACTGACAGGCCTTACATAAACCGAACGAATGGTTTAAGTAAAGGGCGCGAACCGCCAGGCTGCCCCCGGCAAGAACGCAGCCGCAAAGCACGGCGACCGTCAAAAAGGAGGGAACAGTGAGAAAGCCCATCCACGCAAGCCCGGACTCGCCGCGATCCAGTCGCGGCCGTGAAGCCGAACGGGACCGATGGAACCTCGCCCCCATCGCAGCCGGCCGGATCCGGCTTTCGCGCCGGCTGGCCACGGCGTTCCGTGGAGCGCCGCGGTGACCCGCGCCACCCCTGCCGCCCTCGCGGCGCTCGCGGAGCGCTTCGGCGAGGCGCTGTCGACGGCCGAAGCCGTCAGGCGCCACCACGCCACCGGGGTCACCGCACACGCGACCGCGCTTCCCGACGCCGTGCTGTTCGCGCGGTCGACGCCCGACGTGCAGGATGCGGTGCGGATCTGCCACGCCCATCGCTGCCCGGTCATTCCCTTCGGCACCGGCACGTCCACCGAAGGCCAGATCAGTGCCGAGCAGGGTGGCGTCACCATCGACCTTTCGGGCATGGACCGCCTGCTCCGGGCCTCGCCCGAGGACGGGGACTGCACCGTCGAGGCCGGCATGACCCGCAAGACGCTGAACGTCGCGCTCCGGGACACGGGACTGTTCTTCCCCATCGACCCCGGAGCGGACGCCTCGATCGGCGGCATGGCGTCCACGCGCGCCTCCGGCACGAGCGCTGTCCGCTATGGCACCATGCGGGACGCCGTGATGTCGCTCCGCGTCGTCCTGTCCAACGGAGAGGTCATCGAGACCGGGACGCGCGCCCGCAAGTCCTCGGCCGGCTACGACCTGACCCGCCTCTTCGTCGGCGCCGAGGGCACGCTCGGGGTGGTGACGGAAGTGACTCTGCGCCTGGCTCCCATTCCGGAGCATGTGGCGGTCGCGACCTGCTCCTTCCCAACGGTCGGAGACGCGGTCTCGACCGTCGTCGCGGCCATCCAGGCCGCGGTGCCCCTCGCGCGGGCAGAGCTCCTGGACCAGCTGCAGGTCCGGGCCTGCAACCGCTATTCGAAGCTCGACCTGCCCAAGGCGCCGACGCTGTTCCTCGAGATGCACGGGACTGAAGCTTCGGTCCACGAGCAGGTCGCGACCCTTGGCGAGCTGGCAGGAGAACGGGGCGGCTCCGGCTTCCGCTTCGCCACCGCCACCGAGGAGCGGTCCTGCCTCTGGCAGGCGCGGCACGACGTCTGGTGGGCAGCGCTCGCACTCCGGCCCGGTTCGCAGGGCGTACCCACGGACCTTTGCGTGCCGATCTCCCGCCTTCCAGACGTGATTGCCGCGGCAGAGAAGGATGTGGGCGAACTCGGCCTCATCGCGCCGATCTGCGGCCATGTCGGCGACGGCAACTTCCACCTCTGCATCCTTTCGGACCCAGCCGACCCCGACGAGACCCGGCGCATCGCCGAACTCAATGAGCGCCTCGTCCGGAGCGCCCACGCGGCCGGCGGCACCTGCACAGGGGAACACGGAATTGGAACCGGCAAGAAGAAATATCTTGCGGTTGAGCGTGGCCCCGGCATGGCGGTGCTCGCAGCCGTGAAGCGCTCGCTTGACCCGCGCGACATCATGAACCCCGGCAAGATCCTGGAAGTCGACGCCTACCCCGTGATCGCCTGAATCCTCGTGGAGGAACACCTCGTGCCAGATACACTCGATCGCCCAGCCTCAGCCGCTCGCGCGGGGCGCCCCTCCGCAAGCCTGATTCCTTCCACCAGCTTCAAGGCCCTTGGCAGAACATATCGGACGTCGATGGAGCCGCGCCTCGGCACGCTTCCGACGGCGGTGTCAGCGGCGGCCGTCCCATGACCGTCCTCGTCCGCTGCCATTACCGGCCGGGTGGCGCCGATGAGCGGTATCGCATCCGGGACGTGCACCTCCGCTTCATGATCGACCGGCGCTCCGAGATCGAGGCCGGCGGCGCACTCATCGGCCAACATGGCGAGGTCAGCGGCATGTTCCTGCTGCTCGCATGCGGCACCGTGCCGGAAGCCGAGGCGTTCCTCGAGGGGGAACCCTACACGCAGAAAGGGCTGTTTGCCTCGCGCACCTTCGAGGCCGCGCTCCGCTTCATTCCAGGCGATGACCCAGGCCTCCTCGAAACGATGCTTGCCGAGGCGCAAGCGACCATCGGCCGACAGCGGGGGCCAGAGCTGTAGGCGCTTGCGATCGTCGGCGCCCATCCCCGCGAACAGCGCTGGTTTCTGCTGCCAAGGCTTGCTGGAATGTTCTGCCACGCAACGTCGAATGCGGACGGTCGGGCTCATGCCAAAGCGACGCACTCGATCTCGATGTCGAACTCCAGAGGCCAGGACCCGACCGCAACGAACGTCCGCGCCGGAGGCGCATCGGGGAAGTAGCGGGCGTAGGCCTGGTTGACCTTGTGGAAATAGGCGGCGTTGCTGATGAACACCGTCGCCTTCACCACCTTCGCGAGCGACGACCCGGCCGCTTCCAGCGTGTGCTTGAGAGTGGCGAGCGACGCCTCGGTCTGCGCCTCAATGTCACCGCCCACCAGCCTGCCCGTCGCGAGGTCGATGCCTGGAAGCCCAGACACGAACAGGAAGCCGTTCGCCCGCACGACGGGCGACAACGGCGCCCCCGAGCGGCGGACCGCCTCCGAGACCACCGGGATCTCAACGACTTCCTTCTCCATCACGCACCTCCCTTGATTTGCGAGAACAGCCAACGACCCTCCGCACCGGCATCGCCAGCCGGCGGCAGTCCCGCACGCGCCGCGAAACGAGGCTCACGGCGAGCGACGGGCAATGAACGACGCAACCTGCGCGACCGACGCCGCGCTTTCGGGAAGCTCGCCGAACATTTGGAAGTGATGGAACATCCCGGGAAACACGGTCAGCTCGGCGTCGCAGCCCTGCGCCCGCGCCCGGGCGGCGAACAGCGTCGAATCGTCCAGGGTGATGTCGCAGTCACCGGCGTGCAGGAGCATGGGTGGCAACCCGGCGAGAACGGCTTCCACGGGCGAGGCAAGCGGCGTCAGCAGGTCGCCGTCCCGCCCCACGTAGGTGCGCGCCATCGCCCGGAGTTGCGCAGGCTTCGAGAAGATGTCGAGGCAGGCCCTCGTCGCGTAGCTTTCACCGCGCATCGCCAGATCCAGCCACGGGGACAGCAGCACAAGGCAACCTGGCAACCCGACGCCGGCATCGCGCGCCTGCACCGCCGCCACGACCGCAAGCGCGGCGCCCGCCGAATCACCGATCACGGCGTCCGGAGGGCCATGGCGCTCCCCCAGCCAGCGGTAGGCTGCCCAGGCGTCCTCGGCCGCGCACGGGAAACGGTGCTCGGGAGCAAGCCGGTACTCGAAGGCCAGCACCCGCGCATCGGCCGCCTCGGCCAGCCGGAGGATCAAGCCAAGGTGCGATCGGATCGAGCCGATCTGGTAGCCGCCCCCATGGCAGTAGAGCAGGGTGCGGCGCGGCCTTGCGCCCGGAACGGACACCCAGGCCGCCGCCATGCCCGCGACCTCGGCGGGCTCGACGGCTGCCGCGGGCGGCCCCGGGACGAAGACGTCGTAGCATCGTCGGATCTCCGGCAGACGCAGATCCGCCCATTTCGCGACGGCGACTTCGACGCCCCGCGCGACCCGGTCTCGAACACCGCCATCGGACGCCATCCGCTGCCCCTCCCCCCAACGCATGATTTCTATAACCCGAACGGATTGATTATAAAAGCCGGGGAACCCCCTGCGGCCACGCAACCGGCTTGACACCGATCTGCAAATAAACAATCTGACTGTACGGACTAATAATCGAGCGAGGGAGGAAGATATGCCGTACCGGGGCGATCGTCATGATGCCGGAGACCGGAAGCCCAGCTCTGCCACGCCCGTCGAAGCGCATCTCCTCGCCGCCGTGGCAACCCCTTCCGTCGCGCCCTGTTCAACCGCTGTGCACGAACCCTTCGCCACGCTGGACGATGTCTATGCCGCAGCCCGTGGGGCGCTGCGGGAGCATGTCTGGGACTACCTGGACGGCGGCGCAGGGCAGGGCGAGACGCTGGACGACAACCGGCGCGCCTTTGCACGCTGGCGGTTCCGGCCGCGGGTGCTGACCGGCATGGGCGAGCCCTCGATGGCGACGGCCTTTCTCGGCGTCGAGTTGGCCATGCCGCTGCTGACCGCCCCTTTCGGGTCCGACGCGCTGTTCGATCCTGAAGGCCATCGTGCCGTCGCCCGGGCGAACGCCAGGTATGGCGTCGCCTCCATCGTTCCGGAAGCAGCCTCGTTCTCCATGGAGGAGGTCGTCGCTGCAGCGCCGTCGGCGGCGCGCTTCGTGCAGCTCCACCCGGCCGGTCCGGTGAGCAACTTCGTATCCATGCTGCACCGCGCCGAGGACGCCGGGTATGCAGCTGTCTGCATCACGGCGGACTGCCCGACCGCTGGCTGGCGCGAGCACCTGATGCGCAGCGGCTTCATGCCGGACGCGTCCGTGGTGGCCGGCAACTACCGCGACAAGGCTGGCGTCAGCCCATGGGACATCTTCGGCCACCTGGTGCCGCGGGGCGAGGCGCCGTGGTCCTGGCGCAAGCTGGCCGAACTGTGCTCGCAGGGCCGCCTGCCCTTCTTCGTGAAGGGGATCCTGACCGCCGAGGATGCGGTGCTGGCCCGCGAGGCCGGCGCCGCCGGCATCCTGGTGTCCAACCACGGCGGCCGGCAGCTCGATGGCGCCCCGGCCTCGCTCGACCAGCTCCCGGAAATACGGCAGGCGGTCGGCCCCGAGGTGGCGATCGGGCTGGACGGCGGCGTGCGCCGGGCCACGGACGTGCTGAAGGCGCTGGCGTTGGGCGCCGATGTCGTGGTTCTGGGACGCGCGGCGGCGATGGGGCTTGCCGCCCGGGGAGAGGCTGGGGTGGCCCGGGTTCTGGAGCTGTTCCGCGACGAGTTGCGCACCAGCATGACTTTGGCTGGCTGTTCCAGCATCGCGGCGATCGGGCCGCATTTGTTGCAGCCGGCCTCCGGCTCGAGAGGAGCCTGACGATGGCCGCATCGATCGTTCTTCGTTCGGACGTCTCCCTCGACGACCGCTACGACCTTGCGGCGCAGGGCCGCATCTACCTCAACGGGACGCAGGCGCTGGTCCGCCTGCTTCTGGCGCAGCGCGAGCGCGACGTGGCCGCGGGCCTGAACACGGCCGGCTTCGTGTCCGGCTACCGCGGCTCGCCGCTGGGCGGGTTCGACCGTGAGCTTTGGCGCGCCAAGGACCAGCTCGAGCGGCATCACGTCCGCTTCTGGCCCGGAATCAACGAGGACCTGGCCGCGACCGCCGTGTGGGGCAGCCAGATGAACGAGCACCACGGCGCGGAAAGCCGCTACGACGGCGTGTTCGGGATGTGGTATGGCAAGGGCGCCGGGCTCGACCGCTGCGGCGACGTGATGCGGCACGCGCACGGGGCCGGCACGTCGGCGCAGGGCGGCGTGCTCGCCGTGGTGGGCGACGACCACGCCCAGAAGTCGTCCACCCACCCCTACGCCTCCGAGCCGACCTTCGCCGACCTGCTCATGCCCGTCCTGTATCCGTCGAGCGTGGCGGAGATGATCGAGTATGGCCTGCTCGGCTGGGCGATGTCCCGCGCGACCGGCGCCTGGGTCGGACTGAAGACGCTGGCGGAGCTGCTGGACTGCTCCGTGTCCATGGCCGACGACCCCCGCGCGCTCGCGATCGTGCAGCCGGCCGTACCCCCGCCTGCCGGCGGCCTGCATTTCCGTTGGCCGGACCCCTGGCCTGCCTGGGAGACGCGCCTGGTCGGGCACAAGCTGGGCCATGTCCAGGCGTTCGCGCGGGCCAACGGCATCGACCGCGTGATGCTCGGCGCTGGCGGCAACGCACGCCTCGGCGTGATGGCGGCGGGAAAGGCGTACGGCGATCTGCGCCAGACGCTGCTCGACATGGGCGTGGACGACGGCCACGCCGAAGCGGCGGGCCTGCGCATCCTCAAGGTGGGCATGCCCTGGCCGCTCGACCCCGAAACGGTGGCGCGGTTCGCAGAGGGCCTGGACGAGATCCTCGTCGTCGAGGAGAAGCGCCCGATGCTGGAGGGCCAGGTCAAGGAGATCCTCTACGGTCTCCCGCGCCGTCCCGTCGTCACCGGCAAGCTGGACCAGGCCGGCCGGCCGCAGTTCCCCTGGATCGGCGAGATCACCCCCGACACCGTCGCGCGCGTGCTGGGGCCTCGGCTGGCCGGCCTCGGCGTGGACGCCGTGCAGGCGCGCCTCGCACAGCTGGAGCAGCGGCGCCAGCCATTGGCACGTGCGCGCCCGCAGGTCGCGCGGCCGCCGTACTTCTGCTCGGGATGCCCGCACAACAGCTCGACCAAGCTGCCCGAAGGCAGCCGCGCCATCGCCGGCGTCGGCTGCCACTACATGGCCGTCGGCATGGACCGCTCGACGGAGACGTTCTCGCAGATGGGCGGCGAGGGCGCGACCTGGATCGGCCAGGCGCCGTTCTCCAAGCGGGACCACGTGTTCGTCAACCTGGGCGAAGGGACCTACTTCCACTCCGGGTCGCTCGCCGTGCGGGCTTGCATCGCGGCCGGCGTCAACGTCACCTACAAGCTGCTGTTCAACGACGCGGTCGCCATGACGGGCGGACAGCCGGTGGATGGGCAGCTCACCGTGCCCATGCTGGCCCGCCAGCTCCTGGCTGAAGGCGTCCGGGCGGTGCGCGTGGTTGCGGAGGAGCCGGAGCGCTTCGTGGGCAACGAGGCGCTGCCCGACGGGGTCGCGCTGCACGGGCGCACGGAACTCGACGCAGTCCAGCGCGCCCTGCGCGAGCTGCCCGGCGTGACCGCGCTCATCTACGACCAGACCTGCGCGGCGGAGAAGCGCCGCCGCCGCAAGCGCAAGGAACTGGCGGACCCGGCACGGCGCGCCTTCATCAACGACCGCGTCTGCGAGGGCTGCGGCGATTGCAGCCGCGCCTCCAACTGCCTGTCGGTTGTCCCGCTCGACACAGAATGGGGGCGCAAGCGGGAGATCGATCAGTCCTCGTGCAACAAGGACATGTCGTGCGTCGACGGGTTCTGCCCGAGCTTCGTGACCGTCCATGGCGGAACCCTGCGCAAGCCGCAGCGGCAGACCCCGCCGTCCTCCCCGAACGTGGCGGTCCCCGCACTCGATCGGCCGTGGAACATCTTCGTGGCCGGGGTCGGCGGCACCGGTGTGGTGACCATCGGCGGCCTGATCGGCATGGCCGCGCATCTCGAGGGCCGGAGTTGCGCCGTCCTGGACCAGATGGGCATGGCGCAGAAAGGCGGCGCGGTGGTGACCCACATCCGCCTCGGCCCGGCCGACGCCGCGCTGCCGTCCGCCCGGGTCCCGAGCGCCGGGGCGGACCTGTTGCTCGGCTGCGACCTCGTGGTGGCGACCAGTGCCGACGCGATGCGCGGGGTCGAGCCCGGACGGACGCGGGTGGTCGCGAACACGCACGAGACGATCACCGGGGACTTCACCCGCGCGCCCGACCTCGTGCAGCCGACGGACACGCTGGTGGAGGCGCTGGAGGACGCTGCAGGGGCCATCCGTTGCGACCTCATGGATGCGACCGACCTCGCGGTCCGGCTCACCGGTGACGCGATCGGGGCCAACCTGCTCATGCTCGGGTTCGCCTTCCAGCGCGGCCTGGTGCCGCTGTCCGAAGCCGCCCTGATGCGCGCCATCGAGCTGAACGGCGTGGCCGTCGCGGCCAACAAGGCGACCTTCGCCTGGGGGCGCTGCGCCGCGGCCGACCCTGAGGCGACGCGTTCCGCGGCCGGGCTGGATGCCGCCACGGACCGCGCACCCACGTGGGACGAGTTCGTCCGCACCCGCGAGGCCGACCTGGTCAGCTACCAGGATTCCAAGTATGCGCGTCGTTACGTGGAGTTCGTGCGCCGCGTCGCCGCGGTGGAGGCGGAGCGCACGCCGGGCCAGACCAGGCTTGCCCAGGAGACAGCTGCCAACCTTTACCGGCTGATGGCCTACAAGGACGAGTACGAGGTGGCGCGGCTCTACAGCCTCCCCTCGTACCGCGCCCGGCTCGCGGCCACCTTCGAGGGACCCTACCGGCTCAAGCTGCACCTCGCGCCGCCGCTCCTGGCCCGGCGGGACCCGGCGACCGGCCATCTCCGCAAGCGCGCGTTCGGGCCCTGGATCTTCGGCGCGTTCCGCCTGCTCGCCCACGGCAGGATCCTGCGCGGCACGCCCCTCGACCCGTTCGGAGCGACGGCGGAGCGACGGGAGGAACGCGCCCTCGTCGAGGGTTACCGCGCTACGATGGACGAGGTGCTCGCAAGGCTCGGTCCCGCCAACCACGCCCTGGCTGTCCGGATCGCGGCGGCCCCTTGGGCGATCCGAGGCTTCGGACACGTCAAGGCCGCGAGCCTTGAGCGTGCGGCGGCCGAGCAGGCCCGGTTGCTCGAGGAGTTCCGCGCCGCTGCTCCTGTGGCCGTCGAACGGCTGGTCGCCGCCGAAT
>JAABUX010004346.1_pt1 | contig 18056 bp, 9 predicted proteins | sample 5561851 | NCBI WGS metagenome assembly JAABUX01 (sample SAMN10711883, study PRJNA513361) | rock metagenome | isolation source: Antarctica rocks | place: Antarctica: Victoria Land, Richard Nunatak red sandstone | collected 2016-01-03 | reverse complement strand
TGGTTCTCCGGCACTTTTGATGCGCCCCAACGGGACGATCATGCGGCATGCAGGACACGTTGACGAAGGAGATCGAGTTTCGCGCGGCCATACATAGCGCGCTTGGCTACTTTGAGCTTGTTGACCAGGCCTTCGACCGGTCCATTGTTCCACTCCATCTCTAGCGCTGCCTCGACGGCAGCACGGTCGCGGCGCAGTCCGTCGGCAAAGCCACACATCTCAGGACAACCACTGTGATCGACCACCGCGAGCCACGGATCGCATCCCCCGCTATCCCGCGTGCGGACCAGTCGGCCGAACTCCTGGGCTACCTCCTGGACACGCTGGACCTCGGGGCACGCCCGGACGAGGTGGACCACGAACGCCCGTTCGTCGGCCTCCAGTTCGTCCGGCTGACGGAGCAGCAGCCAGGTCGCCTGCCGTGGCGAGAAGGCCCGCAGGGTCGGTGACGGGACGAGAGGCGGCGCCGCGGGAACACCTGCGGCGCGCCCGCGTCGCGCCGGTCGCGTCCGCCACCGCCGCAGCGCATGGCGCAGATGCACGTAGGATCCCCGATAGCCGCGCGCCTGAATCTCCCGCCACAAGGCGGCGGCGTTCTGGCACCCCTGGGTCCAGCGTAGCCACAGATACGGCTCATAGGGCGTGAGGAGGCCGGGGCGCGCCGCCGGCTCGGGGCAGGCGTCCGCCTGGACGAGCTTGCGCACGGTCGGTCGGGTGAGCTGGAGGTGGCGCGCGATCGCGGAGATGCTCAGGCCCTGTCGGCGTAGCTCCTGCACCTCCTCATACCGGGCGTGGCGCCGCGCACGGCGCGTCTCCCGATCGGGCGTGGTCGGCGCAAGCGGCGACGGCAGGTCCAACGGAACGGGCGGCACGGACGCACCGGACGCCGCCCCACTCTCAGCGGCTATCCGGTCCTGCTCCTGTCGCAGGACATCCTGGGTTGCTTGGCGGAGGGCGCTATGATGGCGATTGAGCACACGTTGCACGGCCTCGGTCAGGTTGGCGAGGAGATGGAACCGGTCGGCGACCTGCACCGCCTGGGGCGCTCCTTGCCGTGCCCCCTCGGCGTACGCGCCCCCGCGGTCGCGGCTGATGATCTCGACCTCGGGGTGCGCCGTGAGCCAGGCCGCCAACGTCTCGGCCGTGCGGTCCGGCAACAGGTCGATAACCTCATGCGTCTCCAGATTGACCAAGATCGTGCCGTCGTTGTGCCCTTTGCGCTTGGCAAAGTCGTCGACACCGAGCACCTTGACCGGACCCGCCGCCGGGAGCGGCGCGGCGCGGACCAGACGCAGCAGGGTGCGCGCGCTCACCGGCATCCCTTCGGCGGTCGCGTGCCGCGCTCCCCGTTCGCCGCCCAGATCGAAGCCGTCGCGCTGGAGGCGTTCGCGCAAGCGGACGCTGCGGCGTGCGGAGGGTGCAACGAGGGCCGGCACGCGTTCGGTGAAGATTTTGCGAGCGCACGACCGCACGCGGCACACGAACCGCCGGACGTGGAGATGGATCGTCACGCCATCCCCGCAACAGGGGATAGCGGTGATCGTGCGCTGGTACTGGCTGTGAATACGTCTCGAACGCCGGTGGCAAAGAGGACACCGCGCCCGCTGCCGCGTCGTCGCGACCTTCATATGGATCATCCGCCCCTCACGCCACAGGCGCTCAACACGCACGCCCGGCACATCGGGAAAGAACAGCTTAGTGAGCACAGCAATGCCTGCCTTTCTCCAGAGATAACCTGCTGTCAGACCATCAGATTACCGCTAGTTGGGACGCATCAAAAGTGCCGGAGAACCAATAAACGTGACCAGCGACAAAATAAGGTGGCGGCGGGAATAGTCCGGCCATAGCGACGCTGGATACGGTCAAGCAGGCGGACAGCCAGCAACGAATGACCGCCCAGATCGAAGAAGTTATCCCGGACACTTATCGGCCGTATGCCCAGGAGATCCTCCCACATCTCTTGTATCGCGCGCTGCAAGGGGGTGCGAGGCGGCTTGAATGGCTCTTCTTTAGCGCGCTGGTCTTGAGCCAGGTGGTCATGATGGTACGTCGCCAGCGCCTGGCGATCCGTCTTGCCGTTGGGCGTCAGCGGCAACGCCGCGAGGCGCACGAAGGAGGCGGGCGCCGCATACTCCGGCAGACGAGCCCTAAGGAACAAGCGCAGCTCGCTCATCGGCGCGCTCAGTTTCGCGCGTGGGACGATATATGCCGTCAGGCGCGTCTCACCCGCTCTGCCCTCATGCGCCATGACCACGGCCTGGCCCACGCGCGGATGCTCGGTCAACAGGGCCTCAATCTCGCCCAACTCGACGCGGAAGCCACGTATATTGACCTGCTGGTCGCCGCGCCCGAGGTACTCGATGTGCCCGTCGGGACGATAACGCCCCAGATCTCCTGTCTTATACAGGCGGTCGCCGGGCACACCTGTCAACGGATTCGCGATGAAACGCTCCCTGGTCAGCCGGTCCTCACCAATATATCCGCGTGATAAGTAAGGGGTCCGCACATGTATCTCCCCCTCTTCACCAACGCTGGCCAACTCCCGCCGGTCAGTCAGGACAAGCAACTGGACATCTTTGATCCCCGTTCCCAGCGGGATTGTTTGCGTTGAGGTCGTCATGGACGGGGCGCCTTCCTGAACGGCGTGTTCCCGGCCAGGGACCACAAAACAGCCCGCGGCTTGAGGCGTCTCCGTTGCCCCATAGAAGTTAACGCACGTGGCCGCCGGGGCAAGGCCGCGCAGTTTCTCCACATCGCTCGATCTCAAAACCTCGCCCCCGAAGAAGCAATAGCGGAGGGGCATGCGCGGCGCACTGACCGCCTCCGTTGCCGCTTGCGGCGCGCCCCCGACCGGCTCGGTGAAGAGTTGCGCGAGCGAGGGTGTGACATGGGCAACGGTTATGCCCCTGTATCCCATCCACTCGGCCAATGCTCCCGGTATCTTAAAGGCCCGCGGGTCAGGTATGTACAGCGTCGCGCCCAGCCATAACGGCGTAAAAATATCGCGTAGCAAGGGGTCATGAGACAGGCCCGACAGCATACTAAACCTGTCATCCTTCGTCAAAGCGAACGTATCGATGTGCCATTGCAAAAAATGCGACAACGGCCGGTGCGTGCCGACAATGCCCTTCGGTTTTCCTGTCGAGCCCGAGGTGAATGCAAGATAAGCCAGATCATCCGGATCAACCCTGATCGCGGGAGCCTGTGTGGAGTGCTCGTGGAGAGGGTCGCCGATCGCGCCCGTGGCGCATCGTGAGAGTGTGATGCGCCAACCCGACAACGCGGCCTCGACGGATTCGGCCAGAGGGAGGCGCGCTTCTCCCGCCTCGTCAAGAAGGAGATACGCTCGTGGCTGTGCGATGCGCAGACGGTCAATCAGCCGCGGCGCGGGGTACGACCGATCGAGGATCACAAAGGCTGCTCCTGCCCTGAGGACTCCAAGCATCGCCCAGACCAATGACGCGCAACGCGCGCCGTCAATGGCGACGATATCCTGATTGCGGATGCCCCTTGCACGCAGGTAGTTCGCAAGTTGATTGCCGCGCTGCTCGAGTTCTCTATAGGTCCACGTCCCTCGCTCGTCCACAACGGCCGCGCGTTCTGGGAAGCGCCGGGCCTGTTCGGCGAATCTCACGTGGACGGCCACTTCCCCGTGCGTGCTCAGTTCCACTAACGGGTTTGGTAGCGGGGCTCGCGCGTCGGATGTCGCAAGAAGCAGCTGTTCCATACCCTCGTCTTGTCCTAATTTTCGTTGGCGCGCAAAAGTCCTGGGAGCGCAGGCATCCCAGACCTTATGCGCGCTAACTAATTTTTGCTTGAACCATTGCCCGCGCCTGTTAGGGAGCCAGAGCGGCGCGCTCTCCACGGGTCGCGAAACACTCGACGAGCACGCCTTGATGACGGGCCGCTGGTAGACGATAGCGGCCGAGACGCGCGTGCTCACGGATGGCCCGCGCGGCGCTGTTGTACGACGAAAGACTAATCCCGCGTTTGTTGAAGACCCGTGTCCGCCTCGTCAAGGCACGCCCGCAAGCAGTCGGACAACGCGCCGATGTGCTCCGTGGTGCATGTCTCATGCGTGCCAGGGATGGCGCGCACGTCGACGCGCCGCGCGACGACGCCCCATCCCTGGGTCGCATCGGCGCCGTACGCCGTCTTTTGGTCCACTGGCCAGAGCAGGACGACATCGCCATCATAGGGTGGCGGGCTATAGCGCCGGCGGGCCATCCAATAGTCCTTGAGCAACGCCCGGCCGCGGGCCTCGAGAGTCGCCTCGGACGCGGCGGTCGTATCACGGCGAGCCGCGACGCCGCGCGCGCGCCGCGCCATCCGACGCCCCGCTTGCAGCGCCAGCGACACCTGGTCGCGGCGGCCCAGACGCAAAGCATCGTACCATCGCGCCACGTGGTAGTGAAGGCCCAGGGACACGACGGCGCGCCGTCGCGCGTCCCAACCCGCCGCCCGGCCGATGGCCTCGACGGGCCGGTCCAGCAGCGCATAGCGCGTGGTGGTGGCCGCGGCGTCTATGATGACCAGGCGGTCGACCTGCTGGCCCTCCGCCTGGAGTTGCCGGGCCATCTCGTACGCGATGACGCCACCGTTGCAGAAGCCGCCCAGGAGGTACGGCCCGCGCGGTTGGAAGGCGCGCAGGACCTCCACGTGATAGGAGGCGATGGCTTCGATTGTCCGCGGTACCTGCCAACCGTCAAGGCCATGCGGCGGCAGCGCGTAGAAGGGCCGCTCGGCGCCCAGCCGCCGGGCGATCTTGAGGCAATAGTAGCCGCCGTACATGTCGCCGTGCAGGAAGTAGAAGGGCCGCCTGGAGCCGCTTCCCTGGACCTCCACCAACGGGACCACCGCCCGCTGGGGCGCGTCGCCGCCATCCTCCAGGGCCGCGGCCAGTCGCTCGATGGTCGCTCCGCCAAACAAGATCGAGAGGGGCACGGCGCGTCCACAAACACGTTCGATGCGGTCGAGCAGGCGCACGGCAAGCAAGGAATGCCCGCCGAGGTCGAAGAAGTTGTCTCGCACCCCGACCGGACCGACATCCAACAAATCTTCCCAAATGCGCGCCAGGGCGCGCTCCAGGGGCGTGCGCGGGGCCACGTGGTCGCGGCGCGCGGCCTCGTCGGACCGCTCGACCGGCGGGGACGGGAGCGCGCGACGGTCGATTTTGCCGTTTGGCGTCAGCGGGAGCCTGTCCAGGCGGACGAACGACGCGGGGACCATGTACTCGGGCAGGTGCGCCCGTAGACCGCGCCGCCACTCATCGGACGCCGCGGGTCGCGCGCGCGTAGGGTCGGCCACCACGTAGGCGACCAGGCGCCGGTCCCCCGGCGTGTCCTCGCGCACGACGACGGCGCACGCTACGACCCCCTCCTGGCGCGCCAACACGGCCTCGATCTCGCCCACCTCGATGCGGTAGCCGCGCACCTTGACCTGCCCATCGATGCGGCCCAGGTACTCCAGGTCGCCGTCGGAGCGGTAGCGGGCGCGGTCACCACTGCGGTACAGCCGCGCCCCCGGCTCGTGGTTAAAGGGGTCGTGTACGAAGCGCGCGGCGGTCAGCGCGGGCTGGCCCAGGTAGCCGCGCGCCACGCCGGCGCCGCCCACGTACAGCTCGCCCGGCACGCCCACCGGCGCCGGCTGGCCGCGGCCGTCCAACACGTAGAGCCGCAGGTCGGGAAGAGGCCGGCCGATCATGCTGCCCGGCGCGGAGTCGGGATCGCTCGCCCGTAGCGGACGATAGGTCACGTGGACGGTCGTCTCGGTGATGCCGTACATGTTCACCAAGCGCGGCCGCGTGTCGCCGTAGCGGTCGAACCACGGCCGCAGCCCCCGCAGGTCGAGCGCCTCGCCGCCGAAAATGACCAGGCGCAACGCCAGCGCGCGCCGCGCGTCCCGTGCCGTGGCCACGCGCGCCAATCCCCCGAACGCCGAGGGCGTCTGGTTCAGCACCGTCACCCGCTCGCGCTCCAGCAGGGCGTAGAATGCATCGGGCGAACGGCTTACCTCGAAGGGCACGACGACCAGGCGGCCGCCGTGAAGCAGCGCGCCCCATAACTCCCAGACCGAGAAATCGAAGGCATAGGAGTGGAACAACGTCCAGACATCGCGCTCGTCGAAGCCGAACAGGTCCCGCGTGCTGGTGAACAGGCGCACGACGTTATGGTGGGTGACGACGACGCCCTTGGGCGTGCCCGTCGAGCCCGAGGTGTAGATGACGTAGGCCGCGTCATCTCCGCTGACGGTCTGTGAATGTGTGGCGGCGCCCGCGTCCCCAAACCGACCATTCACGGACCGTGCATCCCCGCTCGCCGCACCCTCGGGAGATACCGCGCCGCGCGGTTCAATGGGCGGCCACTCCTCGTCGAGCGCCACGACGCGCAGGCCCGGTGTCGCGGACGCCGCCGGGACCAGCTCGCGCCGCGTCAGGAGGACCCTGATCCCGGCGTCGCGCAGCATGAAGTCGAGGCGCTCCCGGGGATAGGCCGGGTCCAGGGGCACGTAGGCGGCGCCAGTCTTGAGGATGCCAAGGATGCCGACCGCCGTCCAGAGCGAGCGGTCCAGCAGCAGGCCCACGTAGGCTCCAGGTCCCACGCCGTGGCCGCACAGGTAGCGCGCCAAACGGTTGGCCTGCTCGTCCAACTCCCGGTAGGTCAGCGTGGCGTCCCCACACGAGACCGCCACGGCGTCGGGCGCCCGCGCCGCCTGCCGCTCGAACAGCGCGTGCAGGGAACCCTCACCCCCTGCCCCTCTCCCGTGCGCGGGCGAGGGGAGAAGATGCGTCACGGGCGCCTCGTTCTCCCCCTCTCCCGCGCGCAGGGAACTGGTCTCCCCCTCTCCCGCGCGCAGGGAACCGGTCTCCCCCTCTCCCGCAGCCGGGAGAGGGGGCCGGGGGTGAGGGTTCCCGAGGGTGAGGGTCTCCCGTTCCGCCGCGGTCGCGAGCGGCAGAGCCGAGAGCGGACACACGGGATCGGCGACCGCTCCGGCGAGCAGCGTCTCGAGGTGGCCAGCCATGCGCGCGATGGTAGCCGCGTCGAAGAGCGCCGCATCGTACTCGAAGAAGGCCACGAGCGACCCGTCGCCCCCATCACCTGGCTCCAGGCTGAGCGTCAGGTCGAACTTGGCCGTCCCGCTGTGCCGGTCCAGCGGCGAGACCGCCAGGCCATCGAAAGCGAACGCGGCCGGCGGCGTGTTCTGGAACACGAAGGCGACCTGGAACAACGGATTGCGGCTGGGGTCGCGCTCCGGCTGCACCTCCTGGATCAACCGCTCGAACGGCGCGTCCTGGTGCTCGAAGGCGTCCAGGGCAGTCTCGCGCACGCGCCCGAGCAGTTCGCGGAAGGAGGGGTCGCCCGAGAGATCGGTGCGCATGAGCGCCACGTTGACGAAATAGCCGATCAGCGGCTCAAATTCGGCCCGCGTACGGCCGGCCAGCGGCGTGCCCACCACGAGGTCGTCCTGGCCGCTATAACGGGCCAACAGCGCCTGGAACGCCGCCAGGCAGGTCATGAACAGCGTGACGCCCTCCTCAAGGCTTAGCCGCTCCAGCGCGGCGACCAGGGGCGCGGGCAGGACGTGTCGATGGAGCGCGCCGACGAACGACCGCGTCGCGGGCCGCGGGTGATCGGTCGGCAACTCCAGTACGGGCGGCGCTCCGGCCAGACGGGCGCGCCAGTAGTCCAGCTGAGCCTGTAGGGCCGCGCCCTGCATCCACTCGCGCTGCCAGACGGCAACGTCGGCGTACTGCAAGGACAGTTCGGGCAGCGGCGATTCGTCGACGCCGCGCGTGTAGGCGTTGTAGAGCACGGACAATTCGCGCGTGAGCGCGTCCCGCGACCAACCGTCGAATACGATGTGATGCACCGTCAGCAACAGCACATGCTCCGCGTCGCCGCATCGTAGCAGAGTCGCGCGGAGCAACGGTCCCCGCGACAGGTCGAAGGGCCGGCGCGCGTCGGCGCGCGAGAGGCGCGCCACGGTCTCCTCGCGCTCACCGGGCGGCAACGATCCAACGTCCACGATATCAAGCGCGCGCGGCGGCGCGGCGGCGACGATCCCAACCGGCTGCCCATCGCGTAGGGTGAAGGTGGTGCGCAGGGTCTCGTGACGCCGCACGATCTCAGCCAGGCCGCGCTCCAGGGCCGCCACGTCGAGCCGTCCCGTGATACGGATGCCCGACGGCATGATGTAGGCCGCGCTCCCCGGCGTCAGCCGGTCCAGCGTCCACATCTGCTGCTGCGCGAACGATGTCGGGAAGACGTAGAGGTCGCCGTCCCCGTCCTCCTGCTGCTGCTGGAATGACGCGCCCTCCAGGGCATCGGCATCGGCATTGGCATTGGTATCGACGGACGTGACAGTTACCATGCGCTACCGGATATGGACGGCGTCGTGCCGCACTGCGAAGACGAGGGCCTCCAACCGCGAGTGCACGCCCAGCTTGGACAGCACGTTGACCATGTGGGTGCGCTCGGTCTCCACCGTGATGAACAGCTTCTCCGCGATCCCCTTGCTGGACAGGCCCTCCGCGAGCGCGTCGAGCACGTCGCGCTCGCGCGACGTGAGTTGCGCCAGCGTCGCCTGCGCCTCGCGTGTCTGTTCGCGGCGGTGCGTGGCGACGCGCAGCAACTCGACGACCTCCCGCTGCGAGAGCAGCCACTCGCCCGCGCCGAGGCGATGCAGCGCGCCGACGATCGCGGTGATGGAGACCGCTTTGTGCAAGACGCCGGCGGCGCCGGCCTCCACGGCGCGGGCATGGTCGGTGGGGTCGATGCTGGCCGTGAGGATCAGGGCCATGGCGCGCGGATGCGCGTCGTGCAGCGCGCGGACGGCCTCGATGCCATCGCCGTCGGGAAGACTCAGATCGACCACCGCGAGGTCGATCCGCTCGACGGCCGACAGGATGCGACGCGCCTCGGCCAGCGAACCGGCCTGGGCCACGACGCTAAACTCCGGCTCACGGTCGATGACCATGGCCAGCGCCTGGCGGAACGAGGAGTGGTCCTCGACGAGTAAGACGTGCTGCATGCGCTCGTGCATCTCCCCACCGTTAGCCAGCGGCAAGTGGTCGTTAATCATTATATATGTATAAGTTTATCATCGCCGATAACGCCGTCATACTTATCGCCAAGGAGAGGGAGAAGCTCCTACTCCATTTGCGCTAGAGAGTCGGGCGCGACCTCGGCGGCGATGCGGTCGATCAGCATGGCGAGGGCGCCGAGGTCGATGCCGGGGACGGCGTTGCACGCCCCGCTCACACCAATGGTGGCGGCCCGCGCGCCGTCGGGATACAGCTCGATCCAGGCGTGCGCCGTGCGCGCCAGCGCCGTCGCCCTGTTGCAGATCACCATATCCGGGCGCACGGCGGCCACGGCGGCGTCGAGGTCGTCCCCACGCGCGACAATCTCGGCGTGCGGGCACAGCATTTGCAAGGCGCTGGCAATGGCCTCGCGATAGGATCGCGGCTCGTTGGACACCAACACGGTCGTTTTGTGCATACAATTACGATGCCTGATGACCGCGCGGTTGTCATTGACCCGACGCTGTATTTCCTCCTAGCTCAATTAGGTGAGGGGGAAGTGGGGCGACGCGCTGTCGCGCGACGGGCATACTGGGCATGCCCGGCACGATGCGCAACGGGCCCTCGACGGGAGCGCGCACGCGGACGCGCGTCCCCTGGCCCGGCTCGCTCTCGACGGTCAGCGCGGCGCCGATGGCGCGGGCGCGCTCGCGCATCGCGTCGAGTCCGATGCCTCCCGCCGCCAACTCGGCGTCGAACCCGCGCCCGTCGTCAGCCACCTCGACCCACACCGCGCCCTCGTCCACCCCTATGCTGACCGCGATGGAGCGCGCTCCGGCGTGGCGTCGCGCGTTGGTCAGCGCCTCACGGACGATGTGCGATAACTCAACCGCGGCGACCATGGGCAGCGCGAGAAAGGGGTTGTCCTGGATGACCAGCTCTATCTCGTGTCGTGGGGACACCCGCCGCGCCGTACCGACCAGTTTCTCAAGCAAGTCGATCAGCGAGTGCGCGCCACCGTCTTGATAGTGCAGATCGTAAATGACGTCGCGCATGCCCTGCACCGCCCGCTGCAGGGAATCGATCTGTTGCTGGAGATCGTCCCGGAGCGCCACGTCGTCCGTCCTCTGCTCCGCGACCTGGGCGGTCTGGAGCGCATAGACGAGATCCTGCATCACCACATCGTGCAGGCCGCGGGCAATACGCCGCCGTTCGCCGTCCTGGATCTCGCGCATGGCCGCCTCGGCCTGCACGCGAACGGTGACGTCCTCTACCACCCAGATGAATCGCTCCGGCTGTCCAGAGGGCGCGCGGATCAGCGAAACGGTGACGTGGACGGTGACCGGTCCCTGCTCCCGTCGCAGGTAGTGCTTCCGCACCGTGTAGGACGACGCCTCGCCGTTGAGCAGGCGCCGCGCATAGACCTGGTTGAGGTCCAGCAAGCGCCGCTCGTAGGCCGGGCCGGAGCCCGCGTCGTTCCGCTCGCTCACACCCTGGAAACGCCGGGACAGCAACTCCTCGCGGGAAAAGCCCACGATGTCGCACAGACAGGAGTTGACCAGCAGGCAGCGGCCGTCCAGGCCAGTATGCGCGATGCCCACGCCGACATGCTCCAGGGTCAGGCGGAGATAGTCGTCGTGGAGCATCGACGCGTGAGGGAGGGTTCCAGCAGCCGTCTCATCCCACGCGAGGTCGTTATCGATACGCGGCCACGCCCCCCCGCCGGGAGGCGACGCCTGATCGGCGCCATCGTACACGGTGGTATTCAAAAAATCACGCACAACACCCATGAAAAGTCCTTGTCGAGTGACGCCGCTAGGACGTACACGTATCAAGTAGTGTATGGGCTGTGGGACGACTAAAGGCTGTACCATTACTATAACATGTGTCGCGCTTTTCTCCCGTCCTGGCGCGGCCGAATCGGGCGGACCTAGCCCAAATGGGCTATCTGTAAATACCATCATGGCGTGATGTCAACGTCAGGGCCGCCGCGCTACGATAGTATTGACCTATGAGGAGAGTCTATGTATACCATCGACCCCGTTCGCCCCGATAACGCCGGCCCGCGCGTGGAGACGGCGCGCGTCTCCGCTCCCCTGCTCGACGATGCCGGGCGCCGCCAACTCGACCGCTGGAACGAATCCCAGCAAGACTATCCGCGCGACACGGATGTGCCCGCGCTGATTACCGCCCGCGCCGCCGCCTATCCCCATGCGCCGGCGCTGGTGATGGGAGCGCGCGCACTGACCTACGGTGAGCTGGACCACCGCTCCACGAGGCTGGCCCAACGTCTGCGCGCCCTGGGCGTGGGGACGGATGTCCCCGTGGGCCTCTGCCTACGGCGTTGCCCGGCCATGGTCGTCGGAGCGTTGGCCGTGCTTAAAGCGGGCGGCGCCTACGTTCCGCTCGACCCGTCCCACCCCGACGAGCGGCTCGCCTTTATGCTCGACGACGCCCGCGCGCCGGTGCTGCTGACCGAACGCGCTATGCGAGAGCGCCTGCCGGCGTCATCGCGGCGCGTCATCGTCCTCGACGATCCTGATCCGAGCGATACTGACGCCCTCGAACCTGACGCGTCGTTGCCCGACAGTCTTCATGCGTCGTCGCCCGACGATCTTCATGCGTCGTTGCCCGACGGCCTTCACGCGTCGTCGCCCGACAGTCTTCACGCGTCGTTGCCCGACGACCTGGCCTACGTCATCTACACGTCGGGTTCGACCGGGCAGCCCAAAGGGGTCGGCGTCACCCACCGCGCACTGCTCAACCTGGTGTTCTGGCATCGCCAGGCCTTCGCGGTCACGTCCGACGACCGGGCCACCCAGCTGGCCGGGCCGGGCTTCGACGCCGCGGTCTGGGAACTGTGGCCCTATCTGACCGCCGGGGCCTGCGTCTATCTGCCCGACGAGGAGACGCGCGGCGTGCCCGAGCGGCTGCGCGATTGGCTGGTGGCCCAGGGCATCACCATCACCTTCCTGCCCACCGCCCTGGCCGAGAGCGCGCTGACCCTATCGTGGCCGCGCGACACGAGCCTACGCCTGCTGCTGACCGGCGCCGACGCGCTGCATAGCTATCCGCCAGCCGATCTGCCCTTCGCCGTGGTCAATAACTACGGTCCAACCGAATGTACGGTGGTCGCGACCTCCGGCCGCGTGCCTGTCCGTGCAACCAACCAGGATCAGCAGGATGTGATGAGCGCCGCGCCGATCGTCCCGTCGCTCGGGCGCCCCATCGCCAACACGCAGCTCTATATCCTCGACGACGAGCTGCGCCGCGTGCCCATCGGCGCGGTCGGCGAGTTATGCATCGGCGGCGACGGGCTGGCGCGCGGCTACCTGGGCCGTCCCGAGCTCACGGCCCGCCAGTTCATCCCCCACCCCTTCTCCGCCGAGCCCGGCGCGCGGCTCTACCGCAGCGGCGACCTGGCCCTCTTCCGCCCCAACGGCGAGGTCGAGTTTCGCGGACGCCGCGATGGGCAGGTCAAGATCCGCGGCTTCCGCGTCGAGCCGGACGAGGTCATGAGCGCGATCAACGCGCACCCCGCCGTGCAAACGAGCGCCGTCGTGGCCCGCGAAGACACGCCGGGCGAGCGCCGCCTGGTGGCCTACGTCGTGCCGGTCCCCATGGCCGACCTGACGCTCGCCGACCTGCGGACGGCCGTCGCGGCCCGCCTGCCCGACTATATGATTCCAGCGGCGTGGGTGCGGCTGGAGTCACTGCCGCTCACGCCGAACGGCAAGATCGACCGCGACGCCCTCCCGGCGCCTGAGTCCGCGCCCGCCTGGTCAACCCCGCGGGAGGAGCAGGAGGCGGGGACCACTGCCGCGCGCACGCCCGTGGAGGAACGGGTGGCCGCGCTCATGGCCAGCCTGCTGAAACACGACCGCATCGGCCTCGACGATAACTTCTTCCTGCTGGGCGGCCACTCCCTGCTCGGCACGCAACTGATCGTCCGCGTGCGCGAGGCGTTCGGGGTCGACCTCACGCTGCGCTCCTTGTTCCAGGCGCCCACCGTGGCCGGGCTGGCCGCCGCCATCGAAAGTCTGATCCTGGCGCGCATCGAGGCGCTGACCGACGAGGAGGCGCTACGCCTATTAACCGGCGAGCCGGGCGACGGCGCCAACGCCGCGTGGGCAGCGGTATGACGGTCCCCGCCGCGATAACGGGCGCCCGCGCGATCGCTGACCCCGGCCTTAGCCTCTACCAACTGCTCGATCCCGCCGTGCTGGCCGACCCCTACCCGCTCTACGACCGCCTGCGCGCGGAGGACCCGGTGCACTGGGACCCCTTCCTGCACGCCTGGGTGGTCACGCGCTATGCCGACGTGGTGACCGTGCTGCAGCGGTTCTCCGCCGATCGCACGCCCACGCCGGCCCAACTCGAGGCCATAGGGCTCGCCTCGCTCTCGCCCATCGCGCGGGTCATGGTGCGGCAGATGCTGTTCCTCGATCCGCCGGCGCACGGACGGGTGCGCCGCCTGGCCGCCGCGGCCTTCACGCCCGCGCGCGTCGCGGCGCTGCGGGAGCATATCCAGCAGATCGTCGACGGGCTGCTCGATGGGGTGCGCGCGCGAACGACGCGGCGCATGGATGTCATCGCGGACCTGGCCGCGCCCCTGCCGGCCATCGTCACGGCCGAGTTGTTGGGCGTGCCCGCCGCCGACCACGGCCAACTAAAAGAGTGGTCGACCGACTTCGCCGAGATGCTCGGCAACTTCCAGCACAATCCCGACCGCGCGCCGCGCATGCTGCGCAGCGTCGAGGCGCTGACCGCCTACTTCCACGCCGCCATCCACGCGCAGCGACGGCAGCCGCGCGAGGGCCTCGTCAACACCCTGCTGACCGCCGAGGTCGACGGCGACCGCCTGAGCGAGGACGAGGTCATCGCCAACCTCATCATCACCATGGTCGGCGGCCAGGAGACGACCACCAACCTGATTGGCAACGGCTTACTGACGCTGCTGCGCCACCCGGAAGATCTGGCCCGCTTGCGCGCCGATCCCTCGCTGATCCCCTCCGCCGTCGAGGAGTTGCTGCGCTATGAGAGCCCCAGCCAGCACACCGCGCGCCTGGCGCCGGAGGACACGGAGCTGGGCGGACAAACGATCGGCAAGCGCCAGGCCGTCATCGCCGTGATGGGCGCGGCCAATCGCGACCCGCACCGCTTCCCCGACCCGCACCGTCTGGACCTGGCGCGGCAGGATAACCGTCACCTGGCCTTTGGCTGGGCCGCCCACTTCTGCTTCGGCGCGCCGTTGGCCCGCCTGGAAGGCCAGCTCGCCTTCCAGGCGCTGCTGAGCCGGTTGCCCGACCTGGCCTTGCGGCCCGACCCGCTCACCTGGCGCGAGAACCTGGGCCTGCGCGGCCTCACCGCGCTACCCGTCACTTTTTGATCCAAACCGCGCTACCCGTCACTTTTTGATCCGACTCATGCAATACACAAGTGCCCGCGACCGCGGTCGCGGGCTCACCGGCATACCGGCATAGGAGCAACCAATCGTGCCCGAACCAACGGGGCTATCCGAGGCCAAGCGCCGCCTCCTGGACGCGTACCGTCGTGGTGGCCAAACGGACGCGGCGGCTGATACAGGTCCGACCGCGGTGAGCGGTGGACGCGCGGCCAGCCCGCTGTCGCCGGCGCAACACCGCCTGTGGCTGCACGAGCAACTGGAGCCGGGCAGCGCCGCCTATAATCTGCCCTGCCGCATGCGCCTGCGCGGCCGCCTCGACCCGGACGCGTTGGCGCGCGGCCTGAACGAGACCGTCCAGCGCCACGAGATCCTGCGCACCGTTGTCATCGCGGCGGAGGGACAGGAGCCGCGTGGGGTCGTGCTGCCCGCCACCGCGCCGCCGCTGCCGTCGGTCGACCTGCGAGACCTGCAAGGGGCGCGGCAAGAGGACGCCGTGCGGCGCCTGGCCGACGCCCAGGCGCGCCAGCCCTTCGACCTGGGCCGCGGTCCGCTGCTGCGCGCGACCCTGGCGCGGCTCGACGACGAGGAGCGCGTGCTGCTGCTGACCGTGCATCACATCATCTTCGACGGCTGGTCCATCGACATCTTCATGCGCGAGTTGTCGATCCTGTATGAGAGCTTCGCGGCGGGCCGCTCCTCGCCGCTGCCCGACCTGGCGCTGCAGTACGCCGACATCGCCGCCTGGCAGCGCGCGCCATGGCAAGAGGCGCGGCGCGAGGCGCAACTCTCCTACTGGCGGCGCCAGCTCGACGGCATGCCGCCCGGCCCGACGCTGCCCCTCGACCGGCCGCGTCCCGCCACGCCCTCCCGCCAGGGCGCGCGCTATGCCTGGACTCTACCGGCGCCGTTGTCGCGGGCCGCGCGCGACCTGAGCCGCCAGGAGGGCGTGACCCTGTTCACCGTGCTGCTCGCGGCCTTGCAGGTCGTGCTGCACCGCTACAGCGGCGAGGATGACATCGCGGTGGGTATAGCGGCGGCCGGACGAACGCATACGTCGATGGAGGGCTTGATCGGCTTCTTCGTCAACACGCTGGCGCTGCGCGGCGACCTGTCCGGCAACCCTTCCGTCCGTGAACTGCTGGGGCGCGCGCAGCGGGTCGCCCTGGACGCCTACGAGCACCAGGACGCGCCGTTCGAGCGCGTGGTACAGGAGGTCCGGCCCGACCGCGCGCACGGCGGGGCGCCGCTGTTCAACGTCCTGTTCAACTACTCCACCCCGGATCGGCGCCTCGAACTGCCGGGGCTAACCATCGACGCCGCCTGGCGCCTCGAGGGGACGGCCAGGGTTGACCTGACGCTCTACGCCGCGCCCAGTGAGGACGGCGAGGGCATCCGCTGCGTCCTGTATTACGACGCGGCCCTCTTCGACGAGGCCACCGTTGCCCGCCTGGCCGGCCACCTACAAACCCTGCTGGAGGGTCTCGTGGCCGACCCCAGCCAGCCTGTCTCCACGCTGCCCCTGCTCCCCGAGGCGGAGCGCCGCCAACTGCTTGAGGGCTGGAACGATACCGCGCGGCAGTATCCGCGCCACGCCACGGTCCACCGGCTGTTCGAAGAACAGGCCGCGCGCACGCCCGAGGCCGTCGCGGCCGTCCACGCGGACGGGCGCCTCACCTACGGCGCGTTGAATCGGCGGGCCAACCAGCTGGCCTACCACCTGCGTACCCTGGGCGTCGGACCGGAGACGCTGGTCGGCATCTGTGTGGATCACTCGCTAGAGATGCTGGTTGGCCTGCTCGGCATCCTCAAGGCGGGCGGCGCCTACGTGCCGCTCGACCCGACCTTCCCGTCCGACCGCATCGCCTTCATGCTGGATGACGCGCGGGCGCCCGTGTTAGTAGCGTCGCGGCGAACCGCCGCCGCGCTGCCGCCGCACGGCGCGCGGCTGGTGCTGCTCGACGCCGATTGGCCGGAGATTGCCCGGCGGGAGGAGACGAATCCGGCTGACGGCGCCGGTCCCGCGAACCTGGCCTACGTTATCTATACCTCCGGTTCGACCGGCTGGCCCAAGGGCGTGCAGGTTCCGCACCGCGCCCTCGTGAACCTCCTGTGCTCGATGGCGCGCGAGCCAGGCCTGAGCGCCGAGGATCGCCTGCTCGCCGTCACCACGCTCTCGTTCGACATCGCGGGGCTGGAGATCTTCCTGCCGCTGACCGTTGGCGCGCGCGTCGTGATCGTCAGCCGCGACGTCGCAACCAGCGGACCGGCCCTGATCGAGGCGCTGACGGTGTCCGGCGCGACCGTGATGCAGGCCACGCCCGCCACCTGGCAGCTGTTGTTGGCTGCGGGCTGGCGCGGCGACGGCGGCCTGACGGCCCTCTGCGGCGGCGAGGCGCTGCCGCAGGAGCTGGCGGCGCGCCTCTTGCCGCGCGTCGGATCGTTGTGGAACATGTACGGCCCGACCGAGACCACCATCTGGTCGGCCGTCCACAAGATTGAGCGGGAGGACGCCATCTCCATCGGTCACCCGATCGCCAACACGCGGCTCTACGTGCTCGACACGTACGACCGACTCGCGCCGATCGGCGTGCCAGGCGAGCTGCACATCGGCGGCGATGGTCTGGCTCGCGGCTACCTCAACCGTCCTGAGCTCACGGACGAGCGATTCATCCCTCACCCGCTCTCCGACAAGGAGGGCGAGCGGCTCTATCGGACCGGCGACCTGGCGCGCTACCGTGCGGACGGCGCGCTGGAGTTCCTGGGGCGGCTGGATACCCAGGTGAAGGTGCGCGGCTACCGTATCGAACTCGGCGAGATCGAAGCCGCGCTGGGACAACAGCCCGGCGTCCAGGCCGCCGTCGTGGTGGCGCGGGAGGACAGGCCGGGCGACCGCCAACTCGTCGCCTACGTAGTGGCGTCGCCGGAAGGCCAGGGCGCGCCGGCGCCGTCCGATGCGCTGGCCCTGGCCCTGCGGCGGCGGCTCCCGGCCTATATGGTCCCCGCGGCGTTTGTGCTGCTGGACACCCTGCCGCTGACACCCAACGGCAAGACTGACCGCCGTCGCCTGCCTCCGCCCGAGAGGATGGAGGGAGAGCGGGGCGGATCGGCTACGGCTGCCCCGGGCGCCCCGACGGAACGCGCCCTGGCCGCTATTTGGAGCGAGGTGTTGGGCGTGCCCCTGGAGCGCATCGGCATCCACGACGACTTCTTCCGGCTGGGCGGCCACTCCCTGCTGGCGACGCGCGCCATCGCGCGCGCGCACGCAGCGCTTGACACCGATATCCCCGTGCGCGCGCTCTTCGACCATCCGACGATCGCCACCCTTGCCAGGGCCATCGACGACCACCGCCCGCGGGGACAATCAGGGGGCGCGCCGGCACAACCGGCGACCATTACGCCTCCGGCCATTCGCCCGGTCGCGCGAGCGGCGTATCGGGTCTCCGCTCCTCTCAAGCGATAGTGGCAACATGAGTCAGCTAAACCTACCCGACTACAAATCGATCGACATCGACGTGCCCTCCTATCCGGAGGGCGAAGATTGCGGCGACGGATGGTGGCGTATGGAATGGACCATCGCGACAGATCCATCAAACCCTCTAAAGCCTATTCGTATGCCAATCCCGTCGT
>JAABUX010004345.1_pt1 | contig 18057 bp, 17 predicted proteins | sample 5561851 | NCBI WGS metagenome assembly JAABUX01 (sample SAMN10711883, study PRJNA513361) | rock metagenome | isolation source: Antarctica rocks | place: Antarctica: Victoria Land, Richard Nunatak red sandstone | collected 2016-01-03 | reverse complement strand
ACGGGTGGTCGGGGTCCACATGAGGTCTCCGGCAAGGCTTCGAACACCTGCCCAGAATCACATCTGGCCCGACCATCCAACCCATAAGTAAGACCGTTCCGCATTGATTCCGAAATGGCCTCTTAGGTCTCCAGGCCAACGCGGGCATCAGCGGGTCGGTCGGGTATTTGCGTTGACGCGGCTCGTTCGCGCGATAGGCCTCGTGTGTTCGCTGATCACGATGTTCTGGTTGGTGCAGAACGTCTGGTTCCTGCACGGGGCGAATCGAGCCGATGGCGTGATCGTGGTCGACGCACCTCATCCCTCGGTTCGCTTTGTCGATACGACGGGGCAGACGCTCCAGTTCGTGCAAAACGGCTTCGTTTCGCGGTCGCTCGGCAGCGCTGTCGAGGTTGCCTACGAGCGCCGTGACCCGGCTGGAACGGCGCGCGTCGTGACGTTCTGGACGACATGGGGCAGCGCGCTTTGGCTGCTGCCGTTCGCGCTCGCCGCCTTGTTCGGCACTTGGTCCGGGCCGACACGGCCCTGGTTGCGTCTATCCTGGCCATTCAGCCCTCGATAGGGCATGAGTCCGGCGCTAATCACCGGAAATTCCATGCTTCAGATCGACGACCTGGTCTTCAACGCGTGGGGCCGCCGCTTTTTCGACCACGCGACCGTCACCCTGCCGCCCGGCACCAAGGTCGGACTGGTCGGGCGCAACGGCGTCGGTAAGTCCACGCTGTTCCGCCTCATCCTCGGCACGCTCTCGCCCGATGGCGGCGACATCTCGCTGCCGCGCGAGGCCCGCGTCGCCAGCGTCGACCAGGAGCATCCGGCCACTCCCGTCAGCCTGCTCGACACCATCCTGGCCGCCGACGTGCGCCGGCACGCGCTGTATGTCGAGCTGGAGACCGCCGAGCCGGAGCGGATCGCCGATATCTACGCCAGCCTCGAAGAGATCGAGGCCGACCGGGCGCCAGCGCGCGCCAGCGAGATCCTCGGCGGCCTCGGCTTCTCCACCGACGACCTCGCCCGCCCGATGGCCGAGTTCTCCGGCGGCTGGCGCATGCGCGTCGCACTCGCCGCCGCCCTGTTCGCCGAGCCCGACCTGCTGCTGCTCGACGAGCCGACCAACTATCTCGACCTCGAGGGCGCGATGTGGCTCGAAGCCCGGCTGCGCACCTACCCCAACAGCGCGCTCATCATCAGCCACGATCGCGAACTGCTGAACCAGTCGGTCAACGCGATCCTGCATCTGAAGGACGGCAAGCTCGACCTGTATCCCGGCGGCTATGACGAATTCGAACGCCGGGTCGCGGAAAAATCCCGGCTGCAGGCCGCCTTCCGCGTCAAGCAGGAGGCCGAACGCGCCCATCTGCAGAGCTTCGTCGACCGCTTCCGCGCCAAGGCCAGCAAGGCCGCGCAAGCGCAATCCCGCATCAAGCGTCTGGCCAAGCTCGAGCCCGTGGCCGCGATCTCCGCCGAACACGTGTCGCCGTTCACGCTGCCCTCGCCGCCTCGCCCGCTGGCGCCGCCACTCATGCGCCTCGAAGCCGCCAGCGTCGGCTACGGCGGTGACCCGGTGCTGCGCGACATGAACCTGCGCCTCGACATCGACGACCGGATCGGCCTGCTCGGCGTCAACGGAGCCGGCAAATCCACCTTCGCCAAGCTCGCCGCCGGCGCGCTCACCCTTTCGTCGGGGCAGATGCAGCGCGAGCGGCGGATCGGCGTCGGCTGGTTCCATCAGCACCAGATCGAGGCGCTCGAGCCGTCCGACACCCCGCTCGACATCCTCCGCCAAGCCCGGCCGCTGGACAGCGAACAATCCTACCGTTCGCGTCTGGCACTCTGGGGCATCGGGTTCGACAAGCAGTCGACCACGGTCGCCAACCTGTCCGGCGGCGAGCGGGCGCGGCTGCTGCTGAACCTCGTCGCCATGTCCGCGCCGCACCTGCTAATCCTCGACGAGCCGACCAACCATCTGGACATCGACAGCCGCCGGGCTCTGTTGGACGCGCTGAACGACTATGGCGGCGCCGTCATCCTGATCACCCACGATCGCTCGCTGATGGAGCTGGTCGCCGACCGGCTGTGGCTGGCAGCCGACAACACGGTGGCGCCGTTCGAGGGCGACATGGACGATTACGCGCGGCTGGTGCTCGACCGCGCCAAATGGGCGGCACCGGGTCAAGGCCGGGCGGCGAAGGGCAAGCGGAGGCGGGCGGCATGACGGCGGACGAGATCCGTGCCTGGGCGGCGCAGAACGGCTGGCAGATGATCGCCGGCCATCCGAGCCTGACCAAGCCGTCATCGCCCAAGGAGGCGGTCGTCCGCCTCGTGCTGAAGGCGACGGTGGCCCATGTGGAAGCCAAGAAGCCCGCCGGTAAATGGGAAAAGCTGGCCGGCGCCAGCTACACCAAGATCGAGGCCGACGCGGAGACCGGCATTCCGCTGGGCCTCAGCCTCGACACGATCCCGGGCTTTCGCATGCTGATGGAAGAGAACAAGGACCGGCAAGTCTTCGCCAAGTGGGGCTAACCGGCGCCCGCTTGGAAATCCCGCCGCATCGACCCAATATCTCGCTCATGGCCAGCGGATGGGCCCCGGACGGGGCAGTACAGGATCAGATCGACGACACCGTCTCGGACCTCGTGCTGAAGGCGCGTGCCCGGATGCCGGCCGGCGAGAGCGCGCGCCAATGCGTCGTCTGCGCAGAGGACATCCCCGAGGCGCGGCGCCAGGCGGTCCGCGGCGTGCGAACCTGCATCGAGTGCCAATCGGCCCGCGATCAAGCGAAGTAACGCCTACCCCGGATCCGCGAGCACATACGTGTAAAAGCGGACGCCGCCATCGGGCTGCTTCTCGCGATAGACGCCCTGGATCTCGGTGCTCAGCCCCGGGAACGTGTTCTCCAGCCCTTCGAACGCCAGCAGATAGTCGATCATCGGCGACGAGTTCCGCCCGATCCGCTCGCCCGGCACGACCACCGCGATCCCCGGCGGATACACCAGCATCAGCGTCGCCGCGACCCGGCCACGCACCTCGCTCAGCGGCACGTAATCGACCTGGTTGCGGGTCAGCAATTGCGACGCCTCCTGCGGGCTCATGACCAACTCGGGCAGGTGCTCGGCCTCGAATTGCTGGCGTTGCAGGCGGCTGATGTCGCGGTCGCGAGTGAAGCGGTGCATCTCGCCGCACAGGTCGCGCAGGCCGACGCCGTGATAGCGCGACGGGCGCTTCTTGACGAAATTGGGGATCACGTCCTGTAGCGGCGTGTTCTCGTCGTGCAGGCGCTTGAAGGTGACGAGCCAGCTCAGCAGGGTGCCGGCCTTGCTGCTCTCCACCCCCGGGGTGAGCAGGAACAGGATGCTGTGCAGGTCGTTCTTCTCCGGCACGATCCGGTTCTCGCGCAGGTATTCCGCGAGCAGGACCGCGGGCACGCCATGCGCCTCGTACTGGCCCGTGACCCGATCGAAGCCCGGCATCAGCAGGGTCAGCTTATTCGGGTCCGTCATCGCGTAGCCGGGTGCGACGCGCGAGAAGCCATGCCAGCTCTGCCCCGGCGCCAGCGCCCAGAACGCCGGATTGGTGACCAGGTCGTCGGTCGGCACGTCCTCCCACGGGATCTCGCGCGCCACGACGTCGTCGGGCCCCTTCCAGGACACGGTCTGCGGCACGAACGGGTCGGGGAACCAGCGCCGCGCCGGGTCGGCCTCGCGGGCGTCGTATTCTCGGCGGATCAGGCGGAGCTTCTTGCGCATTTCGATGCCGAGACGGATCGTGTCGTCCCATAGCACCATCCCCGAGCGCCCCTTCATCATGTGCGCACCGACGTCCATGGACGCGAAGATCGGGTAGAACGGCGACGTGCTGGCGTGCACCAGGAAGCTCTCGTTGAAGCGCCGCGCCTCGACCCGGCGGCGCTGGCCCTTGATGTGCCCGTCGCGGACGTGGATCTGCGAGGCCTGGCTGAAGCTCGCCAACTGCTTGTGGGTCGATTGGGTGGCGAAGATGCCCGGCTGGCCTTCGCCGAGCTGGGTTAGGCCCATCGCGAAGCGGCCGCCGAAGAGCGGGTGGAACTTCATGAAGCCGGCCCAGGCCTCGTCGAACAGGATGTAGTCGCACAGCGTGCCGAGCCGCTCGAGAATCAGCTGCGCGTCGTAGATCGTGCCGTCGTAGGTGCATTGCTCGATCACGGCGACGCGCATCGGGCGGGGGCGCTGCCAGGCCTCGGGGTCGGTGACGAGCGGGTTGCGGCGGATCGCCTCGCGGATGCGTCCCTCGTCGAGCCAGTCGTAGTCGATCGGGCCGACCATCCCATAGGCGTTGCGGTCGGTCGGCAGATAGATCGGGATGCCGCCGCCGAGCAGGAGCGCGCCGTGATGGGCGGCCTTGTGGTTGTTGCGGTCGAACAGCACCAGGTCGCCCGGCGCCACCAGCGCGCCCAGCACGATCTTGTTGGAGGACGAGGTGCCGTTCTGCACGAAATAGGTGCGCTCGGCGCCGAAGATGCGCGCGGCCGCCTTTTCCGCCTCGAGCGCCGGGCCTTCGTGGGTCAGCAGGTCGCCCATCTCGACGACCGAGTTGTCGATGTCGTCGCGGAAGATGGCCGGGCCGAGATGCTCGACGAAGATGCGCCCGATCGGGCTGCGGCTATAGAAGATGCCGCCATTGTGGCCGGGGCAGGTCCAGAGCTGGTTGCCCTGCTCGGAGTAGTCGAGCAGCGCACCAAAGAACGGCGTCTTCAGCGTGGCCGCGTAGTTGCGCAGCCGGCTGGCGAGGTTGAGCGCGATGAAGGCCGGCGTCTCTTCGGACAGGAAGATCGTGCCGTCGGTGTGGTTCAGCACCTCGACCGGCACATCCTCGAGCCGCTTGCGCCGCAGCATCAGCAGGATCGGCATCTCGAGCCCGCGCTTGCGCACCAGCGAAATCAGCCCGGCCGGCTTGCTCAGCACGCCCTTCTTGCCCCAATCGACCACCATGCAGCCGATCGCCGCGTCGGTCTGGATCGCCAGCTCGGCGTCGTCGGTGCTGCGCGCGACCAGGACGCTGAAGCCGAGCCGCTCGGTCTCGCGCACGATCTGCTGCAGCCGCAGCCAGTCGAGGTCCGCGTCGTTGAACGAGGGCGCGCAGATCAGAAACTTGAAGTGACGTTCGTATTCCATGCGTTCCCCCGGCGGTCTCGGCGCTGCTTAAAGCACTTTCCGCGCCACCTGGCGCGGAAGTAGTGCTCTAGCTCTTTGTTTCGACAAGCATTAATCCCGACCAGGTGATTCCACCTGGTCGGGGAATGCTCTAGACGATGCCGGCGGGGGTGCGATCAACCTCACCTGCGAGACGACCGAGCCGATCGAGCGCCGAGCGGTCGCCGAGGACGGCAGCGAGCTCGGCCGGCGATAGGGCGGCCAGCGCATCGGCGAGCCTGTCGGCCTCGTCGAGCTTGGCCGTGCCGATGAGCAGCGCCGGGTCGTGGGCTTGGCCTTTGCGGCGCGGCGGCGGCAGCATCGCGAGATGGGCGGCGAGCAGGACGGGGTCGGCCAGCATCGCCCGCACCGCATCGTCCGGCGCTTCCGCATACGCCGATTGCGCCGCGGCGACCTCGCGCAGCACCGGCGGTGGTGTCCGGTCCTCGGGGGTGAGGAGCAGGCCGAGGCGGGCCAGCGCGGCCGCGCCCCCACGCTGCGCCGTCCAGGCTGCCAGCGGGACGGCGAGCCCCAGCCCGAGCACGACGGGCAGCATCCAGAGGAATAGCGGGAACGAGACCAGCGCCGATGCCAAACCGAGCAACAGGCCGAACGCCGTATGCGGCAGATACCGCCGCGCCACCTCGCCCAGCGCGACCCGGCCGTCGTCGCGCCGTTGCGGGTTCCAGCCGCCATCGCGTCCGGCCAGGATCGACACGACCGCCACCGACTGCGTCAGCATCGCCACCGGCGCGATCAGCCCGGCCAGCACGGTCTCGATCAGCATCCCCAGGACCAGTCGCACTCCGCCGCCGAACGCGCGCCGTTCGCCGCCCCGCAGCAGCCCGGCCAGCGTCGCCAGCAACTTCGGGCCCAGCAGCACGGCCATCGTGACGATGAACACCCACATCGACCGCACCGGGTCGATCACCGGCCAGTTCGGGAACAGCGACGGCCCGGCCGGAAAGTAGTCCGGCAGCACGAACCGCGCCTCGAGCGAGAGCAAGATGCCGAGCAGCAGGAACGCCAGCCACAACGGCGCCGTCGTGTAGGCCCCGATCCCCATCAGCAGGTGCATCCGGCTCACCCAGTGCAGCCCGCGCGCGGGCAGCACCGCCGCATGCTGCAGGTTACCCTGGCACCACCGCCGGTCGCGCACCGAGACGTCGGCGAGCGACGGCGGGCCCTCCTCGTAGCTGCCGGCCAGCGCGGGCAGCATGTGCACCGCCCAACCCGCGCGCCGCAGCAGCGCCGCCTCGACGAAATCATGGCTCATGATATGGCCACCGAACGGCTTGCGGCCGCGTAACGTCGGCAGCCCGGCGGCGTCGGCGAAGGCGCGGGTGCGGACGATGGCGTTGTGGCCCCAGTAATTGCCCTCCGCCCCGTGCCACCAGGCGATTCCGTGCGCGATCACCGGGCCATAGAGGCGGCCGGCGAATTGCTGCATGCGGGCGAACAGCGTCCGCCCGCCGACGATCACCGGCAGGGTCTGGATCAGCCCGGCCGCCGGCGTGTTGGCCATCGTCCGCGCCAGCCGCAGGATACAATCGGCGGTCATTACGCTGTCCGCGTCGAGGATGAGGAAATGCGCGTAGCCGCCGCCCCAGCGCTGCACCCAATCGGCGATGTTGCCGGCCTTGCGCTCGGTGTTGCGTGCTCGGCGGCGATAGAACACGCGCTCGCCGGTGCGCGCGCGCAGTCGCAGGAACGCGGCCTCCTCGGCGAGCCAGGCCTGCGGATCGCGCGTGTCGCTCAGCACGAAGATGTCGAAGTGCGCCTGCGCACCCTGACGCGCCAACTCGGTGTGGATCGCCTCGAGTGCGGCCATCACCCGCCCGGGCGCCTCGTTGTAGACCGGCATCAGCAGCGCCGTATTCGCCTGCAGCGGCCCCTCGCTGGCCGCGAGCGCGATGCCGCCACCGGTCATGACCGAGACGAAGCCCGCAATCCCGCTCGTCAGCGCCAGCGCGATCCAGGCGAACAGCGACACGAACAGGACCAGGATCACCCATGCCAGCGTGTTCAGCCCGTTGACGCCCAGCACGAACACCATCTCCCGCGTCGCCGCCGCGGTGAGCGCGATCGCGCCGCCCACGACCAGCAAGCGCCGCCCGGCCATGTGCGCGGGCGAGGAGCCGGGGCGGGGCGATCGGGAGGGGCACCGGCCGAGCGCCTGCACTGGCATCGCCAGCGGCGTCTCGTCGGGCAGGGCGCGGAACGGCGTCTCGAGCGTCAGGCTGTCCATCGGTAGAGCCAGGTCTCGCTGAGCGGCGTGTCGCCGGCGAGCAGCAGCGCGCGCAGCTCGACCAGGTCGGCCCCTTCGGGCTGCAGTTCGAATGCGATACGCCAGCCGCCCAACTCCGGCGCCGGCTGCGCGACCACGTTGCGGATCTTGCCCTTGCTGGCGCTCACGTCGGCGCGAACCTGCGCGTCGGCCGCGAGCGTCTTCAGCGCCGGGCCGGCCAGGTCGAGCACGAACAGGCGTGTGTCGGCGCCAGAGCCGGCGCCGACGCCGGCGCCGGCTCGCGTCGCCTCGACTTGCGCCAGCGTGCCGCCGATCGGGGGCAGGTCGCTCCAATGCAAACGGCAGGTGAAATTGATCTCGGACTGGGTGCCGAGCACCGTCTTCGGCCGCCAGAAGGCGACGATGTTGTCGTGCGCCTCGTCCTTGGTCGGGATCTCGATCAGCTGCACCTGGCCCGCGCCCCAGTCGCCGATCGGCTCCACCCACAGGCTCGGCCGGCGCTCGTAATGGGCTTCGAGATCCTCGAACTGATCGAGCCGGTGCTTGCGCTGCACGAGACCGAAGCCGCGCGGCGAGACGTCGCCGAACGAGCTGATCTGCAGCTTGCGCGGATTGGCGAGCTGGCGCCAAACCTGCTCACCGCGACCGGTCAGCATCAGCAGGCCGTCGGAATCGTGCACCGCACGGCGATAGTCGTCGATGCCGGTGCGATTGCTGGAGTCGAAGAAGAACATGCTGGTGCCGTTGCCGACGCCGGCCTCGGCGAGGTCGACGCGGGGGAACAGCACCGTTTCCATGTCCATGACGGTGTCGTCGCCGGGCCGAATGGTGAAGCGCATGGCGGCGGTGCAGCTCTGGCTGTCGAGGAGCGCGTGCACGACGATGGCGTTGGTGCCGGCTTGCGGGCGCTCGAGCCAAAAAGCGCGAAAGGCGGGGAACTCCTCGCCGGCGGCGTCGCCGGTCTTGAGCGAGAGCCCGCGAGACGACACGCCGTAGCCCTCCCGCTTGCCGACCGCGCGGAAGTAGCTCGCGCCGAGGAACACGCACACTTCGTCGTAGTAATCCGGCCGATTGATCTGCGCATGCAGGCGGAACCCGGCGAAGCCGAGATCGCCCGGCGTCGGCTGGATGTGGGCGCCGAAGCTGAACATCTCGGGCCGATACGCCACCGGCGACGCCACGCCGTCGGCCACCTCGTAGATATCGACCCGCTCTTTATACAGCCAGCCGCGATGGAACAGCTCCGCCTCGAACGGCAGCCCGGCGCCGCGCCAGAGCGCTTGTTTCGGATCGAACCGGATGGTGCGGAAGGCGTCGTAATCGAGGTTGGCGAGCGTGTCCGGCAGCTTCGTGTCGGGAGCCGCGAACGGCTTGGCCGCGCGCTCGCGGGCCAGTTTGCGGACGGTCTCGGCGCCGAAACGGGCCGGCGTTTCGGTGGCTGAGACGGCACGAGTTATCATCGAGGCCGCTAAGGCGCCCGCTACCACCGTTCTCCGCTGCACCGCACATCTCCGATCGATGCAGGGGAAAAGCCTGGCACGTGCAATGGTTGCAGGCGCCCTCTCCGGTACGAATTGCCGAACCGCCGCGGCGGTGCCACCATCGCCGGGCGTCAAAAAACACGATCAGGAGGAACAAAATGGATGACCACGACTCCGGCCACGTCCACATTCATCCGGCCGTCGACCACGGCATGCCGGCGGGCGACACCGCCGACTTCAAGGGCGGCACACTGACTTGCCACTGCGCCAGCGAGCAAGTTGTCGTAGAGGTCGAGGGCCAGACGGCGCACAACCATCTCTGCGGCTGCTCCAAGTGCTGGCGTCCGGAGGGAGAGCTGTTCTCGATGGTCGCGGTCGTGCCGCGCGGCAAGCTGAAGGTCATTACCCATGAGGAAAAGCTGAAGGTGGTCGATGCCAGCGCCGCCATCCAGCGCCATGCGTGCACCGGCTGCGGCGTGCACATGTTTGGCCGCATCGAGAACAAGGACCACCCGTTCTACGGCCTCGATTTCGTCCACACCGAGCTTTCCAAGCAGCCGGGCTGGTCGGCGCCGGGCTTTGCGGCATTCGTGTCGTCGATCATCGAACAGGGCACCGACCCCAAGCGGATGGACGCGATCCGCGGCCGGCTGAAGGAGCTCAAGCTCGAACCCTACGACTGCCTCAGCCCGCCGCTGATGGACGCGATCGCCGCCCACGTCGCCAAGCAGAAGGGCGTGCACGCGCACTGACCGGTGATCAGAAGGTGACGCGCATTCCACCATAACCCGCGATCGGCGGGGCGAGCGACAGGCTGCGCGGGTTGCTCGCCCCCGGCGCTTGCTGGATCGGCACCAGCGCCGTCGGCGAAAAGCCGCCGAACGTGGCGTAGCGTGCATCGAGCAGGTTCTGCACTTCGCCGAACAGTTCGACATGCTCGGTAACGCGATATTTGGTGTTCAGGTTGAGCACGACGTAGCCGCCGGTGCGCCCGTTCAGGTTCGACGGATCGCCTTGCAGGCCCCTGCCGCTGCTCACCGTCCCGGTCGTGCCCACCGTCCATTCCGGCGTCACCGCGTATTGCACCCCGAATTTTAGCACGTGCTGCGGGATGTTCGGGATCTGGTTGCCGGGCTGCACCTGGATGGTGCCGTCCGGCGCCGCGAGCGGGTTGTTCTGGCTGATCGCGGTGAACGCAGTTTCGAAAGTGGCGTTGGTGTAGGCGTAATTGACGAAGGCGCTCGCCGGGCCGCGAACGAAGGTCAGGCCCGCTTCGACGCCTTGGCGCCGCGTCGTGCCGACGTTCTGGAAGTAGCCGCGGCCGAGAATGACGCTGCCGGTGAACAGGATGTCGTCGTCGCTCGTGGTGCGGAACACGCCGGCATTCCACCCGATCGCGCTGTCGGCGAGCGCGATGCGGCCACGCAACCCGGCCTCGATCGTGTGCGCGACGACCTGCTTGAGCGAGGGGTCGGCGACGAAGAAATTGGTCAGCGTGCAGGGGTCGGTGGGTGAGGCGCACGTGAGTTCTGCCGGCGTCGGCGCCCGGTTGGCGACCGAGTAGCCGACATAGGCCGATAGCGAGGGCAGGATCCGGTAGGTGAGCCCGGCGGCCGGATTGAAGTGCGTGTAGTCGTGGCGGCCGGAGAGGGCGGCGCCGTTGCGGTCCTGCAGGTCGATCTGCGCGGCGTTGAAACGGCCCGACAAGGTGAGGGTCAGCGCCGACGTGAGGTCGAGCGCGTCCTGGGCGTAGACACCGTAGTACTTATTCAGCGCGGCAACGCGGACGGGCGCGATCGAATTGTCGGCCTGGGCGATGACGAGGCCGGGATCGGCGTAGCCGCGGTCGAGCGAGAGGCCGCCGACGAGCGTGCTGGCGGAGAACATGGTGCTGCCGCCGTCGTAGCTGGCGCCGACGAGCAGACGGTTGGGGCGGCCGAGGATCTCGCCGGTGATGGTCGACTGGAGTTGCACGCCGTAGCCGGTCGTGTCGGTCGCGGTGCGGTTGCTGAGCGAGTAGGGGCCGCCGTTGCGGAACTGGGCGGTGGCGCCGTAGAGGCCGGGGTTGAGGAAGTTGGCCAGCCGGCCGCCGTCGCGCCCGGTAAGCGGCGTGCCGTCGCCCATGCAGAGCCGGGTGCCGTCGTCGGGGCAGGCGGTCGTGTCGGTCGCGTCGCCGTTGATCGTGCGTTGCGAGAGGACGCTGACATAGGCGTTGGCCTGCAGGCTGACCGTGTCGGACAGCTCGGTGCTGCCGCTCAGCATGGCGCGCAGGTATTTGTTGCGGGTGATGTCGGGCGTGGTGAAGACGCCGTTGCGCTGGGCGGCGAGGAGTTCGATCGGCGCCGGGCCGTTGCCGGTCAGGTCGTTGATCGCGCCGAGCAGCGAGAAATGCAGCTCCGAACGGTCGCCCTTGTAGCCGACATCGCCGTAGATCTGCCGCAGCTGCGACGGCGACCGCACCCGCCAGCCATCCTCGTTCAGCCCGGTGGCCGCGACATAGGCCGCCACATTGCCGCGCCGGACGCCGTATTGGCCGGACAGTCGGATGCGCCCGAACGAGCCGCCTGACGCCTCCACCTCGGCGCCCTGGAGGCCGAAGCCGTCGCGCAGCCGCACCGCAATCGAGCCGCCGAGCGCGTTGACGCCGAACGCCGGGTTCGATCCGGTCAGCTCCATCCGGTCGATCGCGATGTCGGGGATCAGGTCCCAGTTGGTCGTGTCGCCGAACGGCGCGTTGAAGCGCGTGCCGTTCAGATAGATCGCCAGGCCTTGCGGGTTGCCGACCAGGGGCGAGGCCTCGAAGCCGCGATAGATCAGGTTCGGCTGGAACGGGTTGCTCTGCGCCTCGTTGAGCGACACCCCCGCCGCCTGCTGGCCGAACGTGCGCAGCGCGTTGGCGGGGCCGGTCAGCGTGACGTCGTCGCGGCGGAATACCTGCGTCGCGGCGGGCACCTTGCTCCGCTCGGTGGTCGCGGCCAGCGGCGCGGTCCCGACGATCTCGACCTCGGGCAGGACGATCTCGTCGGCATTCTGCGCCTGCGTGACGTGCAGGCAGGCGCCCACGCCGACCGCTGCCAGCAGCGACACGCGCTTCCTCATTTTAGTCGTTTCCCCGTCGGCGTTCCCGGCCCTCTATGCCGGGGCGGCCGTGGCGGGCGCAAGCGGGTATGGCCGCCGCCCTTGAAGTTTTGGCCCCGCTGCGCCAGGTTCATCGACAACGATAATAATGGAGGAACATCATGGCTTGGACCAAGCCGACCGTGACCGAAATCGCGTTGGGCGCCGAGATCAACGGCTATGCGTGCGCCGACCTGAAGCGATAAGCCGACAGTCCGCCCCGGCGCGGCTGCCCGCGCCAGGAAGGAGCGACCATCATGACCTTCGTGACGCCCGAGCCGCCGATGGCGTTGCTCGCCGAGTTGACCCATCGTTGCCCGCTGGCGTGTCCCTACTGCGCCAACCCGCTCGAACTTGAGCGCTCCTCGACTGAACTAGACACTGCGACGTGGAAGCGCGTGCTGAGCGAGGCGGTGTCGCTCGGCGTGTTGCAGGTGCATTTCTCGGGCGGCGAGCCGTGTGCGCGGCGCGATCTGCTCGACCTGGTGGCGCATGCCGCGTCGGTGGGGCTGTATTCGAACCTAATCACGTCGGGGGTCACGCTGGACGCGGCTTCGCTGGAGCGACTGGCGTCGGCCGGGCTCGATCACGTGCAGCTCAGCTTTCAGGACTCCGAGGCGGAGGGCGGCGACCGGATCGGCGGCTATCGCGGCGGGCATGCGCGCAAGCTGGCGGTGTCGGCGCTGATCCGTGCGGCCGGGCTGCCGCTCACGGCCAATTTCGTGGTCCATCGCCATAACCTGGCGCGGCTGCCGGACATGCTGGCGCTCGGCGAGCAGATCGGCGCGAGCCGGATCGAGATCGCGCATGTACAATACTATGGCTGGGGCCTGGTGAACCGGGCGTCGCTGATGCCGAGCCTAGCCCAGCTCGAGACCGCCAATGTCGAAGTCGACCGCGCCCGCCGCGAGCTCGCCGGCCGTATTACCATCGATTACGTCGTCCCCGACTACCATGCCGCCCGGCCGAAGGCCTGCATGGGCGGCTGGGGGCGCCGGATCATGAACATTACCCCGTCCGGCAAGGCGCTCCCGTGTCATGCGGCCGAGACGCTGCCGGGCTTCGACTTTCCTTCCGTGCGCGAGCACAGCCTGGCCGCGATTTGGCGCGAGGACACGGGCTTTGCCCGCTTCCGCGGCACCGCCTGGATGCCGGAGCCGTGCCAATCCTGCGACCGGCGGGAGATCGACTGGGGCGGCTGCCGCTGCCAGGCCTTCGCGCTGACCGGCGACGCGGCGGCGACCGATCCGGCCTGCGTGCTGTCGCCAGACCACGCCGTCATGGCCGCAGCCGTGGCCGCCGCCGCCGCCGATCCGGCACCGCTCGTTTATCGGCGCATCGGTGCCGCCGTACCCGTCACTTGACCCGGCGCGTGACCCGGCGCGGCTTGCTCGTAGTCGCCGCCGCGTCGCTTGCGCCTTTCGAGACCCGCGCGGCCATCACGCTCGTCGAGGTCGCCCCTGGGATCCACGTCCGCCAAGGCGTTCATGAGGAAGCAACCGTCGAGAACCAGGACGCAATAGCCAATATCGGGTTCATCGTCGGCGATCGATCGGTGGCCGTCATCGATCCCGGCGGTAGTTTGGCGGATGGCGAGGCGCTGCGCGCCGGGCTGCGCCGGGTCACGGACAAGCCGATCAGCCACGTGATCTTCACCCATCTGCATCCGGATCACGTGTTCGGCGCGGTGGCGTTCGCGGACGATCGGCCGCATTTCGTCGGCCATGCGCGCATGCTGCCGATGCTGGTCAGCCGCGGCGAGTTTTATCGCAACCGGCTCGCCGACGTGCTCGGGATCGAGCCGGCGGGCGATTACGACAAGCCCGATCTCCTCGTCGACGACACGCAGGCGCTCGATCTCGGCGACCGCGAGCTGCAGCTGCGGGCGTGGCCGACCGCCCACACCGACAACGACCTGACCGTGTTCGACAAGCGCACCGCCACGCTTTGGGCTGGCGACCTGCTGTTCGTCGATCGGGTGCCGGCGCTCGATGGCAGCATCGTCGGCTGGCTCAAAGTGATCGACCTGCTGCGCGAGATCCCGGCGCGGCGCGCTGTGCCCGGCCACGGCCCGGCCAGCGTCGCCTTTCCCGCCGCCCTCGCGCCGGAGCAGCGCTACCTGAGCCTGCTCGCCCGCGACATCCGCGCCGCCATCGGCCATGGCGGCAGCATCGAGGCCGCGGTGGACACGATCGGCCAGTCCGAGCGCGGCCGCTGGGCGCTGTTCGACGACTACAACGGCCGCAACGTCACCGCGGCGTTCAAAGAATTGGAATGGGAGTGAGGCGACCATGCTGAAATCGGCGGCGACGGCGATGGTGATCCTGGGTCTGGCCGCGCCCGCGCTGGGGGCCGAGGACGCCGCTGAGCAAGCAGCGCGGTGGCAGGGCCTCAAGCACGACCTCTTCGGTGACCGCCCGGTCATCGAAAACTCGCCGGTGATCGCCCTCGATGCGCCGGTGCGCGCGCTCGATGCCGCAACCGTGCCGATCGGGGTGTCGTTGCCGGCCGATAGCGGCAGCATGTCGGGGCGGGTCAAGGCGCTCTGGATCGTGGTGGACGGCAATCCGTCGCCGCTCGTGGGTGCGTTCCAGTTCGGCCCGGGAGCCGATCCGCATAGTTTCCGCACCCGTGTGCGCGTCGATCAATACACCCTGATCCACGCCATCGCCGAAACCGAGGATGGCCGCCTGTTTTCGGCGGCGAAATACGTCAAGGCCGCCGGCGGTTGCTCGGCGCCCTCCACCAAGGACCCGGCCGTCGCGATGTCGCGCCTGGGCCAGATGAAAATCCGCCTCGAAGGCGACACGCCGGTCGCCGACGGCAATACGGTGCCGACCGAACTCCTGATCAGCCACCCCAACAATAACGGCATGCAGATGGACCAGGTCAGCCACAACTACATCCCGCCGCGATACATTCAGACCATCAGCGTCCACTACGGCGAGACGATGGTGTTCAAGGCCGATACCGACATCTCCATGAGCGAGGACCCGGTCATCACCTTCGGCCTCAAGCTGGGCGGAGAGGGGCCACTGCACGTGGATGTCGAGGACAGCAGTCACGGCGAATTTCACCGCGACTTCTCCCTCTTGAAGGGGAGCTGACGCGACCGGGGCACGGCGACGCGCGTTGCACCCTCGCAAACGGCACTCAAGCCGTGCGGGAGGAACAACGATGCACCACTCGATCCGCAGAATGGCCCTAGCCAGCCTCACTCTACTCTGTGTCTCTCAAGCCATGGCCCAGGGCACCGGCGTCACCTCCGGACCCGCTGCCGGCAGCCCGGCCACAATGGGCACCGGCGGACAATCCGCCGCCACACCGGACCAATCCAACGTGCTGCGCAACCAAGGTGGCGCCGCGATCCGTAACGAACAGGCTGGCCAATCCGGCGGCACCAGCGCAAGCGTCAAGCCCGGACTGCCCGATGCGGGCGCCGGCGTGCACCCGGCCACGAAGCCCTGAAATCGCTAGCCGGGTCAGTGGCAGGCGAGCGTCGCCTCCGCTTGGGCTCGGCGTAGTTCTTCGGTCCGGGTTTTGGCGATCGGCGTGTCGCGGAACATGGCCCCGCGCGCGCCGAGACCGCCTTGCTGCATGCTGAGAATGGTCTGCGCCTGGTCGTAATCGTCGTAGGGCATGGTGTTCGCGATACTGTCGATCGCGCAGGCGCACCGCTCGAGCAATTCGCGCTTGAACCCGCTACCGGCGAGGCACCCGATCACATAGTCGGCGCGAGCGGCGGTTGGGTAATCGAACCGGGGATGGCGTTCTTGCGCCATGGCCGGGGCGGCGGCGAGGGCTGCGAGGAGCACGAGGCGGATCATGGCGACACTCCTTCGAAGGTGATCGTCTTGGCGAACGCAGCGGCGTTGAGCGCCGGGTCGGACGGGGTTTCAATCGCGATCGAGGCGATCATCCCGGGCAGTGATTCACTCAACGTAAAGGAATAGGTCTTATTCTGTAGCGACGGAATGCGTTCGAGGCGCTCCAACCCGGCGAATGGTTTGATCTTGATCAAACGCGCCGGAAGCGGTTGCCCCGCGGCGTTGGCCGTCGTGGCGGTGATGGGAGCGTTAAGGAAAGCCTCTCGGATACGATTACGGAGATAGGCTTGCGAGAGTCCCACCGCCTTGTTCATGTCGTCGACGTCCTGATCGAGGACGAGCATGAGCAGCGGGTTGCCGTGGAAGTCGGCGATCGTGGGGTAGGCGATCCGGTGTGACCCGGTCAGGTAGTCGAAGGAGAGATTTTTTGTTCCGTCTGCATTGATTTCCTTGACGTGGACAAGGATCGTGTCGCTGAATTCATCGGCGCCGACCTGTCTGTAGGCGTAGCGGAGCGTTTCCGGGCTGGTCACGTTCGACAAGTGCGGTGTGTCGAACAGGGCCGATTGGGCCGGGCTGAGTTGGCTGCCTCCGGCGGTGGCCGGCGTGGAAGATGGATTTTCTGCACGCACAGCGTGGCCAAGCGATAAGATCATCGCACATGGGAGGAGAAAGCCCCGCAACAGGGAGAGTGTCATGATCGAGTTGGTCCTCGTCTATTGCTTGAACACCACGCCTGACCGTTGTCTCGAACGGCGCGAAGCGCTCGTCGAGCCGGTCAACATGGTAAGCTGCACGATGCGTGCCCAGAGCGTGGCCCAGGAATACCTGGCCATGCACCCGTCCTATCGCCTGTCCCGTTACCGTTGCGAGCGGGACGTACCGCACGAGAGCCCCGCTTAGCTCACCCGCTTAGCTCACCCGCTCCGCTCAATAAACCACCACGCTGCGGATGCTCTCGCCGGCGTGCATGAGATCGAACCCGTCGTTGATCCGGTCGAGGGGCAGCGTGTGGGTGATCAGGTCGTCGATATTGATCTTGCCGTCCATGTACCAGTCGACGATCTTGGGCACGTCCGTCCGTCCCCGCGCACCGCCAAAGGCGCTGCCTTGCCACGTGCGGCCGGTGACGAGTTGGAACGGCCGGGTCGAGATCTCCTTGCCGGCGCCGGCGACGCCGATGATGGTGCTCTTGCCCCACCCTTTGTGTGCGCATTCGAGCGCTTGACGCATGAGCGTGACGTTGCCGACGCATTCGAAGCTATGGTCGGCGCCGCCCTTGGTCAGGTCGACGAGGTAGGGAATGATGTCGCCCTCGATCTCCTCCGGATTGACGAAATCGGTCATGCCGAACTTCTCGGCCAGCACGCGGCGCTTCGGGTTGATGTCGACGCCCACGATCTGGTCGGCGCCGGCGAGCTTGGCGCCCTGCACCACATTAAGCCCGATGCCGCCGAGACCGAACACGACGACGCGGTCGCCGGGCACCACCTTGGCAGTGAACAGCACGGCGCCGACGCCGGTCGTCACGCCGCAGCCGATGTAGCAGATCTTGTCGAACGGGGCGTCCTTGCGAACTTTGGCCAGCGCGATCTCGGGCATCACGGTGAAGTTCGCGAATGTCGAGCAGCCCATGTAGTGCAGCACCGGCTTGCCCTGGAACGAGAACCGGCTGGTTCCGTCCGGCATCACGCCGCGGCCCTGGGTGGCGCGGATCTTCTGGCATAGGTTGGTCTTGCGGCTGAGGCAGTATTCGCACTCGCGGCATTCCGGCGTGTAGAGCGGAATGACGTGATCGCCCTTGGCCACGCTCGTCACCCCCGGCCCGATGTCGACGACGACGCCCGCGCCCTCATGGCCCAGGATCGCGGGGAACATGCCCTCGGGGTCGGAGCCCGAACGGGTGAATTCGTCGGTGTGGCAGATGCCGGTGGCCTTGATCTCGATGAGGACCTCGCCCTCTTTCGGGCCCTCGAGCTGCACGGTCTCAATCGACAACGGCTTGCCGGCCTCGAAGGCCACGGCGGCGCGCACGTCCATTCGCTTCTCCCGGTTGCTGATCGCAGGATAGTGGTTGCTCGCGCGAAAACCAGCCCTCGCCGGTTTCCCGCCGTGTACCCGATATCGTTAATATGATGCGAGCGGCACGCCTTGGCGGGGAGGCATCTTGTAGTTTTCCGCAAACCGCCACTATTGTTGTCGGAGGCGGTTCAAGT
>JAABUX010004341.1_pt1 | contig 18075 bp, 34 predicted proteins | sample 5561851 | NCBI WGS metagenome assembly JAABUX01 (sample SAMN10711883, study PRJNA513361) | rock metagenome | isolation source: Antarctica rocks | place: Antarctica: Victoria Land, Richard Nunatak red sandstone | collected 2016-01-03 | reverse complement strand
TCAAGCTAACCAGCGCTGCGACTGTGGCCCAGTGTACAAGGCGGTGAAAGGCGTGGAGACGGTGGCGGTCAAGGTCTGCGGGAGGCTCATGCTGGAAGAGGACAAGGCGCGTTCTGGCGTGGGTTCTGTGCTGAGCTTCTGCCTCAGCGCCTCTCCAGTCACGCCTGGCAACGAGGTTGGACGTAGGCATGCGAACCCCCCGACGCGTCCGCCCGTCACGAGACTTCTATCCCTATGCTGCAGGAGGCGTTCAAGCGGGAGGTAGCCATCCTCAAGGCCTGCCGCAACCGGAACATCGTTGGCTTTCTGGGCGAGTACGTGGACACGGAGCGCACATGGCTAATCATGGAGTACATGGAGGTGGGCCCTCTGCATGCCAAGCATCTCATGCAAGGAACTCGCCAACGTGCCGGCGCCTGAGCGGCATAGAGACATAGTCGCGCACTGTTGAGCACAGCAGCGGAGCTCTCCGAGATGGGGCAGTCAATGAGGTCGCCCCAAATAGCCTGGCACCTGCAGCTCACGCCAGCAAGGTCTTGCTGCCGATGCAGCAACAGAATTCGCTGCAGGATCTGCGCATTACAAGCCTCTGTTTCGGCAGGCTGGTGACCTGTACAAGGCTTTGAAGAAGGACAGGGACGGGTCGCTCCGGTGGAATAAAAAGTGCGCTTGCCTTTCTGGACGTACATGATATGTCTATGTTGAGCCGCACCAATTCGGACGTGAGTATATGGTCACACCACTGACTGCACCACAAGATGCAGGGCTGGCGGCCCAGGGGTGGGACGGAAGATTGCGCTGGACGTGGCCAGAGGGTTGACCTTCCTGCATTCCAACCGCATCGCTCACATGGATCTGAAGACCCTCAACGGTGTGGTTCCGCCAATCCGATCGAAGTTAACCCAGTGTGCACCCAAATCTTGCAGTGACGACGGCCTTGTTTCATTCCAACATGCAGCCTGCGACCCAGTATGACGACTGCGGTGTTGGCGCGCAGTGCTGCTGGATCGTTTCCTCAATGCTAAGATCTGCGACGTTGGTGCGCTCTTGCTCCGCACATGCCGCATGCCTCGCGGCCGATGTCATCCACGCGCGATATCTCTGAACACGCCTGTTTGCCTGATAAGCGACTGCACTTATGCTGAAACGACTGAGAGCATTTCATTCCGGGTTTGGCAGGGATGTCCAAGCTGCTGCAAGGGGACCAACTGACGCCGACCTTCGCCAACCCGGGCACACTGGCCTGGTCGGTGAGTGACATGCAGAGGACACTTTATGCGTATGCGCATGACGTTACGTGCAGGCTGCATGCTGCAAGCTCGTTACGAAATAAGTGGACCATGTGTGCTTGCCACATAGGCCCCGGAGCTGCTGCGCAATGAGCCCTTCACGGAGAAGGTTGACATCTATTCATTCGGCGTCGTGCTTTGGGAGCTCTGCACGGGAGAGGTGCCCGTGCGCGGCAAGCTGCGAGCCGTCAGGTGCCATGCAATCCTCTCCTCATCTCAGGCCGATGATCAGCCAGTCTAGTAGCGCTCTTGATGTGACATCCACCATGAGGCGGGGCCACCCTGATGGTCATGGCGATGCTTCCAACAAAATGAGGGATTGACACTTGCGCCACAGGCTGCGGTTCAGCGTGATAGCCTGCACTCCATGCGCATCAATGGTCTGCACCTGCACAAATGGCCGGCGCACCACCTTGTCCTGTCATCTGCTATCTTGCAGGGTTCCAGAGGAATGCACCGAGTCGGTGGCGCAGCTGATCGACACCTGTCTGCTTGACGATCCGGACCAGCGGCCCACGGCCAGGGAGCTGGTCGACAAGCTCAGCAAGGCGGCTCAGGAGGGCGCGTCGGGGGCTCGCCCCCGCAGCAGCAAGCGTTCGTCCGTGGTGGGCACACGCAGCCCCGCAGCCCGACAGTGCTCTGCTGCACTTAGAATGCTTCGAGCATCATGTCGTGCTTTCATCATGATCAAACAGCGTGACTGATGCCAAGGGTCCCTCCACCACACCGTAGCCTGTTCTGAACTCTATTATCGCAGTGGAACAGCCATCACAGCAAGGCTCCCAGCAAGGTCCAAAATGCTGCACAGCCGGTCGCCTCACTGGTTGGGTATGGGCACCTACAGGAGGACAGATGTGAATTGGACCCATTGACAGCCAGCGTCTACACGCTGGTGAACACCATTTACCCCAAGGATGCACAGCTGGCGGCCGCCGCAGCTGCCAGTGCGCTGAGCGGCTTCGGCGTGGCGCTGTACCGTGGAATGATTATGGAGCTTAAGGTGACATAAGCTGATTGTCTATCCGGTGGCCTCACAGCGGTGCCCGTGCACGAGGCACGCGCACGAACGAGCCACCGGGGTAGATATCGCGCAGGAAAACTGTGATGAACTGAGGCACGCTCAAAGCCAGTCTTTTGCACTGCCATCTCGTGGCTGCATGTCTCGTGCGCTACACGCGCTGGATTGTGTTGCTGTTATGTCACGGGCTAGCCGTGTGCTTCGCAGAAATGTCTGGAGGACCCCGAAGTCGAGACCAAGGACTCGCCGGCCTACAAGCGGGTGCATGACGTCGTCACGATGGCGCGCAAATCATGGACGCTGAAGGCGCGCCCCTGGCAGGGCAGAGCTTGGCGTCAGGAGTCGACAGACACCCAGTAGAATACACAACTTTCTTGAGACTGCTTGACTACCCACTGGGTCTGTCACATGCTGGCTGACGGTGCTGTCAGGATCTGAGCCAGGCCTAGCCACATGCGCAGATCCACGCCAACCCCGCGATGGTGGGCACCATTAGGAATGTCAACTATGAAAAGCTGGGGGAAGCGGAACGGCGGATATTGGACCAGGAGGGTTCGGGGATCAACAACTCATGCTCGAGGTCGGGGATGACCATGAGCATGACCACGGCCACCGCCAACGGCACAGAGTCCAGTGGACGGCCGCCGACTCGCTCAGACAGTCTGCGCGGCGATGCCAGGCAAGTGAGCGTCGCAAGGCAGCTGCGTGCTATTGTCCAGCCTGGCATTGCAAGTCCAAACATGAGTGGTCAGGCCCATGAGTGAGACACTCGAAGTTGCTGTGCAGGCACGAGGCGCGGACAGCTCTTCCATCGACTCACTGGCGGCCAGTCGCACAAGCCTTGCAGCTGCGTCCAGAGCAGGTCAGCTCCTGTGACCCGCTGCATTTGTGAGGCCATGACAGCATTGACTTGGTTGGTCAGCGGCTGTCTTTGTCTCCTCACCGCCTCATACCTGACTCGTAACGCTGTTGTGTAAGGAACATGCCACCGTGGAGATCCTGAAAAGGGAGCAGGCGACGCTGAAGGCTCTGCGCGCCGAGCGGAAGGCCCTCCTCAAGCGGTGTGCGCAAGCCTCCGCCCAGCGCTGCACAAGCGCACTAAACCTGGCCTTGTTGCGAGCAGGTCAGCATTGTTACAGCATCATTCCAGGATATCCTCGCATCAAGCACACGAGTCCGCCCAGTACAACGCTGCATGTGGAATGCAGAACAGCATTCCCAGCACAGGTCTAAGCACTGCAACCTGTCCCGGCACAGGTTGCAGATACTGGGTGCCATCGGTACGGTGGACGCCCAGCAGGCGACCATCGAGGCGACGCTGCGGCTCAAGGACCTGAGCGAGGAGGAGGCCTGCGCGCAATCCGGCATCGTCATCGACCTGCTGCTTAACCTGTGGGAGCCTCTCCAGTCGGTGCGCATGTCTGCATATGAGCACCTGCCGCTGACCCGTGCCGAGACATCCGTGATGGTGCTTCGATAAGTTGGCTACCACATCGCCGACGGACCCTTAGCACAAGCACCCCTTAGATTCCACATATATTGTGCGAAGAGGGCGGCAGCGTAATCGTGGCATGCCACTGCTGACTCTGAACCATCGGCCCTGCATGCAGGCGCGTGCGATGTGCGCATCCTGGCCATATCAGATCTCCAGCGAGGCCGTTGCGGAGCTGATCGCCTCGGACGTCGGCGACCCTGATTACCTGGTGCGCCTGGTTTTATTTGGTGTAAGATTGCAAGGAAGTATTCCTATTGGATCACTGAGTAGTAAAACCATGAAAGTTGTTGCATCAAAGTAAAGCGATTCTTCCATTAGTGCGCTTATGCTCTCGCACGCACCAGCCATGCGGACGGCGAGCTGCCCTCAAGCTTGCTTGTGATACATAAGCCCGATTACACAGCATCTGGCTGCAGAACAGGCTCACATTTGATAGCTGCATCATGGTGCGGTCATCATCGACGGCATAACATGCATGATTGCAGCTCTTTGGGGACTATCAACACACCCAGGCAGCGGCAAGCTCTGCGCAGCAGCGTCGGCGGTGACAAAACCTCTTCTGGTTTGTTTGTACTCCCAACATTACTGGAGCTGATGCTCGCTTCGGGTCGCCAGATCATGGGCGACACGGGCGGCATGGACGGCCCCGACGCGCGGCTGGCGTTCCTGGAGGCAGTGATGGACCCGGACAAACAGTCCAGCGGGTACACGGCCGACCAGATGACAGACCCCGAGAAATACATGCCGCTGGTGGCTCAGGCCTACCCCATGTACCTCAAGGCGTTGAAGGTGAGCCTGATGCACCATTATTGCGCCCCACTCGAACTTGCGTTGTTTTGTAGATGTAAACGTGGAAGCCGACCAACCGCTCGTCGGCGCACTCGTTCTCGAGGGACACGTCATTGGAACGTGCCGACACTGCCTCTGCGCACGACCGCTGCAAGTGAAGGAGTTTGCCAAGCCGAATGTACTGGTGTGGAGGCTGATAAGCTTGACGCCATCACGGGTGACTGCCGGGCAGCAGTGCATAGCCACATGGAAAGCCTGGTCACAGCACGCAAGTTGATCCGCACGGTTGCTGCGGCTGTGCAGGAGTGCTTCATGACCAGGGACGTGGACGCGGCCGACAGCGGCACCCACAGCAAGGTCGCGTCGCTGCTGTTCCTCAGGCGCTGCCTCATGTTCTCCGGGGTGAGCAGCCCCTTCGTCCCGTCTCTGACTGTATGTAACGATGCATGGCCCTTGGGGTCTGTTGCAGACCCTACTCTGTGGCTTGGTGGTGGGATGTCCCCTACTAAGCGACCAATCACGCAAGTGACAGTCCCCAGCGTTCTCCCTCAAGCCCAGAACTATCACATCGGTTCACTGACCAGCGCAAGCAGGATCCAAACCAGCACCCAGCCAGTATGAAAGCTCGCCTCCTCAGCAGGTCTACCCTGTGCGCAGATCAAGAGCAACATGATGTTCGTCTCGGGGCTGCTGGAGTGGAACAGCAAGCTCAAAGCCGGTGTCCGGCCGCGCGACGTCTGGGAGGGCACGGCCGACGCCCCGGATGCCGTCCGTGTCGTGCCGCCGCCCGAGCCGTGGCAGCACGTCGTGACGGTCGCGAAGCTGACGACCAACCAGGTGGGGCCATCGGGTCTCGTACGGAAGTCCGAAGCTGCCAGCATTGAACGCCCATGAAGGTCGTCATGCCTGGCAACAGGGTTTACCACTCGGCTGAGATGCCACGGGCTGAACTTCTTCGACCGTGGGGAGCTCTGCTGTTGCGTCGCCTCTACACTGGACGCACTGCTCCTGTCACACCGTATTCACGGCTGGGCTGCTGCACAAGTTGGCGCACCGCTTGCTCCCGGAAGCTCGCTTCGGCATTCATGAGCCTGCTGGGCGCGCAGGTTGCCAAGATCATTGGCTTCAGGACTGCGTTCCTGGCCAAGACGGCGGCCCTGCGATCAAAACGATCGAAGCTGGCGCGCAGACTGCAGGCGAGTGCTACAAAGTCCAGTTGTTCCAGTTCATCCCTGAACCTTTCGCAGCGACTCGGCAACCTTGGCCAACATGCTGAAGTGTTGCTGCATTTATCTAACAGCAAATGATGCGCTGTTCTGGGCAGGACCGAGGCCAGAAGATTTCGGTTTGAGAACCGCGACAATGAGCCTCAGTGCCGGCAGATCGCATGGCGTGGTGGCAACTCAGAGTATCCGGCCCGGTCGCCACTCACACACGTGACACCTGGCCATGGTGCAGGATGTGGCGATGATGCAGATGAAGACGGCTTGCCAGCAGTGCAGCGACCTCACCACGCAGCTGCAGGAGGCAGCCTGCGAAGAGCTGCGCCTGTACAACGACTTCTTCGTTGACATTCTGTTCCGCTCCATGCTGCCCCGGCAGCAGGTATGCGCTTGCGCTCAGCACCATGCCCACCTCCTTGCTTTCTAGAGGCCAAGTCCGCTCGGAGGCTTGCTCGGCGCCGCCAGAGATGTTTCCTGGTGCTCATGGACTGGACTGTGACGTGACAAGTTTGGCTGGTAGCAGAACTGCGATGAGGAGCTATAGTGCACCAGCTCACACACTTCTGAATGCAGCGCTGTCCTCGTCAAACCCTTGAGACGGGCTCCGCAGCAGTTGCTGTCGGGGCGTCCTGCCGGGTCATCACCGGTCGAGACGGATTGGTCACGCCCGTTCACGCAGGGACGGATGACGTGCATGTCCTTCCCGTACCTCACGGATGTCGAGTTCATCGCTGACGCGGTGGTGGCGAAAGTGGAGGCGGAGGCTGCGGCAGCGGAGGGCACCGGGCCGCGCATCGACTTCGAGGCGGCGGTACGGGCGCACGTCGGCATCACGAACGACAGGCCCATGACGATGTCGCAGCTCGCGGCGCAGAACGTCGCGAAGGTGCTCAGAGAGGCCGGGCTATGAGCGAGATGTCCGAACGTCCGAGCATCAAAGATGAGACGAAACCTTTTCTCAAAACGGAACACAGCACAGCAAATGAACGTCCGGTTCTGCGGACAAACGTTGAACAATCATGTGACATCGAAGTATCTCTTGCGGCATTCCTCATCTGCATAGATTGCGTGTGCGGCAGGCTCATGTGATATGGTTTGCTGTCGCGTTGGCCACCGTGGTTGGCACTGAGCATCGAAACAGTGCCGCACAGTGCGGAGTGTTTGGCGAGCGCAGTTTGTTTGGGCATAGTTCGTGCCTGACGCTGCATATAATGACCATCGTGACGCCAACAGAGGCACATTCGCATGCGTTAGGTTCAGGCATGCATCGCCCGTGTCGGCGCACATCAGTTGACTTCTCATCGATACGACCAGTAGTGCATTCGGCAATGTATAGTAGAAGGCACGGCAGGCCAGTCTGCGTTTTGGGTTCCTTTCTGTGAGGATGAACCATACCGCAGAAATTTCATCTGCAACTCCTGTCGAGCAGGATGCATTGCACACGGCGCAGAAACTTTTAGATATATACGCGCAGTAGCTGCCCGCACTAGCACTGTAACTAGAAGGGCGTGCTCCCTGGCGAAACACGCTTGTGGCAGAGTGCGCTGCCTGTGTTGTGCGCCAATGCCCTCAAGCGCACATTAGCTCCATGACGGAGCGATGCAGGAGCGACGCAACTGCATTGCGTGCACAACCTCAGGGTGTTTATAGCGGAGCCGCTGCGTTTCATGACGAAGCAAATTCCTTAGTGCGGGCTGGGTTTCACAGGCCCAGGTTTCAAGCAACCGGAGACCACCCCTCGATCTCACAGATTACACCCCCTTCACAGAGTAGTGCCAAAGAGGACGGCGGCCGAAGTCATTCGCCCTGCCAGTCGCTGCAAACGCCGCCGGCAACCATGTTGCTCCTGTTCGAGACCGCCGCCGGTTATGCTTTGTTCAAGGTCCTCAACAAGGGCAAAATCGATAGCACCGCGGTGCGTCGCGACCATCCAGCGATTGGCCCGCTTCATCTGCCGTGGCACATGCATGCTTACCCTTCTGTGCGCTTCCTGCAGGACTTCTCTCAGGACTTCGACAGCTTGGAGAAAGCACAGCAGGTGGAATGCGTGCCCCTTCCCCCCCACCCCCATTACCCTTCCGAGTGCAGCAAACATGCAGGCGCATCCCCCGCCGACGTTCCCGGCGGACTCCATGCTGTCCACTCTCAACAGCCGTCGCCTGTGCGCCCCGCTGCCGCGCCAGCAACGAGCTGCATTCGGACCTGCGGCTCATCGCGCTGTCCCTTCTGCCACGCCGCTGCAGGTGGTGAAGCTGAAGGCGTTCAGCAAGTTCGAGAACACGACGGAGGCGCTCGCCGGCGCGGCCGCGCTGACGGACAGCAAGCTCAGCAAGGGCCTGAAGAAGTTCCTGAAGAAGAACGCCGCGGCGGACGAGCTGGCGGTGCTGGACGCCAAGCTGGGCGGCCTGATCAAGGAGAAGCTCGGCATCCAGTGCATCTGGAGGTGCGCCCGCCGGCGTCGTGCCGCCAGGATGCTGCCGCTGCTTGCGGTGCTAGGTTGACTCCAAGAGCGCGACCCGTGAGGACAGCATTCGCAGCGTCGGATAAGGTTTGCGGTCCTTCGCATCAATTTGGGCTGCATTGTGTTTCTGCGGCACGGCTGCAACTTGCGTGCTCTGCGTGTACGCTTACCACTGCTACAATGCGGGTGATCAGGCAGGATTCGCAACACCGTCGCACACCGGACTGCCTGCAGCTTGCGACGTGTACTTCGCACGGAGAGGTAGTGCCTGCATGCTGACCACAATGCGTGCATTGTGCAGCAACGGTGTTATGGAGCTGGCTCGCGGCGTGCGGTCGCAGCTGCAGGCGCTCGTCAGCGGCCTGGCCGGCGCCGACCTCACGCCCATGTCCCTGGGCCTCAGCCACAGCCTCAGCCGGTACAAGCTGAAGTTCAGCCCAGACAAGGTGCGGCGGGCGGGCGCTGTGTTGCTCTTGTCTAGCAGACCGCTCAGATGGTGCTGCTCTAGGCGGCTCCCTGTCTGCCTTTATCTGACGGTCACTGTTGTTTGTTGGGCCTCAGCTTCATCAAGTGCAGCATTGCAGCACTTCAAAGCCTGTTGCCGAGCCCGACATGCTTGTGTACCATCGTCATCAATGCGCAGGTCGTGTAGCAACTGCTCCACCACATCTATGTGACACTCACGCCGCGGAAACGATGCCTGCGCAGGTGGACACGATGATCGTGCAGGCCATTGGTCTGCTGGACGACCTGGACAAGGAGCTCAACACGTACGCCATGCGCGTGCGCGAGTGGTACGGCTGGCACTTCCCCGAGATGACCCGCGTCGTCACCGACAACCTCCAGTACGCCAAGACGGTGCGGGACGCTTCGTCCGGCTCATGAGTTGGTCCCCACCAGCCTCCCGCTCACACCTCACAATTGATTCAATGCCAGGCCTCCGTAGCGGCTGCCTTCACATCAAACCCAAGTCAGGTTTGCACACACAACATGCTGAGGTCTCATTCAGCTTGCGATGAGAGTCGCTGGCTGCGGTGGAGCTCCGTCGGGTGCAGAGCTCCATGTCGAAGTAGCTGCACACATGCGTGCTCCCCTGCGCTGCATGTGGCGACCGTCGCGCCCGGTCTGACCTGATGGGAAAGACATGATTTCTGAGTGTTAACAAACCCACTAAATACTGCTTTCCATGTCTGAGATCTTCTAGAGTTCAGCTCACGTGATTGATGTGAACTGCTTTCGCTCGCAAGAAGCTTGTGTCTGAGATTGTTGTGGGGGGCCCCGCAGGTGCAGCTGATGCGGACACGGGACCGGGCGGCGGGGCTGGACTTCTCGGAGGTGCTGGCCGAGGAGACGGAGGCGGAGATGAAGGAGGCCGCCGCCATCAGCATGGGCACCGACATCTCTGAGTCCGACATCCTCAACATCCTGGCGCTCTGCGAACAGGCATGAAGGGGATTCGAAGTCCCCGTTTCTTGTCCTGAATTGCAGCTCAGTCAGGGCAGGGACGCGCCGGCATTGAGGCTCCCCGTCCGGCACCAACTCTGGAGCTTGCAACGGAGCAGGAAGCAGCCGCTGAAGCCGTGTGATTTCTCAGAGTGTGTCCTACGGGCTGTGTCCTGCCAGCGGAGGAAGTGCCGACATGATTGCTTGTGCTCCCCCCGCAGGTGGTGGCGCTGTCCGAGTACCGGGCGCAGCTGTACGACTATCTCAAGAGCCGCATGGCGGCGATCGCCCCCAACCTGACGGTCTTGGTCGGCGAGCTGGTCGGCGCGCGCCTCATCGCCCACGCGGGCTCCCTGCTGAACCTCGCCAAGTACCCGGTGAGGCTCGAAAAGCTGTTGTCCCCATGTTGGCAACTCTCGTGAGCAGCACCTGTCGGGGCCGCGGCTACAAAATTCTGGCATGGATCGTCATCGACATGCATCACCCAGGTCCCCCGCTCGAACCCTCAGATTCTTGGTGCAGGCGTCAACAGTGCAGATCCTCGGTGCAGAGAAGGCATTGTTCCGCGCGCTGAAGACGAAGCACGAGACGCCCAAGTACGGGCTCATTTACCACGCGTCGCTCATCGGCCAGGCATCGCCCAAGAACAAGGTACAGGTCCTATCGCAACGCGATTAATATGCTCCTGTATGGTGAAGCCTGTCTGCGGCAGTCTGTTGCTCAGCGACACCTGTGTTCCTGAGCCAGCACACCAATGATTCGCGGCACGGTCATCATACATGGGTGATTGCGCAGCAGTAGTGCTGTGTTGAAAGCGATGGTCTCCTCAGCGTGACGCTTTCCATGTTGCGATGAACCCTCGGTGATGTTCTATGTTTGCGTCTCCGCAGGGCAAGATGTCACGTGTGCTGGCTGCCAAGTGTGCGCTCAGCATCCGTGTGGATGCTATGGGCGACTCGCCGGAGCCCACCATCGGTCTAGAGTCACGGCAGATGGTGCGTACCTGTATCAGCTGTTGATCGTCGACCAGCGTGTGTTTCACGCCGTGTGGTGCTGATTATTGTTGGCAAACACCTGCACAAGCAACAGGGTCGCGAACATAGGTTCAGTGACAACTCCGTGGCGCTTCCATGCCCTCTACAGAGCCGCCTGGTGTTGTCATCACCATGCGTGGTTTTGAAGGGGGGCCAGACAGACTTGCGAGGTTGCACTTGCTTTAGGGTTGGCGACACTCGGATGAACCTGCCCTCAGTTGTTGCATCCACATTGCTGTGCTGACGTATTATGGCAGTATGGGCTCAGCTTAAGATCAACGATAGCGTATATTGCCTCCATGTTGGTGATGCTGCTGCGCCTAGCTTTATGTGTCGTGGGAGCATCTTCCAGGGCTGCAGTTGTTCTTTGCCCTCTTTACAGCCGCCTGACCCCAGTGGTTTGAGTGGTGTCGGATGTGGGCCACAGCAGCCCTGGATGCAATTCGCTATAGGGCTGGGTATATCTTTTGTGACCCTGCCCTCATTCAATGCATCCACAGCCCTAGCCTAGGCGCAGGCTCCTGCATGTTTTTGCATGCGTGAATTGAGCGACCATGGTTGTCGACTGAGGCCGAAGTCGTCAGGTATTTTGGCTCCGGCGAAGCGCGCGCGCCATTGGAGCAGGCAGGCAGTCGTTGCACTGCATGCCAAATAGCGAGGGCAACGTTTGCAATGCACCTACCCAGGTTCGTGCTGGGAACTGCAAAGCTTCTCGACCGATCACGCAACGTGTCGCTGCTTGCCGTGACAGCTGGAGGCTCGGGCACGGCAGCTGGAGGGCAGGGAGCTGGGCTCCGGCGCGGCGCAGGCTCGCGGGAAGGCGGACCTGCAGCGCTACGACCGTGACCGGCAGGGCGCCAACCCGGCGCTGATCACGGTGCCGAGGGTGTACAATGCCGACGCAGACATCACGGCGGACGTGCGCTCGGATGTGGTGAAGGAGAAGAAGAAGGTGCTCATATGTATCCGAACAACCGCAAGTTGATGCTGTCTATTGTTGCTCATCTGGAGGGATGCTGCATGTTGCGCAGCACTACGAACGTCCCTGCAGCTGACCTCAGAGGTAGACTGGAGCGTGGTGCCCTGTGCTAAAGCGATGTCTGTGGATACATGTGCAGAAGAAGAAGCGGGAAGACGACGCAGCAGCGGCAGTCGAGGAGGTGGACGCAGAGGCAGAGGCAGAGGCAGAAGCGGAGGCCCCGCCAAAGAAGAAAAAGGTGTGCATATGACAAAAATGTCTCATCACTGTGGCATCTGCGAAATGTGCTGCCAACTGCTCTGTCATCGGGCCTGGCAACAATACGCCAATCGGTAGTCAAGGGCCTCCTGACTCATCGTCCGGGTGGGTGTTGGTACAGAAGAAGGTTTCAGCTGATGGCGCGGCAGAGTCGCCTGCGGACGGCTTGGCTAACGGCACAGAGAAGAAGGTGTGCGCTCGCTGGCTGTTGCACCACGCCTACATGCACTCGCTGGCCGACGATGCAGATGATGTGTTTTGGCATGTCTGAGTCTTGCTGGAAACCTGTAGCATGACCCTCGTGTCGCGGGGTGCAGAAGAAGAAGACGCAGAGGTACTTCTCACAAGGAGAGGAGGCAGCAGAGGCGCCGGCAGCAAATGGAACCAGCGAACCAGCAACAGAGAAGCAGGTAAGTGGCTAACGCACGCGGCAGAAGAGTAAGTATAAAAGCTGCGTAGTATGTCCAGCAGTAAGCTTGCATACATCATGCTAGCTGCCAGCTTCGCAAGCTTCACACTGACGGGTGTCCTTGTGCGGTTTGCAGAAGAAGAAGAAAAAGAAGGTTGCAACAGAGTAGTCAGTGGCATGGCCCGCGCCATCTGTGCGTGCTTATGCTGTGTACCTTACTTGTTCGTGGTTTCAAGGTCCGTCAGCTTCTAAGTGTTGCCTACCCTCTGCGTCTACCTGGCCAGTTGCAGCTCTTGGTCACTGCGTTTCCACAAGCACAAACCAAGGAAACATTATTCAGCCTGATAAGTACGTCTGCACGCTTGCACGAACAGCAAAAGCAGGCGCCTCGGAGGCAGAACATGAACGCAACGACAAGCTGTGACAGTCCTGAATGGTCGGAGGCTCAGCGATCCAGCTGCCACCTTCGCACGCAACGTCAGTTCTTGCCCTTCAATGAATCGTTGTTGAACTGGAGCTCCTGCCGCAGCCGCTCAGCCCAGCCTTTGGACGAGTTCGACCCCGGCGTCCCCAGCAACAGGCTCTGCAGCTCCGCGTAGGTCGGCCGATGGTCTAGACTGGTCAGGAGCGCATCCTCGCCGGTCAGCTCGTTCACGACGTGCACCTGCCAGAGGCCTGGGAACGACCGCAGTACCCTGCAGCAGCATGCACGCTGCGTGGGGTGCAGGTAGCGGATTGCCATGCCAGGCTCTCCGTATGGAAGGCGCATGAGAGCTCTAACGGGCGGCTCTGAAAGCTCCTTATTAAAGACCAGTCTTGAGTCAGAAAGTCCCTTAATATGGACGGCATTGGCCCGTGCATTGCCAAGGGATGAGTTCAGCACCTGATGCTGTCGCCGGAGAGCCGGAGCTGTTTGAGGCAGTAGGTGTCCTCGAAGTCTGTCAAAAATAGCTCGGCCTTCTTGCGTCCGAAGAAGCCGAAGTCGGAGACCACCTGCGTCTCCACACCGAGCAGCCTCAGCGAACACGAATATCCCTACGGCGGGAGCTTTGACGGCGGTGCTGGTAGGAGGGCAACCACACCTGCCCTGGCTGCCACTGGGGGTTGACGAGCATCACTAGCCCCTCTTGCCGTGCTTCCGCCATTGCAATCACCTGCAGGGCCAGACGAAGGCGAGCACGTTCATATCGCGACTGCTCATAACATGATGCACGGCCATAGTGTCGACCCGTGTTTGACCGTAGCACCGCTGTGGGCGGTCTGGCCGCGCCTACTAACGTAGCATGGCTGTGGGCGGTCTTGACGTGCCTGTTTGAGCGTCTCAGCGGTGGGAAAGACGACGACCGCCATGCTATCGCTCTGCCATGCGCCCACCGCGTCTCCCTGGTCCAGGATGGTACCCGTCAGCCTGCCGTCCAGCCCCGTCGCCTGCTTCAGCTCCTTCAGCATCGCCTCCACCCTGTGAATGCGCGCAGAGCGGCATGGGTTTTACTACATCTGCTGTGTCAGCTGCAAGGGTCGTGGGTTCTGGCACACGGACTTACAGGCCCGTCTCACAAGAAAACATCTGCACGAGCTAAAGCTGACCAGAGGGGAAGCTGCTGAAGCCTCGCACTCGGTTGAAAACTCATAGACTGCATGTGCAGTCTCCAGGTTTGATCTGGTGGCATTTGGGAAGGCAGCGTGAGCGTGGTTCAATACGCACATCGGCAGGACGGCCTTGAACTGCTGCCTGATGCCGCCCGGCCAGTCGTCGAGGTCGGTGGCGCCTATGAGGGGCAGCAGCAGCTCGACGCGCTGCCTCCGGATGCCGGCCTGCCACGCCCGCACCGCCGCGGCCTGCAGCGCAGGGACGACGGATCCACACCCGGATATTGACCCAGCCAGCGGCCAGCACAGTCCTTAGTGTGTCCAGCATCCATCTCAAATGAGGCGAGCTAGGGCTGCTGCTGCTGCTGCTGCTGCTGGCCCAGGCACACGGGCGTTCAGCCACTAACCTGCGCTTGCTGTGCTGTCTCCTCCGCATCCCGGGGCATCGGCCACGTTTTTGGCCTGTGACAGTGCGCATGCGGCTCTGTGAGCGATGTGAGTATCAGCCGCAACGATGCAGCATCACACACGGAGAAGGTGCAGGCTGGTGGTCACAATCGTCTGGCAACTGACGACGGCAGGACGCACTGGTCCTGAGTGCTGGAGGCTGCCTGCGAAGCTGAGATCCGACGCAAGCACCGCCTGAGGAGCTTGCGGCGAGCCCGCAGCACCGGCGTGCTGGGGCAGCTGCTGCTCCATGCGGCTCTGACCGTCTGACAAGTGATCCGACTGCAGACTTGGGCCCCCGTGTTGGCAGGCCTCGTGGCCATTGCCAATACCGCGCTGAGACTCTGCGCGATTCTGCGCCTGCGACGTAACGTGGCTTTAGAGGAGGGCTCTGAGCAGGATCATATCTCGAGGTTTTGCTCGTTTGTCTGTCAATCGATAAATACGTGTAAAGCGCCGCCTGCTGATCCTTTGCAACGCGATGCTGTCGCGCACTATGCAGGCGGAGGTTTCTTGCATGACCCGCTCGGACATCAGTCTACTGCACGTGCCCAATGTCACAGCTCGTGCTAGGCCGCACGACGCATGGTCCCCGCCACCGCACAACTTTGCCCGGCGGCCTCTCCGGGTGCAGAGGGATTGCATCCTCCGTCAGGTGAAGTGTCCCTGTCCGTCATGCAGAGCGCCGTTACACAGATCGGCACATCGCTTCATCTCCGTAGCTCACGTGTCATGGCCTCCTGCAGCAGGCTGCGAGCACCACAGCCGGACGCTCACCGCTCCGGTGTTCAGCCACAGCCGCGATCGCGGCCGCAGACAGCGCAGCAGCCAGCGCAGCGGCAGATGCAGCCGCGGCGATGCGCGGGCGGCCGCCGGCGGACGTCAGGGTGCTCGTAGTTGGCGCGACGGGCTACATCGGCAAGTATGTCGTCAAGGAGCTCGTGAAGCGGGGCTACCAGGTTGTCGCCTTCGCACGCGAGCGCAGCGGCATCGGAGGCAAGGCTTCGGCGGACGACACGCGCAAGGTGCGCGGTCGGGCACTCTTTCGGGACATGGATATCAGGGCGTGATGCGGTTCTTGCTGCTGCTGCTGCCTGCATGCCTGGTGTACACCTCTGCAGCGTTGTGGGCGTCATGCAGTCACGCCTCAACGTGAATTGTTGTCGCCGGGGGTGAAACTCCTCCTGCACAGAGCCTGACTCGCCTGGGGCACAGCGAGTATCTCGAGCGGCTATGCTGCAGGAGTTCCCGGGCGCAGAGGTTGCCTTCGGCGACGTGACGGATGTCGAAGACATCAAGCGGACAGCGTTCGGGCAACCAATCGATGTAGTGGTCTCCTGCCTGGCGAGCCGGACCGGCGGCAAGGTGCACTTGCCTTCATGGTGATGTGCAGACGGCCCGCGTGACGAGGAACCGCATCGGCAAAGCTGCCGGCGTCCTGCTCTGATATGCCACACACGTCAAGCTGCACCTCCCACTGTGTTGTTAGTTTACTCGCGCTGATAGTGCTGACACACGCCTGATCGCAGTGCTTCAAGCTGAGCATCGCACACGGCCTGCGCGCGCAGAAGGACTCGTGGGACATCGACTACCAGGCGACGCTCAACGCGCTGCAGGCGGCGCGGCAGAGCGGCGCGGCCCACTTCGTGTTGCTGTCGGCCATCTGCGTCCAGAAGCCGCTGCTGGAGTTCCAGCGCGCCAAGCTCAAGTTTGAGGCCGCGCTGCAGGTGAGCTCTGCCGGCCCGACCTACACGGATTGCTGACCATGGTTTTTGTCAATATGCTGCAAGTGGCTTCATGTCGCGGGCTTACTAGGATCGCATGCAGGATGTGAGAGGCAATTGCCGTCACTGCGATGTACTCCTGATGATCCCCAAAGCTCTGACCTGCGGATAGGCGACACGCTGGTCAAGCTTCGTACTTGACTCAAGGCAGCCTGCCAGGTCGGCACTGATGATGGCGTGAATGCTGCGCAGGAGGCAGGGGACATCACCTACAGCATTGTCAGGCCCACGGCCTTCTTCAAGTCCATCGCAGGCCAGGTGTGCTCAATCATCATCTTCATGCTTGTGATGGCTGCAATGCCGCCATCCGACAATGGCACGGCGCGCACGCAAAACGAATGCTCGAGCGTACGGTGCCCATTCTGTACATCGCCATAGCAATCTCTGCCCCTCAGATGTGGACAAATAGGATCTGTGTTGCCCTGTGAGCTTGAAGCGTCCAACTCCGCCTGATTCTCAGCGTGTGACAGCCCGTATCCATGCCGGTTTGATTGTCACGTTTGCTCAAGGTCTGGGCCGTGCATGCAGGTGGAGCTTGTGAAGGGCGGCAAGCCGTACGTCATGTTCGGGGATGGGACGCTGGCGGCGTGCAAGCCCATCAGCGAGTCCGACCTGGCGGCGTTCATCGCGGACTGCGTGCAGGGCGAGGACCGCGTCAACCAGGTCCTGCCCATCGGAGGTGGGTCTAGCGGTGACTGTGAGTTGGACACCAAGAACGCGTGTAAGCAAACTGCAATGCGCTGCATTTGTGCGGAGTGCTGCGCCGCTGGTAACTGAGCCTATTGGCAGGACCACATCATGCCTGTCACGCCGGGGAGCCTGGCTTCTTTGCCGCTGCACGCTCGGCACTAGAGCGACCTCTTGGCCTCACCAGCGGAGCTGTTTGTCAAATGACAGCCGCAGGCGCAGCACAGCGGAGAATGGAGCAAGAGTCTGAAGGCATCTTCCTCTCACATCTGAGCCGTGACCCTGTGCGTGGCGCAGGCCCAACCAAGGCGTACACGGCGCGGGAGCAGGCGGAGATGCTGTTCGAGCTGGCTGGGCGAAAGCCCAAGTTCATCTCGGTGCCGGTGGGGCTGATGGACTTCATCATCGGGGCCATGGAGACCATCGGGAAGGTCATCCCCAGCGTCGGGGTGCGCCACCTGCTCTTCTGATCTTAGAATGTGATCTGGCACTACATTAATTGCTTTGACCTTTGCATGTAACAAGGGTTTGTTGCGTATTGCGTAAATCATCTGTGTAGATGGCACTGGCCAGAGCAAGGCAGCTGGTTTCTCCTGTCATGCCCGCCACTGGCGAGCTGATTACTCGGTGCAGCACTCGAGGCTGACAGGCAGCGAGTGTGCGCAGGACTCTGCAGAGTTCGGGCGCATTGGGCGCTACTATGCGACAGAGAGCATGCTCGTGTGGGACGAGGCCACTGGTCAGTATGACGCGGACGCGACGCCGGGCTATGGCCGCGACACGCTGCACGACTTCTTCCGGACAGCAGTCACGGAGGGGCTGCGGGGCCAGGAGCTTGGCGATCAGGCTGTGTTTTGAGAGCGCCCGCTCGGGGAACTAATTGTGGATGTGCGCGTAAATAGAACTACGCAGCGCAGCCGTCCGTGAAACGGCGCAGTTGTAAGATGCAGTCGTAAGCTGCCGTTAATTGGGTTAGTGAGCCTAAGCTACAGCGCGCCGCGGCACATGATGAGCCCTGTGGGCAGCCGCCACCTCATGCTATCATCAGCAGTCACGCAGTAATGACCGTGCTGGAATTGCTTCATATGCTGGACGTGCGCAATGTTATTTGCTCAGTTGGCAGCATCTGGTCTGCACGATGCGTCATAGCTGCACATGTTATTGCCAGC
>JAABUX010004340.1_pt1 | contig 18076 bp, 28 predicted proteins | sample 5561851 | NCBI WGS metagenome assembly JAABUX01 (sample SAMN10711883, study PRJNA513361) | rock metagenome | isolation source: Antarctica rocks | place: Antarctica: Victoria Land, Richard Nunatak red sandstone | collected 2016-01-03 | reverse complement strand
CACGCCCACTTCGATCTGACGCAGCAGGTTCACCACCTGCTCAGGCTGGTACTTCTTCCCTCGTCCCATACGCTCTCCTCGTCCAGTTCTCTCTTAGCCACTGGCACAAATCAAGCCGGGCACTCCAGCGGAAGCTAGACCGAAGCCCCCGAAAGACAGAAGCAGGACGGTGATATGCGTATGAGTTGTTCGGACCTTAAGCATGGCAGTCCTTGTTCCTGCTTCTTAGATCACGTTCACTGAATACGTCTCTATCGCCGGAGTGGATTAGCTCGTGCATCATCGCGTGCCTGGAAAGTCGGTTCTGAGCCTGATGCTGTCGTTGTGTCCTGCCTGCCATGCAAAGATTCACCACACCAAGGCTGTTCTCTCCCAGATGCCGCCACTCTTGCTAGAGCTGTGGCGGGAGCAACACCCGAAGGGACATGAACAGACAGCTTTGAATTCCGCCTTGAAGATGCCTGCGGCTACGCGTGTACCCTTGTTCGCGGAGGAGAGGGAAGGGAAGCGATAGCCCCTTGCCTTGCGACAATGATCGCGATCACTTAGCGATCTGCGAAGGGAATCCCACTGCTGCAGTCGATCTCATAATGGATTCGAGTGTGGTCTTTACATCGTCAAAGGACACAACCAGTTCCTTCTTTTCGTAATGGACGGTGACACTCCCCACCCCTTTCTCCTTCAGAAGAGCCTTCTTAATGGTCAAGGGGCACGTCGGGCACGTCATACCCGGCACTGCCAAAGTCACGGTTTTAGGTGCGGCCCAGACAGGCGATGCAGCAGTAGAGAGAAGAGTGGCGAGGGTTATGAGACCGAGCTTCATAGAAAACCTTCCAAAAGTTAGTAGAGGAAATGAGCAAAATAGGGGAACGTGATGGCTATGAGGGCGAAGACGGCGACTATCGAGAAGATAAGTTTTTGGATCGTCCGGGATTTGGGTGTGGAACAGCTCCCGTCGGCTTCGCACCCCTGAGGCTGTCGAAAGATATGGAAGGCTGCGATAAGCAGAGTAAGGACGGTGAAGCCGAGAAACACAGGACGATATGGTTCCAGCGCCGACAAACTCCCGATCCATGCTCCGCTGAAGCCCAACATAACGAGAACTAGCGGTCCAATGCAGCACGAGGAGGCAAGCACGGCGGCAAGGCCGCCTGCCGCCAGGAACCCCGAACTGCCCTGGGCTTTGCCGTTCATGCGCTTGGCTCACGCGCTGCCTGTCTGATCAAGCCAAGTGGTGGCAAACCGGACCGTTTACCTTCGGTATCGGAGTACGTACGGCAGCCAAACCCGAAGGTTCTGACTCCCCTCGCACCCGGTTCAATGTCGATCCCGTCGATGCGAACACTTGGTGATCCGAGAAAGTTCATCTCCTGAGCCATCGCAGGGTCGGTTATTTCCACTTCATCCACCCTTGCTTCCAGCCCTTCGCCGAGCAAGGCCTTTCGGACCTGCTCAACGGCTGGCTCATGATTTGGGCATCCTTTGAGATACAGAACTTCAACTTTCACTTCGACCCTTTCTGTGGTCCTGACTCCAGCTCCTGGAGAACGGGGCACTCCGCGTTACAGGACCTCGTAAGAGCGGCGCTGCATTGTTGTTGTGCTTTTGCCATCCGCCTCTCGATCTGTCGTAGTCCTGCGATCTTCGCTCTCACTTGTTCGCTTTTGGCGGCGATCAGATCCCGCACATGGGAGCACCCGCCCGACCCACCATCTTCAATGAGCAGCAGTTCTCGGATCTCTTGTAGAGAAAAGCCTAGCTGTTGTGCGCGGCTGATGAGCTGTAGTCGCTCTATAGTGCATTCGTCATAGAGCCGGTAGCCTCCAGCACTGCGCTGTGCCGGAGCGATTAAGCTCTCTTTCTCATAGAAGCGGATCGTATCGACGCTCAGTCCCGTATTTTGCGCGACCATCCCGATCTGCATGGTGAGGCCCCTCAATCAGCATAAAGTCTGGAGTCAACTCCAGAGTCAAATCTGGTGAGTGATAAGCCGCCGCCTCCGCCGAGAGCGTCGCGAGTACTGCTGGTGAACGGTGGTGGCTAAGCATTCTCCGTGCGGAGTCTCTTACCGCTACTGTTTTGCGTCCACTTGCGAACCGGGTGCCACGTTGTCACGAGAGCAAACGCCAAAAGCATTTCAGAGATGTCGCCCCCGTAGTACATCAGTTCTGCCCCACGCTGAAGCTGGTCTGCAGCAGCGGGAATAGACACGAACAGGCCAGCGTAGAGCATCTGTGACAGCACGGAGTGCATGACAACCGCCACTCCGAGGATGACCAGGCGAACGGGTACAGACGGTCTATGTGGCGCCGGATCGGGTCCAGCGATGACCCATGTGTAGAGGCAGCCGGCCGCCAGGAAGTGGAAGTGAACGGCGTAGTGGAGAGCGGGGTGCATCATCATCGCCATATAGAGCGGCGTGAAGTAAAGAGCGGCCATGCCACCAAGGTTGAGCAGAAGTGCGCTGACGGGATTGGCGACGATCTGAAGCACGCGGCTCTGAAGAAAGTGGCTGATTGCGCGGCCTACTCGGGTCGGTACCGTTCGCAGGACCAGCGTCATCGGAGCCGCCATGATGAGCCCCAATGGGGCGATCATGGCGATGATGAGGTGTTCCAGCATGTGCTTCCGGAAGTCGCCCGCCGGATACGGCAGGAACTGCGGCAAGAACCCAAGTGCAAGCACCCCGCTCCCGCTCAGGAACAGTGCGGTTCGCCACCAGCTCCATCCACGTGGACCGGCGTTCTGCCTGAAGGCCAGGACGAGATAGCCGAGTGCCGCAAGGCCTACGAGGATCAATGGAACGATCATCGTAGGCCCATGCCCATGTTTCATCATGAACTCTCCAGGGAGGTTAGGCGTGCGCGAGAGTCTGGGTGACTGGCGTTGCCTTGCTCCGAATCTGCCAACCTATGGCGAGCAGAAGCGCCCCGAGCGCTAGAAAGCCCATATCCCACCACAACTCATAAGGACCCGAACGTACGTGATGAAGCCCGAGAAGCTGGTGATCGAGAAGGCCTTCAATGACGTTGAAGAATCCCCAGCCCGTCAGAATCCATGCCCAAAGGACGCTCGATCCCCAGACTTTACGGCGCGATTCGGTCACACGCGAATAGAGAATGTACAGCCCAATAAGGACCGAGACCCAGGTAACCGTGTGGAAGACGCCGTCTCCAAGGGTGTTCATCTGTAGCCCCTGAACTGTATCGACGGTGATCTTGCTGCTGAACATGTGGTGCCACTGCAGGAGTTGGTGCAGGAAGATACCGTCGAAAAACCCGCCCAGACCTACGCCCAGAAAGATGCCCGGAAGTTTGAGAGGAAGAATCGGTTCCTGTAATTCGGGGATGCTTTGTGCCATAAGTCCGCCATTCAGCGGGGCTGCCGCTTTACGATCTGAGTGAAGCTTTCATGCCTATCGGACACGCTGCTGAAGCGTGCAAGAACCTTCTTGAGTAAGCCTAGAGCTTGGTTAATGTGCATGTCTTGAACGAAATTGCTCGGCATAACAGCCCGGTGTGCGCCGACATGGGACCGAAAGACACAATGGAAGTGACTTTGATGGGCAAAACCGCGCCAGCTCCGATGTTCACCGCTCCGGTCATGTGGGCTCCGCCGAACGCTTCGGGGCCGCGTAGGTCGATCACGGTTACCGCTTCACCGTGAAGCAGCTCCGATAAGCGACGGGCGAGAAAGCACCTGCACCGGGGACGTCCATAGCCAAGCGTCGTTCGGCCCGTTCGCTCATGCCGGAACCGCACAGTGAACCTGCACCGTGACTTGGATAGACCTGGACGAGCCCGTTCGCGAAACGTTAGCGCCGGCGCTCCATCACCAAGTAGATAAAATGCTGGGTTGCCCCCCACGGAGTCCTGTGAAGCTCATTACGCACGTCTCTGAAGTCGAAGCTGGGAGCAAACTCTGCGGCCAGCGACTCTGCGTCGTACCGCTGCACCGGCAATCCGCTGCACAGTGCAGGCCCGTTCAGAGCAAAGGTGCCCACAATCAGGATGCCGCTAGGCGCTACCGTCCGCTTGGCTTGCGCTACGTAGGCGGCGCGCTCTCCCGGATTGACCAGAAAATGGAAGACGGCGCGGTCATGCCAGACGTCCACTTCGGGAAGGTCCTCGGCGGTGAGGATGTCGGCAACCCGCCATTCGATTCTGTTCCTGACAGCTGGGTCTGCTTGTGATCTGGACCGCTCGATCGCCGTTGGAGAGATATCGAGCACGATGCAACGAGGCATGCCGCTCTCGATCAGCCAGGCTGCAAGGGCGGAGGACCCGCCACCTACATCGATGACACTGCCGGGCTTCCGGCTGAACGTGTGGATCAGCTCTAGAGATAACTCCGGCTTGGACTGGGTCCAGCTGAGCAGATGGTCAGACTTCGACGCGTACGTCTGTTCCCAGAATGCTTCTGTGTTTTCACTCACGGGCGCCTCGATAAGCACATTACTTGCTGGGCAGCAAGGTTTCGATCTGCCTTTGCATGTTCGGAAGCTGCGAAGCACCCTGATACCTGGCGCGGACCCGACCCTCAGTGTCGATGAGAAACGTTACGGGAAGGCCAAGGACGTCTCCGTAGGCGGCCCCGAGGCGCTCATCCCCCATCACGATGGGATAGTCGAGCTTCCATCGCGTATTTGCAGCGCGAACAGGGGCATCGGTGTCGTCCATGGAAACCCCGATGACCTGTAGTCCCTTTGGGCCGTACTGCTGCTCCCACTTGGCGAACTGTGGGATTTCGGTGAGACAAGGGCCGCACCACGTTGCCCAGAAGTTCAGCAATATGACCTTGCCTCGATAGGCGTTCAGATCCACCACGCGGTCGTTGAGGTCATTCCGTGAGAATCCGGGGGCTGGATGCCCGACGAGGTCGTGGGGCGTTCCTTTCCGCTGCGCAAATGTACCGGTGCAAGCAGCGGTCATGAATGCGAAAAACAGCCAAAGTGGGCGTATCCGCTGGGCGCGCGTTGGTGCGCGCTTGCTTGCCATCAGCGGCCCCGGCCAACGGGGTAGCCCTTCTCTACCCAGTCCGCGCCGAAGTCCTGCGCGAGATAGAGCACCTTTACCTGCGTGAAGCCCAAGGAATGCAGTTCCTGGTAAGCAGGCCGGATGTTCGGGCACCGGCCCCACGGGCAGCACCCGCAATAGATCACGAGCGGCGTGTCCTTGTTGAGGTCTTTGACTCGCTGGCGCAAACCGTCAAGGCCGGCATCAGTTCCAGCCGCGCCCACGTATTCTGAGCCTGGGATGTGAGCTTCGGCGTACAGGACGTGCGAGCCAATCTGGAGGACTAGCGGCTTCGCTTCTGGAGAGCTCAGGAGCTTTGCGAGCGCCACGGGTTGAATCAGTGCTGTGGAAGGTATGTTTGATGTTATGGCTGCGCTGCTGCTCTGATGCGCCTGGGCAGCGATGCACCCCGGAGAAGCGAAACACGGTGCAAGCACAACGGAAAGAAAGAGCACCCGAAGGATCGGGAGTTTCATATGGGTTCTCCTGGAGACGAGGGTGTGACGGAGCACGACAAAGAGCGACCCCTGACCTGACCCGAATTGAGGTAAACGCGAGCAGGCCTGGACCTCGCCGCGAGGATAGCAGGCGTGTGTTCGCTTGCATCGTGCCGCATAGTTCACCAGCTCGCCATCACCAAATAACTGAAGGCGCCAATGTTGAATTCGGAGTGCACGACCCACTGCTCGCCTGCAAGTTCGGAAACAACGGAAGCAGACGAGATGCGATGCGGCAACGGTGGGCCTGGAGTGGGTTGGACGTCAGAGCGCCAATCGAGAATCGCGAGCCGGCCGCCCAGCTTGAGAATGCGTCTGCACTCTTTCAAGACGTCGGGCCGTTGGTCCAGCTCGTGCCAAACATTTGCCAGTAGGACAAGATCACAGCTGCCATTGGGGATGTTCGTGTGAGCGGCAGATCCCTGTTAAAAGCCATGCGCGGCGACTTCGCGCCTTCAACCGGTTCCGCAAATCAAGCGTCCACATAGAGCGCAACCTCAAAGTGGACCGAGATGCAATGGGGGTACGTTTATGACATGCAACGTAGGCGGTGGCGAACGGACAATGCGTTTTGGTGCGGCGGCACTGTTGGCTTCTCTTGCAATGCTGCCGCGAATAGGCGCGGGCTATCGTGCAATTCTGCTCGGACTTGCAGCCGTGAATGCCACCACAGCGGGCCTCAGATATTGCCCGCTGAACCAGGCGATCGGCCGCGGTAGCTGCAGCTCCGCCCATTGACGACGAGGATGTCACTTCCGGCGCCCCTAAAGGAGCGAACGCTACGGAGCAGCGAGCGTCTGATTGACGTAGTAGCGCATTAACGATTCCGGAATGACGCCGGTCGCACTGTGGACGACTCGCCCGGAAGCGCTGATATAGAGTGTGGTGGGAACGCCGGGCACGCTTCCAAATGCGCTCTGCGTCTCGCTGTTCGGCAGAGCGAGCGTGTAGGAGATCTTCGAGGTCCGGGCAAGGTCTCGGGCTTGGTCCACCGAATCCAAATCGTTCTCCAGACCAATAACGGCCACGTCTGGGTGGTCACGCTGGAGGCGCTCCAGCCACGGCATCTCTAAGCGGCAGGGCCCGCACCAGGGCGCCCAAAAGTTGAGCACGACTGCTTTCCCTCTCAGAGCGGAACTTGCGATGGGATCACCGTCCAGCGTTCGCAGATGCAGGCTCGCTACATCAACGAGCCTAGGTGCACGGTAAACGTAGCTTCGCAGAAACATATAGGAAGCCACTCCGAGGAAGACAATAGCCGGAACGCGCTTGAGCCATCGGTCGCGCAGCGCTTTCAAACCCGCACTTGTCAATATTGACAAGATCCTCCGTTCTCCGAACACGCCAGTATTCATTTTTCCGCATCTCGGGCGTAAGCAAACATCGTTGACTCAGGCGGGACACCTTGCACCGCATGAATGATGGTGCCATCTGGGGATATGTAGAGGGACGTCGGCAGACTATTCGGCTTCCCCAGTTCATGGACCAGTTCAGGAGATTCCTTGACGAACGGATAGCCGGCTCTCCCGGTTTGCATCAGAGTTGCCGCGTGCTCGTATTCCGCGGGGTCGGCGACGACTCCGAGCACAACCAGACGCGCCTGATCGTCTTTTTGCAGCTTGCGAAGCCAAGGCATTTCCATGCGGCAGGGAGGGCACCATGGAGCCCAGAAGTTCAGCACAACGGCCTTGCCCTGCAACGCATGCGCGTCGAGCGGGCGCCCGTCCACAGAAGAGAGGTGCAACGAGGCCACGTCAATGTGGCTGAGCTTTCTTCCGTGACCTTGCACCCGCACCAAAGCGACAGCCCATGATGCGATACCAAATGCAAGCACAATGAATCCGAGTACCCATCTTCTAAGCATTGAGGCCATCCCCCTTGACAAACTATACTTACTAGTCAGTATGATTGCAACTGTGATCAGGAAAAGCAGCACAACACAGAGAGTGATCGAATCGGCTGCCGCTCGGTTCTTGTCTGAGGGCTTCGCTGCTGTCAGCGTGGATCAGATCGCCCAGGCGGCCGGCATCACCAAGATGACGGTGTACCAGCACTTCCGTTCCAAGGAAGATCTCCTGCTGCAGTGTCTCCGCTGGAGACTGGCCCGGCGCGACGTTCAGCTGGACGAATTGGTGGGGGACCGCAGCTCTGGTGAGTGTGGGGTTCTGCAGATCTTCGATTGGATGGCTTCGAATGCTGAAGGCGGCCAGTTTGCCGGCTGCGCCTTTCTGAAGGCAACAAGCGAGGTGGGGACATCCATGCCGGAAGTCCGGGAGATCGCTCGTGAAGCCAAGCGGACCATGCGCGAGCGCCTGATCGAGGCTGTGCGAAAAGGGGGAATCGCAGAACCCGAGTCCTTAGGATCTATTTGCGCCTTGCTTCTGGAGGGAGCTCAGGCTTTGAGCCTTATTGAACGATCGTCGGAGCCGTTCCACACGGCTCGAGCACAGGCACTGGCGCTCTTGGCCGCTCACAACCCGGACCGTTTGGCCTAGACGCCAGGAGAGCTTATGTGGATTGTTCGACTTGCCCTCAATCGACCCTATACCTTCGTCGTTTTATCTATCCTGCTACTGGTTCTGGGCCCCCTTACGATCCTCAATACCCCGGTCGACATCTTTCCCAACATCAACATCCCCGTCGTGAGCGTGGTGTGGAACTACGCCGGACTGTCGCCACAAGAGATGGCGAACCGGATCGTGAGCCAGACCGAGCGCGCCATGACGACGACCGTCAACAATATCGATCACATCGAATCGACGTCGTTGAACGGCGTTGCGGTCGTAAAGGTGTTCTTTCAGCCGAAGGTGGACATCGCGACTGCGGTGGCCCAGGTCACAGCGATTTCGCAGACCCAACTGAGGCAGCTTCCGGTTGGCACCACCCCTCCCCTGATTATCCAGTACAGCGCCTCGAGCGTTCCGATTCTTCAGTTAGGGTTGTCTGGCACGGGGCTTTCCGAGCAGCAACTGAATGACATTGGACTCAACTTCGTCCGAACGCGACTGGCCAGTGTGGAGGGAGCTTCCATTCCGTACCCCTACGGCGGCAAGCAGCGCCAGGTACAGGTGGACCTCGATTTGCAGGCACTTCAGGCGAAACGCCTTTCGCCTTCGGATGTAGTGAATGCAATCTCTGCGCAGAACATCATCCTGCCCTCGGGCACGGCAAAGATAGGCACCTTTGAATATCAGTTCGACACCAACAGCGCGCCAACAACCATTGAAGCGCTGAATAACCTCCCCATCAAAGAGGTAAACGGCGCGATCGTATACATCCATGATGTGGCGCACGTTCGGGACGGGTACCCACCCCAGACCAACATCGTTCATGTAAACGGGCAAAGGGCATCCCTGCTTACTGTCCAGAAGACCGGAGCTTCCTCAACCCTCGAGATCATCGAGAGGATCCGGTCCAAGATCCCAGGCATCCTGGCTTCGCTGCCGCCACAACTCCGCATCACGCCTCTGGCCGATCAATCCATCTTTGTGCGTGGAGCGATCAGCGGGGTAGTCCGCGAGGCGCTGATCGCCGCCTGCCTGACCGGCATCATGATCCTGCTCTTTCTGGGTAGCTGGCGCAGCACGCTCATCATCGCCGTCTCCATTCCGCTCTCGATCCTCACATCGATCATGTTGCTGAGCGCACTCGGCGAGACGATCAACATCATGACGCTGGGCGGCCTGGCACTGGCGGTCGGCATCCTGGTCGACGATGCAACGGTAGAGATCGAGAACGTGAATCGCAACCTCGAATCGGGTATGGAGGTAGTTCCGGCGATCCTGCACGGTGCGGAACAGATCGCGGTCCCTGCGTTCGTTTCCACACTGTCCATCTGCATCGTGTTTGTGCCGATGTTCTTCCTAAGCGGCGTGGCCAAGTATCTCTTTGTCCCCTTGGCTGAGGCGGTCGTCTTCGCGATGCTCGCGTCCTACTTCTTCTCACGGACGATTGTGCCTACGATGGCGAAGTATCTCCTGAAGCCGCATAGTGTCGAGGCCGAGGAGCAGAAGCATCACAGCAGGAATGCGTTAGTACGTCTCCAACTCGCGTTCGAGCGCATCTTCGAGCGCCTGCGGAACGGGTACGGGCGGGTGCTCGCACTCTGCCTTCGCTACAGCACAGCCTTCATCATCCTATTTTTCGTCGTTTCGATCGGGTCGGCCCTGGCGCTCCTCCCGTGGCTTGGTCAGGACTTCTTCCCGAGCGTGGATAGTGGACAGTTCCTTGTCCACATGAGGGCACATACAGGAACCCGGATCGAGAACACGGCAGCGATGGCAGATTTGGTCGAAGGAGAGATCCGGCGCGAGATTCCGAAATCCGAACTGGCCTCGATCATCGATAACATAGGGCTTCCGTACAGCGGTCTTAACCTGTCCTACAGCACGTCCGCGCCCATCGGCCCAGGGGACGCCGACATCACGGTCGCTCTGAATGAGCACCATCACCCGACCGCGCAGTACGTGGACAAGTTGAAGGCGAACCTCGCGAGGCAGTTTCCTGGAACGGATTTCTACACTCTGCCCGTCGATATGGTCACGCAGATCCTGAACTTCGGCTTGCCGGCCCCACTGGACGTCCAGGTCATTGGCCAGAACATGGTGGCAAACCACGATTTTGCGCAGAGGCTGATGGAGGATCTGAAGCACGTACCTGGAGCCACGGACCTCCGCATCCAGCAACCGTTCAACTATCCGCGCTTCTTCGTTCAGGTGGACCGCTCGAAAGCACAGGATCTTGGGCTGGTGCAGAGAGACGTCGCCGGAAACCTGCTTGTTGCTCTGAGTGGCAGCTTCCAGACCTCACCCACGTTCTGGCTTGATCCCAAGAACGGGGTCAGCTACAGCATCGCCGTGCAGAGCCCGCAATACACGATGGACACATTGCAGGACGTAAAGAACATCCCACTCACCCCGGCATCCACTGCAGGCTCGCATCCCGCGTTCAGCAATGCCGTGGACACCACACCAGATGGCGCCACAGTGAATGGCAGTACACCGGGTGCGAGCCTGCAGGTGCTTACGAAGCCGGTACAGGTCCTTGGCGGCGTCGCGAGCTTTACCCGAGGGCAGGAGCTGGCGACTGTATCGCACTATGACATCCAGCCCGCTATCGACATCTATGGAAACTTCGCACACACGGATCTGCGCAGCGTGGATGTGGAGATGGAAAAGGTCATCGATCGCCATCGGAAGGAGCTTCCACCCGGGAGCGAGATCGCGGTCCGTGGACAGGTCCAGACCATGCATAGCTCTTTTGTAGGCCTTCTGTTCGGGCTGCTATTTTCGATCGCCCTCGTTTACATGCTGATCGTTGTTAACTTTCAGTCTTGGCTCGATCCCTTCATCATCATCTCGGCGCTTCCCGCAGCGTTTTCCGGCATCGTCTGGTTCCTTTTCCTGACGAAGACACATATCAGCGTGCCCGCGCTCACTGGATCGATCATGTGCATGGGCGTGGCTACTGCGAACTCGATCCTGGTGGTCAGCTTCGCAAAGGAGCGACTGGCCGACGAGGGAGTGGACGCGCGCGAAGCGGCCAGAATCGCAGGATTGACGCGGTTTCGTCCGGTCATCATGACCGCTCTGGCCATGATCATTGGCATGGTACCGATGGCGCTCGGTCTGGGCGACGGCGGAGAACAGAATGCGCCCCTTGGACGCGCGGTCATCGGGGGACTCCTCTTTGCGACCGGAGCAACTCTGCTCTTCGTTCCCACCTTCTTCAGCGTTTTGCATGGATGGCGAAAGACGAAGGGGGCGAGCAAGCCACCGTCCCAAGAGCCGCAACCGGCTTGATCAAACATTACGGGAGAGAAGCAATGGATCCACACGTAAATACCGAGAACATGCGCGAAGGGGACGAGGCAGCGCACCAGCCCCCGATACAGGGTCGGACCGCGCTGATCGTGCTTGGCTCCTTGTTGCTCCTTGCAGCATTGGTCGCAGCGTCGGGCATCCTACCGCGCCTGCATGCGGCGAAGGTGCTTGCGGAGGAGACGAACGCGAATGCTGCACCGCAGGTTGTGGCGAATGCGCCGGAGCAGGGCAGCCCGATGCTGGACCTCGTGCTTCCTGGCAATATCTACGCCTACGTCGACTCACCGATTTTCGCGCACAGCGACGGCTACCTGCAGAAATGGAACTACGATATCGGAGCGCACGTCCACAAGGGCGCTCTGCTCGCGACCATCAGCGCGCCGGAGCTCGATCAGCAGGTTATCCAGGCAAAGGCAGACCTGCAGACCGCCAGAACCAATGCAGGTATTGCGTCTGTGACCGCCGGCCGCTACAAGGACCTGTTGCCAAGCGCGGCGGTCTCCAAGCAGGAGACCGACACCGCACTGTCGCAGGCTGAGAGTGGGACATCATCCGTCAACGCGGCCCAGGCCAACCTGCAACGTCTCCTCAGTCTGCAAGCCTACGAGAAGGTCTACGCGCCTTTCGACGGCATCGTTACGGCGCGCAACGTAGATGTGGGGCAGCTGATCAACTCCGGTGCGAACAGAGGCGCTGCCTCTCAGCTATTCCACATGGCCGCCGTGAACACGCTCCGTGTGTACGTTGCCGTGCCGCAGGCCTACGGCGACGCGGCGAGACCTGGAGTCCAGGCTACGATGACATTTAACGAGTATCCGGGCAAGGAGTTCCCGGTCAAGGTTACGCGAACCTCGGGCTACATCGATCCGACCTCGCGCACGTTGCTCGTAGAGCTGGATTACAACAATGCGAAGTCTCAGCTAACGCCCGGATCCTTTGCGCAAGTCCACTTTCGTCTTAAATCGGGAGTGCCTACCCTGCGTGTGCCGGCCTCGGCCCTGATGTTCCGGTCGGAAGGTTTGCGGGTTGGCACGGTTGTAAACGGTCCCGCAGGTACCCCGGTTGCGAAGCTTCGTCCGGTAATCCTTGGCCAGGATGATGGACGAGTCGTTCAGGTCGTACACGGGCTGGAGCCGGAATCGCAGGTGATCCAAAACCCTCCCGATTCACTCATCGATGGTGAACCGGTGAGTCTGGTTCGAGCACAGGCGCCTGCAAGGAGCGCGGGAGGAGCATCCCACCCATGAACCGGTTGAGAAAACTATGCCTTTCCGCCGGTCTGACCACCCCTGTTCTGCTGCTTGTGACGGGTTGCATGGTCGGGCCGAACTACAAACGTCCTTCTGCGCCAGCTCCTCCCGCGTTCAAAGGCGTGCAGCCCCCGCCTGCCTCTGCCGGAGTCGCTTGGAAGCAAGCGGGCGAGGATGTTGGAACGGTCCCGCCCGAATGGTGGAAGATCTACAAAGATCCTACATTGGACCGAATCGAGGTCCAGGTTGCGCAGTCGAACCAGAGCTTGAAAGCTGCTTACCAAGCCTATGTTCGCTCGCGGGATCAGATTCGGATAGAACGCTCGGCCTTGTTTCCTGCCATCGGGGTGTCTTCCGGAGCGAGCAGGAATCGCGCTTCGGCCCATCGTCCGTTCGTCATTCCGAGCAGCAGGAACGACTATGGCGATCTGACACTGCAAGGATAAGCGTCGTGGGAGCCTGATCTGTGGGGAAGAATCCGACGCACAGTAGAGTCCGCGCGGGCGTCAGCGCAAGCCTCCGCTGCGGATCTTGCCGACGTTCAACTGAGCCTGCAGGCTGAGGCGGCGATCGACTACTTCCAGCTTCGTGCGCTGGATGCACAGGAGGCGCTGCTCGCCCAGACGGTGGTCGACTACCAAAAGGCGGTCGACCTGACCACCTTGCGCTTCCAGCATGGGTTGTCTTCGGACGCCGATCTTGCGCTCGCACAGACACAGCTGGACCAAACCAAGGCACAGGCCTCGGATGTGGGCGTGGCCCGCGCGCAGTACGAGGATGCGCTGGCTACGCTGACGGGAACTCCAGCTTCGACGTTTGCGCTGGCGGGGTCTCCTCTTCTGCTTACGCCCCCGGCTGTGCCGGCGGCGCTGCCGTCGCAGCTGCTGGAGCGTAGGCCGGACATCTCCGCCGCGGAGCGAAGGATTGCCTCGGCGAACGCACAGATTGGTGTGGCCCAGGCTGCGTTCTACCCAACCCTGAACCTCGGTAGCGCGAGCGGGTTCGAGAGCGTCAGCCCGCGATCCTGGCTGACCGGGCCGAGTACGGTGTGGACGCTCGGCATGTCTGCGGCAGAGACGATCTTCGACGGAGGCCGGCGGCGGGCAGTGAAGAGCCAGGCCATAGCCGATTATGAACAGAGCACCGCTCAATATCGACAGACCGTTCTCACGGCTTTCCAGGAGGTCGAAGATAACCTCGCGGCACTTCGGACCCTACAGGTCGAATCCGGGCAGCAGGCGGCTGCAGTGAAGGATGCGGAACGCTCCATGTCCATCTCGAATGCGTTGTACACACGGGGTCTGGCCAATTACATCCAGGTTGTGACGGTACAGACCACGCTGCTTGCGAATCAGCGCACTGCTGTCGACATCAACGCACGGCAGGCTACGGCAAGTGTGCAGCTGCTCAAGGCGCTGGGCGGCGGTTGGACAACAGCGCAGCTGCCGCACTGAGGCAGGACTAAAGCCATAAGCACCAACCAGCGGAAGGAATAACGGCATGCGCGAACTGATCTTGGTCCAACTGAACGACCTTCACGGTTATATGGAGCCTCACCCCGAATGGGTCTGGTCTCCCGATGGCTTCGCATACAAGCGCATTGGGTGGGCTTGCACGCATCAAGACGATTGTCGATCAACTGCGGAGAGAAAGCCCCCATCTTCTATTCACAGACAACGGGGATACCCTGCATGGCACACGAACGGTCGTCGAAAGCCAAGGAGAATGCCTTGTTCCTGTGCTCAATCATTTGGGCCTGTCCGCGATGACCGGACATTGGGACTTTGCCTACGGGCCAGATCACCTGCAGAGGCTCGTAGGGACGCTGCAATACCCCTTTCTTGCTGCAAACGTCTACTCATGCGAGGACGGGCGCAACATCTTCCCAGCGGTCAAATGCGTCGACCTCGGCTCCATTCGCGTTGGGATTATCGGCCTGGCCTGCAATATCGTGGACAAGGTGATGCCGCCGCATTTCAGCACCGGGATTCGCTTTACAAACGGGGAAGAGGAGTTAGCCCAGTATGTTCAGCAGCTACGGGCCCGAGAGCATTGCGACGTGGTCGTCCTACTCTCGCATCTTGGTCTGCCGCAAGATCTGGAGCTGGTCGGTCGGGTGCCAGGGGTGGACGTGTGCTTAAGCGGCCACACCCATAACCGGGTGGAGAGACCCATTCGCGTCGCGCGCACGGTGGTCATACAGTCTGGCTGTCACGGATCGTTCCTGGGAATGTTGCTGCTTCGCCTCGGCCCGGAAGGTGTGGACCTGCAGGAACATCGCCTTATACCGGTGGATGACGCTATCCCCGAAGACAGCACGATCGCAGCGCTCGTTCAAGTGGCGGTGGCCGGATCTCGCGAAGTGCTTCAGAAGGTGGTGGGACGAACCGCGATTGACCTGAATCGCGCAACGATGCTTGAGTCCACCGCGGACAATCTGCTGCTCGACGCCATGAGGGATGCAACCGGCGCGGAACTGGCGTTCGTGAACGGATGGCGCTATGGGGCTCCGATTCCGCACGGCGAGGTGACCCTCGATCAGCTCTATAACCTGGCCCCGATGGATCCCGAAATCACAACCATCGAGCTTCGCGGTCGCGAGATCTGGGACATGCTCGAAGAGAACCTCGAGCGGACCTTTTCCCGCGACCCGTTTGGGCAGATGGGCGGGTACGTCAAGCGCTGCGGTGGGATCAAGACCTTCTTCAAGGCGGAAAGCCCCTCAGGAACCCGCGTCCAGGCCATCTTTATCGGCTCTCAAGCTCTGGAGCCGGAGCGGCTCTACCGGGCAGCGTTCATCACGATGCAGGCGGTCCCGCAGAAATATGGCACGCACAGGCAATCCACCGGCCTGCATCTGATCGACGCACTTCGATCTTTCCTGCGTCAACACACAGTTGAAAGCGTCTCCCGCGGTTCCTTCGTCGAGGTCTGATGAAAGGCGGCACTTTGGTTCGCCTCGTCTAGAAGTGCGCATATTCTTTGTTGAACACGGGTCGTGGTTGACCGTGTATGTAGGCTGAGACGTCGAAAGCATCCTGTGGAGAGAGGATTCCCACACGGTTTTGGGGCATGTTGTGTTGCACGAAGGCTGCCATTTTGGAGATACCGTTCATCCCAGCTCCGTCGTTGAAAGAGGCGTCGCCCCACACCGCAGGGAACAGTGGTGGTTTTCCGGCACCGCCCTCTCCGTGACAGCCCGCACATTGCGATGCGTAAACTGCCCGGCCGCGAGCAGGATCCGGCTTCAGGATGGGGAGGTCGACAAGACCTCGCCCTACAAAGGGTTTAGTCCCTTTTCTGGGCTGCGATAACCAGTTGATGTAGTCCACCAACCCCTTCATCTCGGGGCTGTCGTCGGGCAAGGGACGACCATTCTCGCTTCTCACGAAGCACTCTTAGATGCGGTCTTTGAGTGATATCACATGGCCGGCTCGTGCGTTGAACATCGGGAAGAGCGCGGGCAAACCTACCATGGGTGATGCATACGGTTCAATGCCGCCCTCTGCGTGGCAACTAGAGCAGCTGATCTTCGCTCCTGAATACCGCGCCGCGTAGAGAGGAGTTTCGTCGAAGACTGATTCTCCGAAGCGGATACTGTCCCCTCTTTGTCCACTCGGAATGCTACTCCGGGGAGGTGGAGTCCACGCCATCATCGGCACTGATCTGTGGCTCTCGGTCAGGTACGAGAGATCCTTCGCGCGTAGACCCAAAAGGATCGCAGAGGTGTACGTAGCACATGTAAGGCCAACTACGAACCATGTCCATCCCCTCCGCATCACTTTGCTCGGTGTTCGTTAGCAAACGGTTTGAAGCCGAACTCCCTGTAGGCATTCTGCCCCTCTTCGGAAGACAAATACCGCACCCACGCTTCAGCAACGGTTCGGTGCGGAGCATCGGTGACGACTCCAGCCGCATAGACGGCCGTAATATTCTCTGATTCGGGGATCCTGATGCCCTCTATCGGGTTCCCGATCTTCTCCTGAAATCGGACCTCGGAAGCCCAGACGACACCTGCATCGCTTTTACCCTGCATGAGGCGCATCGGTGTTTGACGATGGTGGATCTGGGTGAGATAGCTGGTTCCGTCAGTGACCTTGCTCCCGTAGACCATCTCACGAAGATGATCACCGCCCGAATTCTTCAAGGATGCCGCGATCTGACGAGCGACTCCTTCCGTCTGAGGGTTCGGCATAGAGAGGCGGAGCCCGGCACTGGCCAAATCGGCGAGGCCCTTGATGTGTTTGGGGTTTCCCTTGACGACCATAATCTCCAGATCGTTCGTAGCATAACTGACAACGCTATCGACTTTGTGCTGCTGCTGCATTTGAGTAAGAGTCTGCCCACCGGCCTCATACACATCTGGCAGACGTGCAACGTGAGATTGCCAAGAGTTAGGGTGCCTCCATGTTCCATCTGATTTCGCAGCACACCGGGCGGCAGCGTCTCGTAGAAAATACCGCCACGCAGTTCAGGGTGAGCATGTTCGAACCCTGCGATCAATCGCGGCATGACAAAGAACTGATTGCCACCTACAAAAAGCACCAGCTTCGCGCTCTCCGGATTTCCATGGAGGTCGGGTACGTTGTCCACATCGTCCACCTGAAGAGATTCCCCTCTCTCGACCGCAGGGTTGTTCGTGCCCTTACTCCAGGGTGGAGAGGTCTGGGCAGGAGCGATGATCGAGGCCGAGAGCAGGGCAAGTACGAGCGTTGCGTTGATCAAGCGTTCCTCTTTCAAGCTGTGATGTATGTGAAGCGGCCTTCTGATTGAAGCAGCGAGATGGCAGCAACCATCGCCGGTACTATAAGTGCTCCGGGAACGATTTGGGCCTGCAGGTCACGCACAATGTCTTCGGCGGGTTCCTTCAGGGCTCGTTCCTTTGCCAGGGTGCGAACCTGTTCCTCAGTCGCAGTGTGCATGCAGTTCCCCGTAGTCACAGAAGCGGTTCACTTCCGTGGGCTGAAATATAAAGCTTCGGCGTATCTTTCGAGAGCGTCCAATAAGCACAACTTATTGAGGCGTCATCTGAACGCGCGAAGTAGGAATTCCCGAATTCCTGCGAATTCCTACTTGGGAACTAGTTGCCGTTCATTTGCGTCTGATGGGTTTTGTAATCGTTCTCGACGCTGGTACGCCGAACCAACGTGAGGCCTTCACTGCCTAGAAGGAAGGTTGTTCCGGTATCCCGGTTCACGAGTTTGTGCTTGACCTGAGCCACGGTTGCGAGCAGGACGGGTTCGGAAGGAGAAGAGATGTCAACCACCTGGTAATCGCGCGGCGTGGCACGGATGTAGGTGTATGGTTCGTTCACTGACCCAAAACCCAAAAACTAATCCGCTTTGAGGTTGAGAGATGTTGCTTGTGACCCAAAACCCAAAAACTAATCCGCTTTGAGGTTGAGAGATGTTGCTTGTGATGGTTCTCTGGAAGGACGAGAGGAGAGCCGGTCTATGGGCAAGAAGGGACACAGCGAAGAGGAGATTCTGCGG
>JAABUX010004339.1_pt1 | contig 18076 bp, 14 predicted proteins | sample 5561851 | NCBI WGS metagenome assembly JAABUX01 (sample SAMN10711883, study PRJNA513361) | rock metagenome | isolation source: Antarctica rocks | place: Antarctica: Victoria Land, Richard Nunatak red sandstone | collected 2016-01-03 | reverse complement strand
GCCGCCATGGAAGTCAGACACGAGCCGGCTCGGGAACCCCTCTTGCGATCAGCCGCCTCACATCGCCCCTCATAGGCGGTAGGGCAGCATCAATGCCGCCTATCCAGCAGCGTTGAACAGCCCTGCATGCCGCATGAACTCGAAACGACAGCACGGCAAGTGCGGGAGAACCACAAATATGCCTCGAAATGGCCTGACATTTCGCCTCGTTACAAAGCCCAGCCTCGCTGTCACGACAAGTTGTGGCACCGCTCGACCCCCCCCCAATTTGGCGCCATTGCCAGCAGCGGACGCCCTCATCACCCGCTGGGACGGCACCGCCATGGCGGAGCGGGCCAACTACATCCCTTTCCTGTGCGAGCTATGCGACGTGCTGGACGTGCCCCGGCCCGGTGTCGCAACTGGCAGCGGCGGCCCCTACCGCTTTGAGCGGGGGGTGACGCACCATGAGGCGGATGGCACCACCAGCACCCGCCGCATCGACCCCTACCGCCGCGGCTGCTTCGTGTGGGAGGCCAAGCAGGGTGCAACTCCGCACCAGCAAGCCGCCTTGTTCGCCCCGGACAGCGAAGCCCAGCACCGCGCCAACGTCTGCACGGCACCGGCAGCCAACCCATTCGGGTGGGGCCTGGCGTGGCTGCTGGATGCAGCGGGGGAGGTGCTGGACGTGTCGCCGGACGCGGTGGGGCTGCGCCGTTACCCGGACGGGGCGCGACTGACCTACAGGAGGCGCAGCGCGATGGCGCGGGCCGGCGTGCTGCCGTTGGCGGTGGAAGCCGCACAGGACGCAGGCGCCACCACCGCCACCGAACGCATGTTGGCCCACCAGCTTGCCGCCGCGCATCAGGCCGCGATGGGCCTGTTCGCCGCTGCGGATGGGAAGCTGCACAAGCACCGGGTAGCTGAACGCCAGAACCCGGGCGCCCTGGCCGAAGCAGCTAGGTCCGCAACAGCCGGTGCCCGCGTGCTGGCCGCCTTCGCGCAAGGGGCGCTGGCGCTGGACCGGTTACGGAACGGCAACCGCCAGGTTGTGACCGTGCAGCACGTCACTGTGGCAGACGGCGGGCAAGCGGTGGTGGCCGGCGCCGTGACTACAGGCAAGCGAGGGAGGGGCGACGAGACATGACGCACACCGGGGCGCATGGGGAGGCTTGCACATCCGGCGAGGCCCCCCGGTGGCGCGTGCTACTGGACCGGGCCAGCGCCGCCCGGCGGTGCGGCGCCAGGTGCAAGCGAACAGGCCAGCCTTGCCAGGGACCGGCGATGCCTAACGGGCGGTGCCGGATGCACGGGGGCGGCAGCACAGGCGCACACACGGCGGAGGGCAAGGCAACATGTTGGGCGGCGCCTAGGACGCATGGGGGCCGGGATGCAGGCGCACGGGAGCAGGCACGCCAGCGCGGGAAGGCAAGCCGGATCACCAAGGCGCCACACGCGCTATTACAGCAGCCCGCGCACGCGCGCCGTCTAGAGAGGGCTACCACTGTCCCCGCACCCCGCCGCAGCGTCCCACAAGCCTGATAGTCCCGACGAGCAAAACCCACAAAGCGGACGGCCGCGCCCGGGGTGGCTTGGTCGACAACAGCCGCGCGCAACCAGCCCGGGGCATCCCCTCCGGCTCCGGCACCTGGCACGCCCTCCGGCTCCGGCACCTAGCACGCTGGCATCGTCCGCCGTGTCCTGGCTTATACGGGGGCTGCCTAGCAAAAACATGTGATTACTAACAAAAGGCACCACCGGAATAGGATATCCAAGGCGGAATAACAAAGGTGGGTCAAGTGCTGAAGCTTGTGAATGGCCCATTTACCGCATCCCTGTTCGGAGACCATTGGCAACCAGGCCCGATCAGTCAGTTTGCCACGCTGCGGGAATGTCGGACTTGGGCGATGGACAACGCACTGTTTGCTGATCTTTGCAGCGTCGTGGACAGCATGGGCCGGCCAGTGCGGGAGTGGGTGCGGAGTTCAGGCTCAGACGACTTTCGCTGGCGGCGTACAGGCCGTACAAGTTAGGAATGCAAGCGATGCTCGAAGGTTATCTACTCCTGGCTACTGGGGACGTTAGATATCTTGAGATGGCGCGTAATTTGGCCGCCTCAATACGTGTGATGGACGGAACCCGCCGTATATGCTTGGTGCATGATGAAAACTATGGAGGTGACATCTCAGATAAACGGCTCTTTGATGATTATGCCATTTTGGAGGATAATCCGATCTATCCTGGCTTTATGAACAAGATACGTCTTTTCTCGGCGTCCCCATACACTCGATCAATGTTTGTCGATGCAGACTGCTTGTTGCTTAAAAGGGATATCAACAATTATTGGAATGCGGCACGGCCCAGTCCATTTTCGATTACTGGAGGACGCTGCGAAACTGGCGAATGGAAAGGAGTGAATGTAGAGGCTCTACTACAGCAGGAAGGCGCCTCTCATTTGTTCAAAGTCTGCTCAGGTGTATTCTGCTTTGACAAGAGTGCCATAGCGATGGGATTCTTTGCCGGGCTAAACAACTTTTACCTCCGCCGAATGGGTCATCTTGGCATCGGTCTACATCGTGGCAAGCCTGCACAGACTGATGAAATATACATTGGTTTATGGATGGGTCTCACCGGGATTGGCAACTGCATCGACAACATCGGCGAGAACTCTTGGTCGGTTTCGACGTGGCGTGCTTTTTGGCTCTCTCTCGATCCAGCACTTGGCAAGGCTATACTGCGAAAACCTAAACGCTCGATTGCTGGGATACCAAATCCACTGACGGGATGGGATCGGCTAAGCCCATCGTTCGTCCATTTCGTTGGATTAAGACCGCATGGCCCATACAAACGTATGTCCGCTTATTTCAAAGCAAAGGCAATGAGCCTCTCGGCTTAGCTATGGCAGACTGTGATCATCCGCGCCCTGGCCCGCCCTGCCGCCGGAACGCCAGCCCGTCCGCTACCATCGGGTGGTGCGGCCCTTACCAGACCCCGCCATCCCTCGCCACCGCGGCGGGATTGAGGTCACAATACCGGGACGGGGCCGGGCGCGTCGGCAGCAACAGTCACAGCAGCAGCGCCGGCGGCGGGACGCGCGGCACCTCGATCATGCGCCCGCCGGCTCCACGACCAGGTCCGGCGGCTGCCATGCGATGGGACCGCGGTAGATCGCGCCGGGGTCGAGACCCCGCTCGTCCGGCAGCTCCGCCGGCTGCCTTGCCGCCGCGGTTGGCATGCCCTGCATCCCGCCCACCGTCGCCTCCCCTATCAAGCCTACTGCACGAGCAGCGCCTGGCCCGCGCGCGCCGGGGGTCAGGCGGTGGGGGCGGGACGGCGCTCCCGCCCCCCGCGCGCCGGAGGGGTCGCAAGCCGCACCTGCAAGCCCGGCGCTAACAGGTTGAGGTAGGCGCTTCGGACCTTGACGGTGGAAGGCATGATTTGGGTCGCGTGGTCCCTTGCTGGCGGACAGCAAGAAATCGAGGCTGCCGGAATGGCTGCCAACACCTCTCAACGCAAGCTGCAATACATCGTCCTGGGGTCCCGGGTGGACGCCTTCGCCTCATGGGACCTGATCGTGAGATGCAGGGGCGGCTGTGTTCGTGCGGTCCCCCTGGCCGGACTGCCAGATGGGGTCATGATTGCGCGGCTGCTGATCCGGATGCACTGCCGAACGTGCGGCAGCGCGGTGGAGCGGGCCATCCTGGGCAACTGCGCGCCGGAGTGGCAGCGACGGGTATTGCGGGTTTGAGGGCCGGGGTCTTACGAGTGAGGGTCCCCGTTGCTGGACGATACGACACTAAACGCCATCCTGGCGGGTCCGCTCGGGGTCCGCTACCGAAAGATGACCGTTGCATATGCAACACAGAAACTGACATAAGGTATTGGAAAGACTTGGTGCCGACTCACAGGATTGAACTGTGGACCTACTGATTACGAATCAGTTGCTCTACCACTGAGCTAAGTCGGCGTCATGCAGGCTCAAAGCCCGGCGTTCGGTCATATACCCGCCCAGCCCGTCCACCGCAACCTGCGGCCATCCACAGCAGGGCCGCCCCCATGTTATCGCGCCCGGTCTATGGTGCCCAGGTGTGCTATGCTCCCCAGCGAACCCTACCCGCCGCCCTGGCGTTCAGGACCCAGATGCCCGACGCTGCTACCTACGATCCGCCCGCACCGGAAGCCACCACGCGGGAATGTCCCGAGTGCGGCCTGTTCCAGGCCGTCCCGCTGCTGCGTCACGGCCAGATCGCCCTATGCACCCGCTGCGGCGCCCTGCTGCGCCGCCGGCGGCGCAACAGCCTGACCACGACACTGGCGCTCAGCGTCACCGGCCTCGTGCTGTTCGCCGTCGTGCTGGCCTACCCCTTCATGGGCTTCCGCGTGCTGGGACAGCAGCGCGAGGCGACGCTGCAGGCCCTGCCCGCCGCCTTCGAGGCGCAGGGGATGTGGCAGCTTGCCCTGGTCGTGCTGGCCTTCACCGTCGTCGCGCCGATGCTCAAGCTGGGGCTGACCGTCGCCGTCATCGTTGGGCTGCGCCAGGGCGTTGCGGCCTCCACCCTCGCCGCCATGGCCCGGCTGCGGCATGCGTTGACGCCCTGGGCGATGATCGAGGTGTTCCTGATCGGCAGCCTGGTCGCCTACACCCGCCTGGCCGCGACGGCGACTGTCCTGGTCGGGCCGGGGCTATGGGCGCTGGGCGGCATGATGCTGGCCATGGTCGCCGCCGACGCCTGGCTGGACGAGCACGCGCTATGGGAGGCCATCGGCAAAGCGCGGCGCACCCCGGCGCCGATGGGGACGGGTCCGCTGATCGGCTGCGACACCTGCGGCCGGGTCAGCCGCGCAGCGCCAGGCCAGCGCTGCCCCCGCTGCCATGCGACGTTGAAGCTGCGGAAGCCGAACAGCATCGCGCGGTCCTGGGCGCTGCTGGCGGCGGCGGCGGCGTTGTACATTCCGGCTAACCTTTATCCCATCCTGACGCTGATCCGTTTCGGCAGCGGCCACCCTAATACCATCCTGGGCGGCGTGCAGGAGCTGATCGAGTACCGGATGTGGCCGCTCGCCCTGCTGGTGTTCACCGCCAGCATCATGGTGCCGGTGCTGAAGCTTCTGGGCATCGCGTTGCTGCTGACCATGACGCAACGCCGGTCGGGCGTGCGGCTGCGGGACCGGACGCGGCTGTTCCGGATCGTGGACGCGGTGGGACGCTGGTCGATGATCGACATCTTCATGCTGTCGGTGCTGGTGGCGCTGGTGCGGATGCAGCTCCTGGCGTCGGTGACGCCGGGGTCCGGCGCGGTCTGCTTCGCCGCCGTCGTGATCCTGACGATGCTGTCGGCGTTCTCCTATGACCCGCGGCTGATGTGGGATGCGGCCGGGCAAACCGCCTGCGCCGAGGCGGAGGCCGAAGCATGAGCGACCAACCCCCCGTTCCCCCCTCCCCCCCCCCGGCTGGCGCCCCGCCCTTCAGCCCGCCGCCCAACGAGCCAACGGACCCGTCCCGTCCCAAGGCCCGGCGCGGCGGCGTGGTTTACAGCCCCCCGCAGGCGGCCGCCAAGGTCCGGCGCAGCCGCATCTCCATCGTCTGGATCATCCCGCTGGTCGCCCTGTGCATCGCCGCCTACCTCGGCTACCGCACCGTGTCGGAGGAGGGGCCGCTGGTCACGCTGACCTTCCGCAGCGCCGATGGCCTGACCGCCGGCCAGACCCAGGTGCGGCACAAGGCCGTGCAGCTCGGCGTGGTCGAGACCATCCGCCTGTCCGACGACATGTCCAGCGTCATCACCACCCTGCGGATGCGGCGGGAGGCCCGGCCCTATTTGACCGACACCGCCCGGTTCTGGGTGGTGCGCCCCCGCATCAGCTCCGGCAGCCTGGCGGGGATCGAAACGCTGGTATCCGGCGGCTATATCGAGATGGACCCTGGCGCGCGGGCCGGACCGGAGACGCTGCAGTTCACCGGGCTGGAGCAGCCGCCCGGCGTACGCTACGGCGAACCCGGCCGGACCTTCGTGCTGAAGTCCGAGCGCGTCGGCTCGCTGACGGCCGGCGCCCCGGTGTTCTGGCGCGACATCATCGTGGGTGAGGTGCTGGGCTACGACATCGGCGACGGCACGGGACCGGTGACGGTCAACGTCTTCGTGCGCGCGCCTTACGATGGGTTCGTGCACACCAACTCGCACTTCTGGAACGCCTCCGGCCTGTCCGTGCAGGTCGGCGCGACCGGCGTACACGTCGAGGTCGCCAGCCTGCAGGCGCTGCTGTCCGGCGGCGTCGCCTTCGATACCCCGGCGCGGGTGGGCAAGGCGACCCAGGCTGCAGCCGAAACCGTGTTCCCGCTGTTCCACAACTACGACGAGGCGCAGGCCTCCGGCTACACCACGACGCAGGCCTTCGTGACCTACTTCCAAAGCTCGGTCCGCGGGCTGGGCAAGGGCTCTTCGGTCGAGTTCGATGGCATCCAGGTTGGAACCGTGACGGCCGTGATCCTGCAGCCGGATCCCGCGACCGACGGCATCCGTGTGCGCGTTGACCTGGAAATCCAGCCGGAACGCGTGCTCGGCTTCAACAACGTCGCAGCCGAAGATCCCGTCACCACCACGCGCCGGCTGGTCGCCCAGGGCATGAAGGCGCAGTTGCAGACCGCCAGCTACCTCACGGGTCAGCAGGTGCTGTCGCTGAACATTGCGCCGGGGGCGCCGCCGGGCGAGATCGTGCAGGACGGCAAGGACCTGGTCATCCCCAGCCAGGGCGGCGGGATCGACAACATCCTGACCGCGGTCAGCGACCTGGCGGGCAAGCTGGACCGGCTGCCGCTCGACCAGATCGGCCAGAACCTGAACGGCACCCTGCGCTCGGCCTCCGGGGCGCTGGCCAGCGTGCAGGAGCTGGTGCGCAACGCCAATGCCGGGCTGACGCCGCTGTTCCGCCGGGTGCCGGAACTCACGGCGTCGCTGCAGGACGCCGCCGCCAAGGCCAGCCGCACCTTCGGATCGCTGGACACCAGCTACGGCGCCAACTCGCAGTTCCAGCGCGAGCTGGAGCGGGCGATGACCCAGGTGGGCGACACCGCGCGATCCATCCGCCTCCTGGCGGACTTCCTGGACCGCCACCCGGAGGCGCTGGTGCGCGGCCGGGCCGGGGTGGCGGACCGGTGAGACGCTTCGCATGAGGGTCCCGAGTTGAAACGGCGTGCGCTGCTGGCCGGCCTGGCGCTGTCGGCCTGCACCTCGCCGGAACCTGCCTACTACACCCTGGCCGCCGTGCCCGGCGTGACTGGCGCACGCGGGCCGAAGCTGGTGGAGGTGCAGCGGCCCGGCCTGGCCGGCTACCTGGACCGCCCCGGCATCGTGCGGGCCGACAGCGCCTACCGGCTGAGCGTCGCCGGCATGGAGCGCTGGGGGGAGCCGCTGGGCGACCTGATCGGCCGCGTCCTGGCCGAGGACCTGAACCAGCGCCTGCCCGGCAGCAGCGTGTTCACCACCGCGGGCAGCATCAGCGCCGACCCGGACGCGACGGTGCAACTGGACGTGCAGCGGTTCGACGCGGACGCGAGCGGCCAGGTGGTGCTGCTGGCGCAGGTGGCGGTGTCACGCGGGCGCAGCCGCGCCACCGCCATCACGCAGACCGTGCGGCAGACCATGCGCCCCGCCGGCACGGCCACGGCCGACCTGGTGGCGGCGATGAGCACGGTGCTGGGCCAATTGGCCGACACGGTCGCGGGGACGCTGCGCGGCGTACGGGCCGCACGGGCCTGAACCGGCTCGGCCTACGGCTCGCCGGCCTGGCCCCGCTTATGCGCCGCCAGCGCGGCCAATCGGGTGTTGCGCCAGCGGGCGCGGGCCTGCAGGCGGTCCGGCTCCGGCAGATGCGGCCACGCGGCGGCGATGCGGGCGAGGTTGGCCTCCCCATACGCCTCCGGCCCGGCCGGCGTGGCAGCCAGTTGACGATAGAACCCCGTGTAGCGGGCGCAGTAGTCGGGGATGCCGCCGGGCGCGTTCAGCTCGATCGTGGCGAACGGTCCCAGGAAGCACCAGCGTAGGCCCAGGCCGTCGCTGACCGTCCGGTCCAGGTCCTCGGGCAGGATCACGCCGTCGCCGACCAGCCGGAACGCCTCGGCCAGCAGGGCGCCCTGCAAGCGGTTGAGCACGAAGCCCTCGACCTCCCGCCGGACCAGCACCGGCGCCTGTCCGATGGCGCGGTAGGTGGCCACCGCCTGGTCCAGGGTGGCCGCGGCGGTCCACGGGGCGCCGCACACCTCCACTAGCGGGATCAGGTGTGGCGGGTTGACAGGATGTCCCACCAGGCAGCGCGCCCGGCCCGGCAGGTCCTCGGTGAAGCGGGAGGCGACGATGGCGGAGGTGGACGACGCCAGCACCACCTCCGGCGCGGCCAGCCGGTCAAGTTCGTGGAACAGCGCCTGCTTGTCCTGCAGCACCTCCGGCCCGCTTTCCTGCACGAACGCGGCGCCGGCCAGCGTGTCGGCCAGGTCCGGATGCGCGGTGACGCCCTGGGCGGCCCCATCTGGGTCGTCGGCCAAGCCATGCGCGTGCAGCATCTCCAGCTCCGCCCGCACCAGGCCCGGCGCGGCGTCCAGGGTGGGGCCGTGCGGGTCGTGCAGCCGCACCGCCCAGCCGGCACGGGCGAACACGGCGGCCCAGGCGCGGCCGATCAGCCCGGCGCCGACGATGGCGACTGTCTGGTCCATTGATGGCCTCCTCGAAGACTTGCCTTCTTTACCTCACAGTTTTGTGTAGGCTGCCGTTAGGCCCGGGACAACCCGCGCCTCAACGCAGGGGACAGACATGAAAATCTTGATCACAATGGCTGCCTTGGCCGGGTTGGCCGTGCCCAGCCTGGCCCTGGCTCAAGGTGCAGTACCAGCCACAGCCACCGCATTGGGCGAGGGCCATGCCCGGTCGGCGATGACCGCCTATGGCTGCGCCAGCATCAGTGGCCTCAGCGCGGGTCCGTCGGGATCGTGGCACGGCCAGTGCGCCAAGGGCGGGCAGACCGTGAACGTCGCGATGGACAGCGAGGGCAAGGTCACGTCCGGCACCGCGCCGACGCACCTCACGGAAGGCCACGCCCGGTCGGCGATGACCGCCTATGGCTGCGCCAGCATCAGTGGCCTCAGCGCGGGTCCGTCGGGATCGTGGCATGGCCAGTGCGCCAAGGGTGGGCAGACTGTGAACGTTGCGATGGACAGCGAGGGCAAGGTCACGTCCGGCACCGCTCCGACGCACATCACGGAAGGGCATGCCCGGTCTGCCCTAACCACCTACGGCTGTGCGACCATCTCGGCCCTCTATTCGGCCCCGGACGGCGCCTGGGCCGGCCAGTGCTACAAGGGCGGGCAGCCGGTGAACGTCATGGTGGACAACACGGGCAAGGCCCTGTCCCGCTAGGTCCAGCGGCAAGCCCGCCGCGGCCTGCCTGACGCGGCAGACCGCGGCACCCCCATCTGAGGCCAAGCGTCCGATGCAACCAGGCGTCCGCGGCAACCAATGCCCGGCTTTCGCGCATGATGCCTCGGGGACCCGCAGCGTCCCGCGACCGGAGACCCCATGGCTGACGATCCCTACCAAGTCCTCGGCGTCAAGCGCGACGCGACCGACAAGCAAATCCGCAGTGCGTTCCTGAAGCTGGCCAAGACCACCCATCCGGACCTGAACCCCGGCGATGCCAAGGCGGAGGAGCGGTTTAAGGCCGTCAACGCCGCGAACGACCTGCTGTCGGACCCGGAGCGGCGGGCGCAGTTCGACCACGGCGAGATCGATGCGGCCGGGCAGCAGAAGCCGCCGCCGGGGCCACCGCCGGGCGGGAGGTATTACCGGGACCATGCGGACGGCGCGGCAGGCGCATCCTACAGTGCCCGGCCCGGGGCGGGGTTCGCCGGGGCCGGTTTCGGCGGCGGCGATGATGACCTGGGCGACATCCTTTCGGGCCTGTTCGGGGCGCGTGGGCGGGGCGGGGCGCCGCGGGGAGGCGGGGACCGCCGCTACTCGCTGGGGGTGTCGTTCCTGGATGCGGTGCGCGGGGCCACGCAAAGGCTGACGCTGCCGGACGGCGGCAGCCTGGATGTCCGCATCCCGCCGGGGCTGGAGAACGGCCAGGTGCTGCGCCTGCGTGGCAAGGGCGACCCAGGAGACCCGCCGGGCGACGCGCTGATCGAGGTCACGGTCGGCCCGCACCCGCTGTTCCGCCGGGAGGGACGCGACATCCTGCTGGACCTGCCGGTGACGGTGGCGGAGGCGGTGCTGGGGGGACGGGTGACGGTGCCGACCATCACGGGTCCGGTCACGATGACGGTGCCGGCCGGGTCCGACACCGGCGCCCGGCTGCGGCTGCGCGGCAGGGGCGTTCCAGCCGCGGGAGGCCAGCCGGCCGGGGACGCCTATGCGACGCTGCGGATCATCTTGGGGCCGCCGGACGAGGGTTTGGCCAACTACCTGCGGGACCGCGAGGATGCCCCCGCCTTTGACCCGCGGGCAGGGCTGGAGGACGCGGCATGATCAGCATCGACACCCTGGTCGTGACCATCAGTGGGCTGGACCGGGCGGAGGTGGAGCACTGGATCGCTCAGGACCTGCTGCGCCCGGCCGGGCAAGGGGGCACCTGGCTGTTCCGCGACATCGACGTGGCCCGGCTGCGGCTGATCCAGCAGTTGCGGCATGAGCTGCGGCTAGAGGAGGATGCGCTGCCGGTCGTGCTGCGGCTGATGGACCAATTGTATGACGCGCGCCGCCGCCTGCGCCGCCTGCGCGACGCCGTGGAGGGCAACACGCCGCCCGACGTGCGGGACGCCGTGTTGCGCGCGCTGATAACGCCAGCCGAGGAGTAGGCCAGCCTGCCCCTCTCGGAGAGGAAGCCAAAGCAGCCTCGTCCTATGCGGTTGCGGCCTCGGTTTCCCGCAGCCGCGCTACCCGCAGCGGCACCGGCGGGTGACTAAAGTTCACCAAGGCGTATAACGGGTCCGTCGTCAGCGTGCTCGCGTTGTCGCGGGACAGCCGAACCAGCGCGCTCACCATCGGCCCGGCGCCGACCATGCGGCGGGCGAAGTCGTCGGCCTGGTACTCGTGCCGCCGGCTGACCCAGTTAGCGGCGATGCCCAGCGCCGGCCCGGCCATCTGCACCGCCAGCACGCATACCACCAGCGCCAGCGCCGGGTCCTGGTGCGTGATACCGAAACTCGGCAGCAGCCACGGCTGCCGTAGGCCCCAGCCGATAGTGAGGAACCCCAGGAAGCTCAGCACCGCCGTCTGCGCCAGGCCGATCAGGATGTGGTTCAATTTAAAGTGGCCCAGCTCGTGCGCCAGCACCGCCTCCAGCTCGGCCTCGCTGTTGCCGGCAATCAGGGTGTCGAACAGCACGATGCGCTTGCTGCGGCCAAGGCCCGAGAAGTAGGCGTTGCCGTGCCCCGACCGGCGCGAGGCGTCCATGACGAACAGCCCGCTCGCCTGGAAGCCGCAGCGGCGCAGCAGGCCCTCGATGCGGTCACGCAGCGGGCCATCAAGCGGGGTGAACTTGTTGAACAGCGGGGCGATGAACCGCGGGAAGGCGTCCATCATGACCAGCATCAGCGCCATCAGGCCGAGCCAGGCCCACACCCACCACGGACCCGGCTGCCGCATCAGCCACAGCAGGCCATACAGCAGCGGCACGCCCAGCGCCAAGGAGAGCGCCCAGCCCTTCACTCGGTCCAGCACGAAGGCGCCGGGGCGCGTGCGGTTGAAGCCGAACCGCTGCTCGATCCCGAAGGTGCGCAGGAGGGCAAAGGGCAGGCCCAGCACGGTGGACACCACGCCGGCCGCGATCAGGAAGGCGACGCCGCGGGTCAGCCCGGCCGAGACCAGCCCCGCCACCCAGCCATACAGCGCGTCGTAGCCGAACGTGGCCCAGGCCAGCGCCACCACCAGGCCGAACACCGACGACGCCGCGCCAACCCGCAGCCGCGCCCGTTCGTAGGCAGCGGCGCGCTGGTGGTCGGCCAGGCTGACGGAGTCGGCGAAGGCGGGCGGCACGGCATCGCGGTGGCGGGCGACGTGGGCGGCCTGGCGCGCGCGCAGCACCAGGTCGAGCCCGGTTGTGCCGATGGAGACAAGGACGAACAGGACGAGAAGGTAGGGCATGGCTGACGATATAGGAGCGCCAGCCGGTTCCGGCAGCACCCCCGCCCGGCTAACCCGCCTTGCCGCGTTCCCTCCCGAAAAGCGGCGCCATGTCGGACGCCGGAAGCGGACGGCCCAGCAGGAAGCCCTGGATGCCGCCGCAGCCCATGCCCGTCAGCGTGCGCAACTGCCCCTGGGTCTCGACGCCTTCGGCCACGATGTCCAAATCCAGCGCCAGGCCCAGCTTCACGATCCCATCCATGATCGACATGGCCCGGCGCTGCCGTAGCATCCTGGCGATGAAGGACCGGTCGATCTTCACCGTGTCGATCCGGTAGCGGTCCAGGTAGCCCAGCGACGAATACCCGGTGCCGAAGTCGTCCAGCGCAATCCGGACGCCCATCGCGCGAAGCCGCTTCAGCACCCCGCCGACCTCCTCCGGCTGATGCAGGAACACGCCCTCGGTGATCTCCAGTTGCAGGCAGCGCGGGTCCAGGCCGGTCACGCGCAGCACGGCGCGCAGTTCCGGAATGAAGGCAGGGTCGCGCAGCTCGTCGGCGGACACGTTCACGCTGATATACATGCCGGCGGCGCCATGCTCGTCCTGCCAGGCGCGCAACTGGCCACAGGCCTCCCGCAGCACCCAACGGCCGATGTCGTGGATGACGCCGACCTCCTCGGCGACGGGGATGAAGGCCGCAGGCTGTACCAGGCCGCGGGTGGGATGGGACCAGCGGATCAGCGCCTCGGCCCCGGTCAGGCCGCCGGTGGCCGGGTTGAAGATGGGCTGGTAGTGCAGCCGGAACTTCCCGAATGCGGCATCGGGCGTGCCCTGGCGGGCGATGGCACGGCGCAGGTCGGTCTGCAGGGCCAGCGCCTCGACCACGTCGGCGTGCATGGTCTCGTTGAAGATGGTGTGGCCGCCGGCGCCGCGCTGCTTGGCGTCGTACATCGCGATGTCGGCATCGCGCAGCAGCTCCTCGGGCTTCATATGGTTGCAGGTCGCCAGGGCAATCCCGACGCTGCACGAGGAGAACACCTCGTGCTGGCCGAGCTTGAAGGGCTTGCGCAGGCTCTCCAGGATACGCCGTGCCACCGGGACAGCGGCGGCCAAGTCCTCGGCATCTTCGATCAGCACCGCGAACTCGTCGCCGCCGACGCGGGCCAGGGTGTCGCCAGGGCGCACGCAGGCCTGCAGGCGGCGCGCGGCCTCCATCAGCAGCAGGTCGCCCGCCCGGTGGCCCAGGCTGTCGTTGACCAACTTGAAGCGGTCCAGGTCCAGGAACAGCACGGCGCAGCGCGGCGCCGCGCCATGGCCCAGCAGGCTGGTCAGCCGATCCATCAAGTAGGAGCGGTTGCGTAGCCGCGTCAGGTCGTCGTGGTAGGCGGCATAGCGCAGCCGCTCCTCAATTTGCTTGCGCTGTTGGATCTCGGCCTCTAGCGCCTTGTTCTCCACCTCGGCGATGCGGGCGCGGGTGGCAATCTCCTCTGCACGCTTACGGCCGGTAATGTCGCGCTGGACGGACACCCAATGGGTGAACCAACCGAACTCGTCCGCGACGGGCACGATGCTCAGCTCGATCCAGAACTCGGTTCCATCCTTGCGGACGTTCAGCAGCTCGACCTCGATGGGGTCCCAGCGTTCCAGCGCGTCGCGCAGCCGGGCCAGCGCCGCCCGGTCCACGTTGGGGGACTGTAGGATGCGCGGCGTGCGGCCCAGCACCTCCGCCATGGTGTAGCCCGTCGTCTTCGTGAACGCGGCGTTGCAATAGACGATGCGCGGTCCCGGCAGATCGACGGGTGCGGCCTCGGTAATTAGGACGGCGTCGCTGGCGTGGACGACGACGGACTCCAGCAGCCGCAGCCGTTCGGTGTCCACGGCTGCACCGCGCCCGGGGTCCGTGCCCTGCCAGCGCACCAGGGCGCAGAGTTGCAAGCTGTGCGTGCTGAGCACATAGGCCTGTGCGGCGCTCAGCCCGGCATGGGGCACGCGGTCGGCCACGATCAGGACGCCGCATGTCGCGCCATCGGCTCGGCAGACGCGCACGGCGGCCAGGAACCGGGCTGGCGCATCGTCCGCCAGCCCCAAGGCGGCGCCGGGTCGGCCAGGTGCGGCCAGGTCATTGATGACCAGCACGCCCTGCGGCGGGATCACTGCCTCGGCCGCCGGCCACCAATCGGGCTTGAGGCGCAGGTATCCCAGGGCGTCGAAGCTGGCCGCGACCTGCGGCGTATCGTTCGCCACGGTGTAGAACACGGCGGCCATGCAGTCCGCGGCAAAGGCGGCGCTGCGGATCAGCCGGTTCAGGCCAGTCAGAAGGCTTCCACCCTCGAACAGGATGCCGTCAGCATACGCCTCGGCCTGGTTGGGTTCTGGGAGGTCCAATGTCGCACCATTCTTACCTGTTCGGCCCGGCATGGCAGGCAGAACGGGCCGCCACCCGCACGCCCTGCCGCATCCGTGGCCCGGCACATCGCCCAGCCAGGTAAGACATACAGGCACGCGGCCGTTGCCCCCGTCAGGAACGGTCAAAAATGTAGAACCAACGGCGACAATATCACCAGTGTCTCAAATAACCTTCAAGCCGGGCTTGGCTTGCGGTCGAGGTCTGAAGCTGACAGCGCAGCGGTTCCCTGATCCGGCACGCTGCCCCGCTGCATCGGCCACTTTGCGCGCCGGGCCTGGTCCACTGACGTCCAGGCTTGCACCGCAGCAGCCCTCCTATACGACATCGGCCCGCAGCGATGCCGCCACGAAGGATACCGCCATGCCTGCCGCCCTCACCTGATGTCCACCACCACCGGCACCCCTCCCCCCTCGCTGCGCGCGCGCTTCGGCGCCCTCCGCACCCTGCCGCCCTTCCTCGCGATGGTCTGGCGCACCAGCCCCGGCCTGACCCTGGCACTGCTCGCCCTGCGGCTGGTGCGCGCCCTGCTGCCCGTCGCCACCCTGTTCGTCGGCAAGCTCATTATCGACGAGGTGCTGCACCTGGCCGTGCAGCCCGGCCATCCCACCGACGCCGCCGCATGGATTGCCAGCGGCCGGCTGACCCGCGTCGCCCTGCTGCTGGCCACCGAGTTCGGCCTGGCGGTCTCCACCGACGTGCTGGCCCGTGTGGTGTCGCTCGTGGACTCGCTGCTGTCCGAGCGCTTCACCAACTCGGCCAGCCTGCGCCTCATGCAGCACGCCGCCACGCTGGACCTGGCGGACTTCGAGGACCCGGCCCTGCAGGACAAGCTCGACCGCGCCCGCCGCCAGACCATCGGCCGCACCACCCTCATCAGCCAGTTGTTCAGCCAGGCGCAGGACCTGGTGACGGTGCTGAGCTTCGCCGCCGGGCTGGCCGCATATGCGCCGTGGCTGATCCTGTTGCTGCTCGTCGCACTGGTACCGGCCTTCCTGGGGGAGGCGCACTTCAACGCCGAGGCCTACGCGCTCACCAACGCCCGCACCGCGGACCGGCGGGAGCTGGATTACGTGCGGCTGACCGGCGCCAGCACGGACACGGCGAAGGAGGTCAAGATCTTCGGCCTCAACGGCTTCCTGATCGACCGCTATCGCGAGCTGGCGGAGGCGATGCAGGCGGAGAACCGGCGGCTGTTTATCCGCCGCGCCGGGTGGGGCGGGCTGCTGACGGCGCTGGGGACGCTGGGGTACTACGCCGCCTATGCCTACCTTGCGTGGCGGACGCTGACGGGCGGGTTCAGCATCGGCGACCTGACGTTCCTGGCCGGCAGCTTCCTGCGGCTGCGCGGGCTGCTGGAGGGGCTGCTGGGCGGGTTCTCCACCATGGCAAGCCAGGCGATGTACCTGGAGGACCTCTACTCGTTCTTCCGCATCGTGCCAGGCATCCGCAGCCCGGCGGACGCGCTGCCGTTCCCCGCGGCGCTGCGCCGGGGCTTCGTGTTCGAGGACGTGGGGTTCCGCTACCCCGGCACGGACCGCTGGGCCGTCCGCCACCTGTCGTTCGAGCTGCTCCCCGGTGAGGTGCTGGCCCTGGTGGGGGAGAACGGGGCGGGGAAGACGACGCTGATAAAGCTGCTGGCGCGGCTGTATGACCCCAGCGAGGGGCGCATCCTGCTGGATGGGCACGACCTGCGGGCCTACGACCTGGACGGGCTGCGCGGGGGGATGGGGGTGATCTTCCAGGACTTCGTGCGGTACCACCTGACGGCTTCGGACAACATCGCGGTCGGGCGGATCGACGCGCGGCGGGACCGGCCGCGGATCGAGGCGGCGGCGGTGCGCGGCCTGGCCGACGCGGTGATCGCCCGGCTGCCGCGGGGATATGACCAGATGGTGGGGCGCTGGTTCCGCAGCGGCGTGGAGCTGTCGGGGGGCGAGTGGCAGAAGGTGGCGATCGCGCGGGCGTATATGCGGGATGCGCAGGTGCTTATCCTCGATGAGCCGACGGCGGCGCTGGATGCGCGGAGCGAGTTCGAGGTGTTCCAGCGGTTCAAGGCGCTGAGCGCCGGGCGGACGGCGGTGCTGATCTCGCACCGGTTCAGCAGCGTGCGGATGGCGGACCGGATTTTGGTGATGGCGGGGGGGACAGTGGAGGCTTCTGGGACGCATGAGGCGCTGGTGGCGGAGCAGGGGCGGTATGCGGAGTTGTTTGAGTTGCAGGCGGCGGGGTATCGTTGATGGCAAAGCCACCACTTGAGGGTTCGGCCTAGCGGATTGCTTCCTTTGATCTAAGCCCGGTGAAACGACACACCAGACTGGCTGATTTGCATCAGCAAGGACAGCATGTTAGAACACAACATGAACGCTTGACCCGATCACGTTCGATGTTCGAGGCTTTAGCCAAGTTAGTGCGAGGAAGGACGGTTTAGTGTCAGACAGCTTCTTCGAGCAGATGACCGAGGAGTCTCGGGTCAAAGCCCAAATCGTGGATAAATATTATCAGGCTTGGACCAAAGTTATAGCTCCTCAAGCGCGAGGCGGCAAGATCGCCTACGTAGATCTATTCTCCGGGCCAGGGCGCTATCGTGATGGCTCTGCTTCTGTTCCGCTACGAGTTCTGCAAAATGCGATTGCTAGCCCGGTTTTGAGGGATATGCTTGTTACGATCTTCAATGATCTTGACGAGAATAATTCGAGAACACTTATCGAGGAAGTGGCGAAGCTTCCAAATATCGATAAGCTTAGATTTAAACCGTTGATCTTGAATGAGGTGATCGGCCAAAACATTATCAATCGCCTGACCAAAGGCTCTCTGGTGCCAACTCTATCTTTCATCGATCCATGGGGCTACAAAGGACTATCGCTGAGGCTTATAAACACATTCCTCCGCGATTGGGGGTGTGACTGCATATTTTTCTTCAATTATAATCGCATAAACATGGGATTGAACAATCGTTTTGTGAAAGAGCACATGGATGCACTATTTGGCAGTGAGCGCGCAGATCAGCTCAGAAGCGAGATGAACGCTGTCGAACCAGCAAAACGCGAGCTTTTGATAGTCAAGCGCATCACGGAAGCACTGCAGGAGATGGGAGGCAAATTCATACTTCCATTTTGCTTCAAGAATGAGAACGGAACCCGCACGAATCACTACCTAATTTTTGTATCCAAGCATATCCTGGGATACAATATTATGAAGTCGATTATGGGCGGCGAAAGCTCAAAGACCGAGCAGAATGTGCCATCGTTCGCGTATTGTGCTGCCGATATTAGCATGCCAGTACTATTCGAATTGGGAAGGTCGTTGGATGATCTTGAAGGTTTGTTACTAAGGGACTTTGCGGGACAGAAGCTTACCATGGGGCAGGTATTCGACAGACACCATGTCGGACGCCCCTATCTCGAGAAAAACTACAAGGAAGCATTGGCTTCGCTGGAGAACAAGGGAAAGATTAAGGACCCGTCATAAAATAACTGCATCGTTTTCTGGTTTATGCGGATGGACGGTGTAGTTCCACTCGCCATGGAACGGGTCGCGGGTGATGTTGAGTGCGGCCATGTCCTGGTCGGAGACGCTGAT
>JAABUX010004336.1_pt1 | contig 18080 bp, 27 predicted proteins | sample 5561851 | NCBI WGS metagenome assembly JAABUX01 (sample SAMN10711883, study PRJNA513361) | rock metagenome | isolation source: Antarctica rocks | place: Antarctica: Victoria Land, Richard Nunatak red sandstone | collected 2016-01-03 | reverse complement strand
GGAGTATCTGGGCTTGCTCGACGGGCTGGCGGAGCTGACCGACCTCGGCGAGAACCGGGTGCAGGAGGCGGCGACGAAGATCGAGGGGCTGGGATTGGGCCGCGCGGTCGCGTGGCACTTGATTGGCCGCCTGCAGAGTAACAAGGCGCGCGTCGCGGTCGACTTGTTCGACCTCATCCACTCCGTGGACGCGCTCGATCTGGCTGCGACGGTGGATCGCCATGCCGGGGCGGCCGGGAAGCGGCAGCGTGTCCTGTTTCAGGTCAATGTGTCGGGCGAGGAGAGCAAGGGCGGCTTTGCTCCAGGAGAGTTGCGCGCCGTCGCGCCCGCGCTCGCCGCGCTGCCCAACCTGCAGCCCGAGGGGCTAATGACGATCGCGCCGCTAGGGGCCGGTGACGAAGCGTTGCGCAACGTCTTCCGCTCTTTGCGCCGGTTGCGCGATGAGCTGGCGCCGGCCTTCCCGGGTCCCGAGTGGCGGCATCTTTCCATGGGCATGACCGACGACTACGAGCTCGCGGTCGGGGAAGGAGCCACGCTCGCGCGGGTGGGGCGCGCCCTTTTCGGGCAACGACCGCCGGACAAAGCAGGGTTGGACGGCAAAAACGCGGCGGCAAAGATCGAGAACAGAGACATATGATCACGATTGTTTTGATAAATTTCGTCAATATCCTCGCGCAGGTGTTGGTCGCGGCCATCATCATACGCTCCCTGCTCTCCTGGTTCAGCGTCGGCGGGTCGCAGCCGGTGTTCCGGCTGCTGGTCGAGATCACGGAGCCGGTGCTGGCGCCGATCCGCCGCCTGATACCCGGCGCGGGCACAATCGATTTTTCGCCGCTGATCGCGCTGCTGCTTATCCAGGTTCTCAGCGGCATAGTCGTCGGCCAGCTATACCACCTGGCCATCTGAGTCGATAACGTGGTGAGCGGACGGCCGTTGGCCGACGGCCGTCCGCCGAAAGCCGAGAGTTGAATGCTGATCATCCCGGCCATCAACATCCTGGGTGGCAAGGTCGTGCGCGTGCGCCAGGGCGACCCTGCACGCAGCGGCGTCTACTCCGACGACCCGCTCGCCGTGGCGCGCCGCTTCGTCGACCTGGGCGCGCGCCACCTCTACGTCAACGATCTCGATAGTCTGCAGCGCGGCGCAGTCGCTTTCCTCGATCTGGCCGTGCGCATCGCCGACGAAACAGGCGCGCGCGTGCAGTTCAGCGCGGTTATCCGCGACGACGCGGCGTTGCGCGCGGCGCTGGAGAAGCCCTTTGCGCTCGTGGTGCTGCGCGCGGATCGTGTCGCGGGGACACCGTTCATCCGCGAGGCGTTGCCCTCCCATGCGGAGCGCCTCACCGTACGGCTGGACGTGCGCGACGGCAACGTGCAGCTGCAGACGCCCGAGCGCACCGGGCCGGCCGACCCGGTGGTGCTGGCGCGGGAGTTCATCGACGGGAGCGCGCGCCGCCTGATCTATAGCGATCTCAACCGCGACGGCATGCTCGGGGGGCCGAACTACGCCGGGCTGCGCGCGCTGCTACGCGTCGCCGACGCTCCGATCACCGTGAGCGGGGGCATCGCGCACCAAGACCACATCCGCAACCTCGAGCGCCTCGGCGTCGAGGCTGTCATCATCGGCAAGGCCCTCTACACCGGCGACCTCAGCCTGCGCGGCCACCTCGACGACGGGGGGCACTGGAAACGCTAGTAGCCGGCGTGGCCGGCACCGAGTCATTTGTTCGTAGAATCGTAGGGGAGGCTAGAGTCAGGGTATGGATGCTTTCACGAAAGCCGTCGCGGCCGGCGCGGCGGGGGCCGTTACCACGACACTCTTGCACGAGCTGACGCGGCGGCTCACGCCGGATGCGCCCCGCGTCGATCTACTCGGCATGCAGGCGCTGGCGCACCTGTTGCAGGCCGTGGGCCTCCGCGCCCCGACCAGCGTCGCCCTCTACAACCTGACCCTGGCGGGGGATCTGGCCTCCAACACCGCGTACTTCGGCCTGGTCGGAGCGGGACCGCGCGGCCGGGCCGTGGCGCTTGGGGGAGCGATGGGCGTCGTCGCCGGGGCCGGCGCGGTCTACCTGCCGCCGTATCTGGGCCTGAGCAAGCGGCCGACCAAGCGCACGGGCGCGACCAGGGCAATCACTGTGGCGTTGTACACCGCGGGCGGGATCGCTGCCGGCCTGGCCTACAAGGCCCTGCCCGGTTAGCGCCGAGCCCTTAACCCTTAAACCATCCAGCCCGGGCCCGCCCGCCTACTCGTACCCCCGGGGGTGCGCCTGGCGCCACTCCCAGGCCGAGGCGATGATCGACTCGACGTCCGGATAGCGCGGTTGCCAGCCCAACTCCTGCTGGATGCGTTCCGAGGCCGCGACGAGCACGGCGGGGTCGCCGGCGCGCCGCTCGACCTCGTGCACGGGGATGGGGTGGCCCGTGACCACGCGGGCCGCCTCGACGACCTGACGCACCGAGAAGCCCAGCCCGTTGCCCAGGTTGTAGGCGGCGCTGCGCTCGCGGGTCACCTCGAGCGCTATGATGTGCGCCCGCGCCAGGTCGGACACGTGGATGTAGTCGCGTACGGCCGTGCCGTCGGGCGTGGCGTAGTCTGTGCCGAAAACCTGCACCGCCTCGGCGCGGCCGTGCGCCACCGCCAGCACGTTGGGGATGAGGTGCGTCTCGGGGTGGTGGTCTTCGCCGAGGTGGCCGGCCGCGCCCGCCGCGTTGAAGTAGCGCAGCGAGACCGCGTGCAGCCCGTAGGCCTCGTCGTAGCGTCGCAGGAGGGTCTCGACCATCAGCTTGCTCTCGCCGTAGGGGTTGATCGGGCGCAGCTCGGCGTCCTCGTAGATGGGCGTCGAGACCGGCTGGCCATAGACGGCGGCGGTGGAGGAGAAGATGAGCCGGCCCACCCCCGCGCCGCGCATAGCGTCGAGCAGGTTGAGCGTGCCCGCGACATTGTTGCGGAAGTACAGGGCCGGCTCGGCCACCGACTCGCCCACCAGCGAGAGCGCGGCGAAGTGCATCACGGCGTCGATCGGGCCACCTTCTCCGTCGCCGCCATCGCGCAGCGCCCGCCCCAGGAGGTCGCCGTCGAACAGGTCACCCTGCACGAAGCGCGCGCCCTCGGGGACCGCGCCCCGGTGACCTTTGTAGAGATTGTCGTAGACCGTGACCCCGTGCCCGTCCCGCAGCAGCTGCGCCGCCACGACCGACCCGATGTAGCCCGCCCCGCCGGTGACCAACACGCGCATAAACTACTCTACCCTCACCTTCTCATATAGTCTCCCGCATGCTACCATGCCCCACCCCATACCTGCTACGCCTGCCCCCATCTCCCCATCTCCCCAGGTTCTGTGCATTGTCGGGGGGCGAGAGGGGCGTCGTCGCCTCGACAGTGCACAGACCCTGGCCTGGTCCTGAGGGAAGAGGACAGATACCGCCCTTAGCTCAAGCCAGCGAAAAGGTCGTCCTCGTGGAGCGGGGCGGGGACGAGCGCGCGGGCGCGCGTGAAACTTTCCGTACCCAGCATCGCGCGCGCGAGATCCTCGGGCAGGAGTTGCGTGAAGTGCTCGGCGCCGATCTGCGTGCGGTGCGCCAGTAGCGCCGCCCGCTTCCGCTCGACGTAGGGGCCGACGTCGACCCGCGCGGTGATCTCGTCGTCGGGGACGGTGAAGCTGGAGGGGTCGAACTCCTCGTCGTCGCTACCCGGGAAGGGCAGAGCAATGCCGTGCGCCCGCATCTCGTCGCGCATGCGCAAGAGCCCCGAGCGCGGGAAGGCGGCGTAGTAGAGCTTCCGGGGCTGCCACGGCTCCAGTCCCTGCTCGGGGTAGCGCGCCGGGTCGCCCGCCCTGTCGAAGGCGGCGACGGTGGCCTGGTGCGCCGCTATATGGTCGGGGTGCCCGTAGCCACCGCGCGCGTCATAGGTGACGACCACGTCGGGCCGCTCCCGCCGCATGAGCTCCACGATGCGGCCGGCAACCTCGTCGGGGTCGGCGTTGTGGAAGTTGCGCGGGTCCGCGTTGTCGGGCGTGCCGACCATGCCGGAGTCGCGGTAGCCCAGGATGTGGAGCTCGTCGATGCCCAGGATGGCGCAGGCGCGCCGCAGTTCCCCCTCGCGGATGGTGGCCAGCCGCTCCCTGGCCTCCTCGGGATCCAAGTCCGGGTCGTGGATCTCACCGACGTCGCCGCGCGTGGCGGTCACCAGCACCGTGCGCATGCCTTCGGCGGCGGCGCGCGCGAGCACGCCACCGGTCCCGAACACCTCGTCGTCGGGATGCGCGTGCACCGCCATCAACGTCAACCCGTTTCCGTCCACGCGCCACCTCCTCATACTTTCACTCGATTGGGTCTCGCGCACATCGCGCTCGCGGCTCTTGAACGACGCGGCGGCGGCCCCTGATATAATAACGTGTAGCGCCCGGCGTGTCGCGCCGGGCTTCTTGGTGTGTTCAGCACGATGCGCGGCGGTGGCCGCGCATCGTAAAGAATCGAGAACCGGAGGATAGACGATGAAACACGCGACGTTGGCCGCGGAGCCGCGGACGATCTTGGGCAAGAAGGTAGGGCGGCTGCGCCGCGCGGGCAAGCTGCCCGCCAATATTTACGGGCACAACGTGCAGTCGACAGCGATCACGCTCGACGCGCACGACTTCGGGCTGCTGTACCGGCACCTGCTGTCGACCACGGTCATCGACATCAACGTGGACGGGCAGACGCGGCCGGTCCTGTTGGCCAAGGCCACGGCCAGCCCGCGCACGGGCCAGCCGATCCACATCGAGTTCAAGCAGGTCAATCTGCTCGAGAAGGTGACGGCGACGGTGCCCATCGTAGGCGTCGGCGAATCCGAGATGATCGCGCGCGGCGACGGCATCCTCCTGCAGTCGCTCGATAGCATCCAGGTCAGCGCGCTGCCCGACGACCTGCCGCCCGACATCGAGGTGGACCTCGCGGCCCTCGTCGACTTCGAGGCCGCCATCCACGTGGGCGACCTCTCGCTCGACCGCTCCAAGGTCGAGGTGCTCACGGCGCGCGACGAGCTCGTGTTCAAGCTCTCGGCGCCTCAGATGCGCGACGAGGAGTCCGAGGAGCAGGTCGAGGCCGGCGTGGCCGCGGCGGCCTCACCTTCGGCCGCCGGCGACGAGGGGTCCGGCGACAGCGCCGGCGAGTAGTCGCGGCGCCAGGCCCGTGAGCCCCTCGCTGATCTCCCACAGGCGTCGCGCGGCTGTCTCGTCGTAGGACCGCTTGGACGACTTCTTCGGCTTCTTGTCGACGAAGTACTTGCCCGTGACGCCCTCGACCAGGGGCGATGAGGCCAGGAAGATGGAGGTCTCGGCGCCCTTCTCGGGACCGATCATGAAGACCTGGCCGACCTTCAACAGCCTCTGGCTCAGGCTGCGGTTGTTTTGCGCGAACCCCGTGGCGACGAGGCCGGGGTGCAGGCAGGTCGCGGTCACACCCGTGCCCGTGAGCCGGCGCGCCAGTTCGTACGTGAAGAGCACGTTGGCGAGCTTGGCCTGGTTATAGGCGCGCCAGGCGCGGTAGTCTCTCGCGCCCTGCAGGTCGTCGAAGTCTATCTTACCGAAGCCCTGCGCCGACGACGACACGCTGACGATGCGCGCCGGGGCGCTCGCCTTCAGGATAGGGAGCAAGAGCTCCGTCAAGAGGACATAGCCCAGGTGGTCGAGCGCGAAGGTCATCTCGATGCCGTCGACGGTGGTCTCACGCTTGGCGAAGATGCCGCCGGCGTTGTTGACCAGCGCGTGCAGGCGGTCGTGCCTGCCGGCGAACGCCGTGGCGAGGTCGCGGATCGACTGTTGCGAGGAGAGATCGGCCTGCATGAACTCGACCGTGTCGCTGGCGCTCCGTCTCTTGATGTCCGCGACGGTGGCCTCGCCCTTCTCCCGGTTGCGCCCCACGGCGACCACCGTGGCGCCCATCTTGGCCAACTCGCGGGCCGTTACTTGCCCGATGCCCGAGGTCGCGCCCGTCACCAGGCAGACCTTACCGTCCATGATACCGCTCACTCTGCTCTCCTCATCGTTACGTATAACGTCCAAGGGCCTACGCTTGACAGCACGCGTCTTTTATCCGTGACCCGCCGGCGCTCAGGCCCGCGCGTCCGCCAGTTGCTGGACGCGCGCCTGGCTCCAGAAGTCCAGCATCCACCCCGGGTATTCGGCCGGGAGCTTGCTCACCTCGTCGAGCGAGCGCAACTCCTCCTCGGTGAGTTGGACGTCGACGGCCCCCAAGTTGTCATCCAGCTGCTCGATCCGTTTCGTGCCGAGCAGGACGCTCGTGACGCGGGGCTGGCGCAGGAGCCAGGCGATGGCGAGTTGGGCCACCGAGGCGTGTTTGCGCTCGGCCAGCTCCGTCAACACGTCGATGACGTCGTACGCGCGGTCCATCTCCACGGGGGGGAACGCGAGGGCCGCGCGGCGGCTGCCCTCCTCGCCCTGCCGCTCCCGGCTGTATTTTCCGCTCAACAGGCCTCCCGCCAAGGGGCTCCAGACCAGCAGGCCGAGCCCTTCGCCGCGCAGCATCGGCACGATCTCGCGCTCCACGTCCCGGGCCGCCAAGGCGTAGTAGGCCTGGAGCGACGCGAATCTGGCCAGATCGTGCAGAGCGGAGACGCCGAGCGCCCGCGCGATCTGCCAGGCCGCCCAGTTCGAGACGCCGATGTAGCGGACGAGGCCCTGCCGGACCAGGTCGTCCAGGGCCCGAAGCGTCTCCTCGATAGGAGTGGCCGGGTCGAAGCCGTGCAGCTGATACAGGTCGATGTGGTCCAGCTGCAGCCGGTCGAGGCTGGCCCGGGCGGCATCCAGAATGTGGCCGCGCGACGACCCGCGCCCGTTCGGCCCCGTCCCCATCTCGCCGAAGACCTTCGTGGCGACGATGACCTCGTCGCGCTTGATCCCCACGTTCTTCAACGCCTGCCCGGTGATCCGCTCCGACGCGCCCTCCGAGTACGTATCGGCCGTATCGACGAAGTTGATCCCCGCCTCGAAGGCGCGCGCGAGCAGGGCGTCGGCGTCGGCCTGCTGCACCGTGCCGACGGCGCTGAAAGCTGCGCTGCCCCCGAAAGTCATCGTGCCGAAGCACAACTCCGACACGAAAAGCCCCGTCGAACCCAGTTTGTTGTAGCGCATCGATCGGTACCTCCGCATGGACGCCCCGCCCCGTCGGACCACGCCCGGTGAACAGACACGGCCGGCCGCGGGCAGGGCGCAGACAGAAACAACCAGTTGGTTGCTCGCTACGCCCATCATAGCAGGGCGGCCATCGACTGTCAACCAACTCGTTGGTTATTGTATACTATGGGCATGAAGCGCGACGCCCACTCGACTCGCCACCGTATCCTCGACGCGGCCACCGCCGAGTTCGCGCGGTACGGCATCGCCGGGGCGCGCATCGACCGCATCGCCGAGGCGGCCGGCAGCAACAAGTCCATGATCTATACCTACTATGAGAGCAAAGATCGGCTGTTCGACGCGGTCTTCGACGCCATCGTTGTCCGTTGTGTAGATGACGTCCCGATCGACGCGCACGACCTCCCGGAGTTTGCCGCGCGCCTCTTCGATCATTACCGCAAGCGCCCGGAGATTATCCGGCTCGGAGCTTGGGACTGGCTCGAACGCGGCGGGGAAGGGATGAGGATCGCGGCGGTCGCGCGGGCCAACGAGAGCAAGGTCGACGCGATCCGCCGCGCCCAGCGCGACGGCGTGATCAGCGCCCACGTCCCGGCCCCCACGCTGCTCGAGCTGATTCTTGCCCTCTCGCAAACGCGCCCCACGACCACGGACGGACACGAGGATACAACAGAGGTCGGGAGACGCCGGCAAGCCATCAAGGACGCGGTGAAAAACCTCGTGCGCGACTAGCGATCCAACGCCGGCGGCCACCAGACCAGCATCGACGGGCGCGCGGGACGGGCGCCACGATCACAACGAACGGCAGGACGCTCTATTGAGACGGTTGTCAGGCCGCTGCTCGGGACACGTGCGAGCCCAAAGCTCCCTCGCAAACACGATGTGCGCGGGGGAGCTTTGCCACCTCGCTCCACTATGCAATAGAACGAATGTGCAAAACTCCTTGACTATAGAACTCCTGTTCTACTACAATCTCGCGTGTGATGATTGGGGGGGAACGCCCCGACGACAGCGCGAGAGGTGATTGGTGATGATTCGTAGGACATGGGGTGGTCCGGGCGCCCTGCTTTTTGTGCTCATTGCGACGATGGCGCCCGCGGGCGCCGCGCGGACGGTGCGCGCCGAGGCGACGATGGTTGTGAGCGCGCACGGCCGCGTCGTCGAAACGCTCACGCCCGGCCTGCGCATCGGGGTCACCGTGCGCGGGCTGCCCGCAACGCAACGCGGGTATTGCCTGGGCCTGGCCAGCGCAATCGACCGCTATAGCCTGCCGGTCAGCCTGGGCCGCGTCGCGCGCGACGCGCAGGGGATGGGGCGCATCGCGGCGACCGTGCCGCCGCGCCTCCTCCCGGCCGAGCCGGCCGGCCCCTACCTGCTCTTCGTCGGCGTCTGCACCCCCATCGCCCCCGACCGCCCCTTCGTCGCGCGCGCTACGATCCGCATCGTGCCCGCGTAGCGATTGACCAACCTGGTCTAAATAGAACCGCGGTATCGACCCTTCGACCTTTCAGGGCCAGGCAACGGCGCTACCCTGTCACGATGCCGTACAGGGCCTGATGCAGCGCGGGGGTGGCGGCGGCGAGGACGTTCGAGGACTCGGCGCGCAGGGGCGCCCCGTCGAACGTGGTAGTGTGTCCACCCGCCTCGCGCACGAGCAGGCCGCCGGCGGCGTAGTCCCACGGGCCGCCGCGCAGCTCGATCGCCGCGTCCATGCGGCCGGCCGCGATCCAGGCGAGCGCGCTGCCGACCGAGCCGGTCATACGCAGGCGCATCGTATGGCCCCACAGGAGTTGCACGTTGCGCCGGGCGATGTCCTCTTTCTCGCCGTGGGCGACCGAGCAATAGAGCACGGCTTCGCGCGGGTCGACGAGGCCGCTCGTGCGCAGCGGCGCGCCGTTGAGGGTGGCGCCCTGTCCCCGCTCGGCATAGGACAGTTCGTCGTGCAGAGGGTCGTAGAACGCGCCGTAGCGCACCTCGCCGTCCTCGGCCAGCCCCACGCTCACGCCCCACGTGGGCAGTCCGCGCGAGAAGTTGAGCGTGCCGTCGAGCGGGTCGATCAGCCAGAGGCGCCGGCTGGTGTGCCCGGAGCGGCCGCGCTCCTCGCCGAAGACGTCGTGGTCGGGGAAGCGCGCGCGGATCGCGTCGACGAGCAGGTCTTCGGCCGCGTGGTCGGCCTCAGTGACGAGGTCCCACGCGCCCTCACCCTTGACGTCGCGCCGGAGCGTGTCGGAGCGGAAATAGTGTAAGAGCAGGGCGCCGGCCTGGCGCGCCGCGTCTTCGATGAAGGCTCGCATGGCCTGGTCCATCTGACGTATGCCCTTTCAGCTATCGGCCGCCGGCGAGCGGCGGCCTGCTTCTACATCATGTACCTGTATCGATAGGTGGCGAGCCGCACTCACCGGCGGCTGACAGCCTATCGCCGGCAGCTCATGGCGCGCGCTCCAGCGCGCGCCGCAGGCCGGCCGCGTCGATGCGCCCCGAGATGGCGCCGCCGCCTTCGACGACGATGACGGGGATCTCATAGCGGTAGCGCTCGAAGAGCGTCAGGTCGGCGGTGATGTCGACGGCCGTGACCCGCAGGTTGTAGTGGGGCGCCAGGTCCTCTAGCAGCTCCTCGGCGCGCTCACAGAGGTGGCAGCCGGCCTTGGTGTAGAAAGTGACGCGCCGTGCGGGGGCCACGCCGGGGGCGTCGGGCACACCGGGCGCGTTCGAGGCGCCGTCGTCTTTGTTCGCTGCATCGCGCATCTGCTAGACGTTGCCCGTGCGTATGTAAGCGTAGGCCAGCCCGGCGAGCAGGAGCGTATTGACCAAGAACGGCGGATGCAGTCCCGCCCCCAGGACGTAATCCACGAGGGCGAGCACGGCGGCCGCGGCGGCGACGAAGAGGAGCCCCCGACCGTAGCTGCTGCGCGTGGGCATATACACGGCGGTGCCGCGCGCGCGGAAGGCGCGGCCGGCGGACGGCTGGCGTCTGAGACGCGTGCGCAGGCGCGCCTGCAGCAACTGCCGCCGCCGCGTGATGTTGCGGAAGCGCCAGTAGAGCCACTCCTCGCGCAGACGCTTGATCAACCCGCTCTCCTCAACGCCTCACACCAACGCCTCACACCGCCGTCTGTCCTTGCCTACAGTGTATCGCTTACGCGCGATAGGGTCGCCGGGCGAACGTTATCGACGACCAGCGCCGTCTGGAAGCCAGGCGCGTGGATATGGTAGGGTAGGCTTTGCCCAAAAAGTGCTTTTTGCCCATAAAGTCCCGCCCCGCCAGGCGTTTTGCCCAAGAAGTCGGGCAGGCGCTACGCGGCTAATCGCGCACATGTTTATGGTTACGGGCCTCCGTTGATGACCTCTTGCAGCTTCATCCGTGCGATAGATTCGGTATCGCCCTGTTCCATGAAAGGCGCGATCAAATACGCGCGCCGTTTCTCGTTCTTTGTCAGTGAACAGCAGAAGGCCCGCATTATGCGGGCCTTCTGCTGTGGGGAGATGAGGACGGCTATGTATGCGAATAGACCTTGATGTTTCTCGACAGAAGCAACCGCTCCACGGCGTCGATGTCGGGCAGCCCATCCACGTTGACGCCGTGACTGATGCCGAGGAGTTCGATACCCATGGGCTTCTCATCCTCCCCGAAGTCGATACGCCGGTCATAGTCGAGGTTGTGGCCGAACGCATAGGGGACGCGCCGCAAGCGAATATATGCGGCGTCCGCATCGGCATCATATGTGAGTTCCATTAAAGTATATTTCGTTCCCCGACGAACGGCTGTAATCCGGCCAGTAGGGGCGCGCCATGGCGCGCTCCACTTCCTCCTCCGAGATATGCCTTTCCGCCATTTGGTCGCGCGCATGTGGCGTGTAGGTGGGCCGCATCGGCACTCCACACTCAACTGACCGTGCGCGTCAGCGTACCACACTTCCCGGTCGCGGTCTACCCCCTATCGCCCCGTCATGCTTTATCATGGGATAGGACGGTAGGATCATGGGATAGGACGGTAGGCGAGAGGAAGGGATATCATGGAACAAATCACCGACCAGCAAAAGCTCAATGATCTGTGCAAGCCCGGCAGCAAAGGGCATATCTACAATGACTTTTCGCCCACGGGTGCGCAACCCACTATGAATGTCCTGCATTCCGCATGGTGCGGCCAATTTTTGGGCAAAGCCGGTAGGGTAACAGATATCGCCCACTGATGAACAAACCGTCTACTGTATAACGAACCGTCTACTATATGGAGAAGATGCCCGTGGCGGACCAACCGAGCGTCGAGATGGCGCGCGCTTATATCCTGGATACCCTGCGCAACAACCCGGCGGGGGCCAGCACCCGTTTCTCGCTGGCCGAAGGGCTGCACGACCGCTACGGCGGGGGCGACCGCGACGCCGCGCGCGCGTTGGTTGGCCGCGCCCTGGCGGCGCTGCAAGAGTCGCGCGAGGTCGTCGTGCTGCGCCCCGAGAGCTGGGACCTGAGCGGGGATGAGCGGGTGCGCCTGGCCACGTAGCCATGTAGCGTAGCGGTCCCCGCTTTCGGCCGCGATGCGGTATCATGTCGGGAATGATGGGGCTGGACGCCGTCCATGTACCGCCCTCGGCCCTATTCTTGCTTTATTGAGTCGGTCCGTGACATGGTTCAGCGCATGCTCAGTGCAACGTGACAGTGTTGCGCCTGTGGCGGCGCAGCACTGTCACGTCCGATTGAACCATGCTCGGTCCGTCACGCTAATGGAGAAATGGGGATCATTTAGTTATGGCAAATAATACTAGTGAGGCCGTCTACCTCACGGCCGAAGGGCGCCGCCGCCTCGAGGAGGAGCTCGAGCAGCTCACAACCGTCGAGCGGTCCAAGCTGGCCGAGCGCCTGAACGTCGCGATCAAAGACGGCGACCTATCCGAGAACGCCGCGTACACGGCGGCCAAGGAGGATCAGGGCCATCTGGAGGGCCGTATCGCCTACATCCAGGTCAGCCTGCGACGGGCCGTCCTGATCGATGAAGGGCCCTCTACGGGCAAGGTAGCCCTCGGGAGTAAGGTCACGGTGGAGGACGAGGATGGCGAGATGACGTATCAGATCGTCGGCCCGCTGGAAGCGGCTCCGACACAGGGACGCATCTCCAACGAGTCGCCCGTGGGACGCGCCCTGCTCGGCCATGCCGCGGGCGACGAAGTGTCCTTCGAGACGCCGGGGGGCGCGACGGCGATGCGCATCGTGAGCATAGCCTGAGGGCGAGTAATTAGCGACCAGTTGCGGGTGATTAGATTCCGCCGACGCGTCACATCGCAGTACGATAGACGGGGGGCGCCCGCCGCACGGCGGACGCCCCCCACTTGCGCCTCTTGTACTTGTGCGAAAGAAAAGGGGGAGGGGTCGAGACATGTCTCGACCCCTCCCCCCATGTCGCCCGCCTGCGTTAGACTGCGGCGCGGTTGCCGCCCACGGCGCGCAGGATTGCGATCAGGATGCACGCGCCGACGAAGGCGGTGACCAGGGTCGCGATCAAGCCGTTGGCACCGATCCCGAGCAGGGACAGGATGAAGCCGCCGATGAAGGCTCCGATGATCCCGACGATGATATCGCCGACGATCCCGTAGCCGCCACCCTTCATCACCGTCCCGGCCAGAGCGCCGGCGATCGCGCCGATGATCAGCCAGCCGATGATGCCGGCGCCGTAGTTGATCCCAGCTGCCACAATGAGTGATAGAGCCATTGTTCTGTCCTTCCTTACACCGGCGGGGCCCGGTCTAGTACAGGGTTTTCTTCTACCCCACCTGCCGCGTAGTAAGGCAAATTGTGTGCCATCGCCGGCCCTTGCCGGCCCTTGCCGGCCTCTGTGCGCCCCTCCGACACAGGCGCCGGTCTCGCCCGACAGGGAGAGACACAAGGGCAGGGGCGGCGCCGTTAACGGCGCCGCCCCTGCCCTTGTGTCTCTCCCGCGTAGCGCCCCGCGCTACTCGGCCGCGCGGGTCTTGTTGCGCGTGCGGCGGCGGGCGGCCTTGGCAGCCTTGCGCCTCGACTTCTGGCTCTTCGACTCGAAGAAGGAGCGCGCGCGCACCTCCTTGAGGATGCCCGCGTTGTCGACACCCTTCTTGAAACGGCGCAGCATCTGCTCGAAGCTCTCCGGCCGGCCGTCGTTGCGATCGCGGTCGCGGCCGTAGCCCCGCTCGCCACGGTCCGACGGGCGCGTCTCCAGACGCGGCTCGACGGGCGCCCCCTGATTCTCGACGGAACTCTCTGCTACCTGATTCATTCGACTCCTTCTCAAACGGCCGGCTCGACGCCGGCAAACCTACATGATAGCGATGGAACAGCTATCCCCCAGTCTACCGCAGCGCGCGATGCCCTACAACCCCCTGTTGTACGCGCTACGGCCCTACGGCCTGCGACTAAAGTCGCAGGCCGCGTCCATGCGATACTAGAAGGTGAAGGCACGCTTGGATAGATTAGGAGACACGATGGCGAAGGGACGCGGGCACAACCGCAAGAAAGACGCGCGCCGCGAGCGTGCGGACCGGCGCGCGGCGGAGCGGCGGGCCGGGGGGCAACCGGCCGCGGCCGGGGTCGGCCCCGGCGCCGGCCCCGGCGCCCCCTCCAGTGCGACGGCCGCGACGGCCACCGCTGTCACGACGACGGGGACGCCCCGGAGCGGTCTCGCCGCGCTCAACGGCGCGGTCAGCAACGCCTACCGCGCGTGGGTCGCGGATTATGGCCGCCGCCAGGCCCAGGCCATGGCCGGGCAGTTCCCGGAGACGGCCGGCGCGCCCTCCTCGGATGCGTTCGTGCTCGCGCCGCTGACGACGCGCACGGTCGGCGCTCCCGGCGGCGCGCTCGTTTCAGTGCAGATGGGACTGCCCATCGCACAGACGCGCGGCGGGAGCGTGGCCGTGGCCCCGGACCGGCTGGCTGTCGCAGCGCTGCGCCTGCCCGACGTCGATCCGAGCGATGCCATGGCCGCGCTGGGCCTTGGTCAGGGGCCGGACCTCGCGCAACCCGAAGCCCTATTCGCGGTGCAGCTCCCTGCCGAGCGCATGAGCGGGGCGCGGGCGGCCGACGCCCTGGCCTGGTATCTGGCGCGCGCCGTCGAAGCCGGCGACGCCGACCCGGAGCCGCGCGCCCTGGGCGAGGCCGCCGCCGAGGCCCTGGCCCTGCTCCGGCCCACCCTCGCGCCGCGCGGGATCAGGCCGATCGACCGCGCGCTGCTCGACGCCTACGAAGGCTACGGCGCCGACGCCGACGAGGATGTCGTGCCGCTCGACATCCAGGCCGCGCCCGCGCGCGGCGGCCTGCCCGGCCTGCCCCCCGGCGCCTACCTGCAGGACAATGGGGCGCCCCTGGCCCCGCTGTTGGAAGATCTGCGTGACTACGTGGTCGGGCTGTGGCCCTACGAGTACTTCGACCTTGCCGGCCTCACCGGCGACGCGGCCGCGGCCGACGGAGCCGGCCGCGCCGGGACGCTGGCGCGGCTGGCCGATGTGGCGCGCCGCGCCGACGAGGCGCTGGCCGGGGCCGCCGAGCAGGAGGAGTCCATGTTGGCCTCGGAGGGCCGCCCACCCGCCTGGATCGCTCAGGAGACGGCGCGCTACCGCGAGGCGCGCGAAGAGCTGCGGGCGACGCGCGTGGCGCAGGAGTTGCTGCCGCGGCTCGGCCCCGTCCTGTTCGACCTGGAGATACCCCCGGCCGACTACGCGCCGCCAGGGCTGCCGAACGACGACGACGACGACGAAAAGGAGGACGAGGAATGACAACCGCCGCGGTGAAGGATGTCTCGACGGAGACTTTCGAAGGGGATGTGATCGAGGCGTCGCGCGAGCGGCCTGTCGTGGTCGACTTCTGGGCGCCGTGGTGCGGCCCCTGTCGGGCGCTCGGCCCACTGCTGGAGCGCCTGGCCGCCGGCGCGGACGGCGCGTGGACGCTGGTCAAGGTCAACGTGGACGACAGCCAGGGGCTGGCCGCCCGCTACGGCGTGCAGGGCATCCCCGCCGTCAAGGGCTTCCGCGACGGGCGCATCGTCGCCGAGTTCGTCGGCGCGCAGCCCGAGCCCATGGTGCGCCGCTTCCTGGACCGCCTGCTGCCCTCGCCGGCCGACGAGGCCGCCGCCGCGGGTGACAGCTTGGCGGCGGGCGGCGACCCTGACGGGGCCAAAGAGTCCTACCGGCGGGCCCTGGCGCTGCAAGCGGACCACCCGCGCGCGACGCTCGGGCTCGGCCGCCTGCTCGACGCCGCGGAGCGGGCCGACGAGGCGCTGGCCCTGCTCGCGACCTTGCCGCCCAGGTCGGCCGAGGGGCGCGAGGCCGTGCCGCTACTGGCGCGCCTGCGCCTGCGGGGCGACACCGCGGTGTCGGCCGCCCTCTCGAAGGCCGAGGCGACGCTCGCGCGTGACCCGCGCGACCCCGAGGCCAACCTACGGGTAGGACAGGCGCTGGCCGCGCGCGGCGCCTACGACGAGGCGCTGCCGCGCCTGCTCGCGGTGGTCGAGCGGGACAAAGGCTTCAAGGACGGCGCGGCGCGCACGGCCATGCTGGCCATCTTCGACGCGCTCGGCCCCGACCACCCGCTCACCCTCGACTATCGGCGCAAGCTCGCCAGCGCGCTGTATGTCTAGCAAGTAGCTGTTAGCTGTTAGCTGTTAGCGATTAGCACGTGGTCGACATTGTAGGACCTCTCCATGTCCCGGGCGGTCCGCGCCTTCATAGTAGCGCCGTGGGTGATCAACGTACCCGAGACCGCTACCTCGAGGAGAAGCTAATTGCTAACCGCTAATAGCTAAGGAGCTACATGTGACCGAGGATCGCATCCTGCTGGAGGGTATGGTGTTCTCCGGGCGGCACGGCGCGCTGCCGGCCGAAAGAGAGTTGGGGCAGCAATTCGTGGTGGACCTCGAACTGCGTCGCGACCTGCGCCGCGCCGGCGCGACCGACGACCTCGCCGAGACGGTCGACTACAGCCAGGCCTATCGCCTGGTGCGCGCGATCGTGGAGGGGGCGCCGCTCAAGCTGCTCGAGGCGGTGGCGGAGCGCATCGCGGGCGCGCTACTGGAGGGTTACCCAGCGGTCGAGGTCGTGCGCGTGAAGGTGTCCAAGCCACAGGTGCGCCTCGACGGCGGCGTCCTCGCCGGCTCGGCCGTCGAGATCGTGCGCTATAATGCCGCGCCTGCGGACCCCTCGGCGCAGATAGACAGGTAGGAAGCTCATACGCCTCGAAAGCTATGTAGACTATACGGCCGCATCCTCGCAGACCTCCTTGAAGGCGCAGGCGCGGCACTTGACCACTGTCGAGTCGCCGTCAGGGGCGTCGTCGGTCCCATCGAGGGCCTGCATCTCGGCCAGGAGGTCTAGCGCCTCGTCACGCAGGCTGTCCGCGTAGGGGATCTCGAACGTGGCGTCGGCGTAGCGCAGCAAGCCGTGACGCGGCCCCTCGTCGTACAGGTCGTCGAGGATGATCAGGTAGGTCACGAGCTGAAGCACATCCTCGTGGCGCGGCGCGCGCTCCCCATTCGCGAGGCGTAGGGCGCGGCCACTTTTGAGCTCGACCGGGACGCGGTAACCGCCCGGACCCGGGGTGAGCGCCACGTAGTCGGGCTTGCCGGTAAGCGGGTAGCGGCGCGCCGTGAGGGGTTGGGCCTCGCCGCCGGCGTCCGCGTAGACGATGCGCCCGGCCGGCAGACCGAGGGCGCGCGGGTCGCCGTGCGGGCGCTCTTGCACCCCTCGCCCGGCCGGGCGTCGCGGCGCGCGCGATGTTGACGACGGCGACGAGCAACAAGAGCAGCACGAGCGCCGCGACGAGCACGAAGGCGATCCCGGAGGTCATGTAGAGAGCATAGCCGACCGCGCGACCGCGGTTATGGCAACATCCACATTGGCGCTATTCACTACAAAGGTGGTATGGGACAACGAGGAGTGTGACGAGGCCTGAGTTCATCATGGCGATGCAGTGGCGATGCAGTGGCGATGCAGTGGCGGCGCATCGCGCAGCGCAAGTTCTTCGTGGGGCGCGCCGGCGACGTGGGGGACGAGGTAGGCTCGGCGCTCGGCGCCGCGGCCATCGCACGCGACCTGATGCGCCTGTGCTTCCTGGTCGAACGGCGCTACCCCCCTACGAGAAGTGGGCCGGGACAGCCTTCGCCCGGCTCGCCTGTGGCCCGACGATCGGCCCGCTCCTGAAACAGGTCCTTCGAGCGGACGGCTGGCGTGCGCGGGACAAACGCTAGGCGAAGAGGCGGGCGATGGGGTACGTGAAGCCGGGGACCACATCCCCGGCGTCCAAGATATCCTCGACGCCCAGCGACGTCGGCGTGTCGTCGTCGCGACGCCACACGTTCACACGCTTGTAGCGCGGCCAGATGACCCACACCAGGCGCGTCCCGAAGGAGAGGTACGTCCTCGCCTTCGCGGCCATTCCCGGCGCGAACTGGTTCTCCGACGCCACCTCGACCGCCAGATCGGGAGCCAGAGCCGGGGCTTTGTCGTACGCGGGCGAGTCGAGCGGGGGCAGGCGATCGGCGCGGATAAAGCCTACGTCCGGCGCGACTTCGGTGTCGCGTGGACGGGCGGGGTCGAGGCGATAGCCGCCCTATTCGCCGGTTACGACGCCCAAGCCGTTGTCCTCGACATAGATTTGAAGGCGCGCAAGCAAACGTGACCCAATACTCGTGGCCCGCAGGCCGCTCATAGGCATCCGGACGAGCACCCCATGGATGAGTTCATAGGCCCACCCGTCGTCCGGGATGGCGTGCAAGTCGTCCACCGTCATGGGGGGCATGTTGGGTACGACCTCGGCCCATGGGGCGAAGGGGTTCGACATAAAGGCGCGTTGTACCGTCATATGTACAGTGTCGGTACAGCCCCACGGAACCGTGATCATGCGGCGGACCTCTGGGATGGGGCCGGGAACGGGAACGAGAGGACGCGTCCGCGCGCGGACGGTCGCCCGCGGCGGGGTGCGGCCGGTGCCGTGAGCG
>JAABUX010004335.1_pt1 | contig 18081 bp, 15 predicted proteins | sample 5561851 | NCBI WGS metagenome assembly JAABUX01 (sample SAMN10711883, study PRJNA513361) | rock metagenome | isolation source: Antarctica rocks | place: Antarctica: Victoria Land, Richard Nunatak red sandstone | collected 2016-01-03 | reverse complement strand
TAGGCGGATTTCGCGGAAGGCGAAGCCGTTTACGGTATGGGCGAGAACGCCGGGCCGGCTGGCGCCGGCGTGGAAGCCGACGCACATCACGCCGGCGTATTCGACCGTGAGGCCCGCGAACATGTTTTGCGGCTTGGGCTTGCCGAGGAGGAGGCCGGCACGCGGGTCGAGCGCCTCCGGAAGCAGGTTCAGCATCGGGCCGTGGCCGTCATTGACCAGGATTTCGCTGGCGCCGCCGGCAAAGGCGCCGTCGATGGCGGCGTTGACCTCCTCGGTCATCAAGTGGCGGGCGCGCTCGTATTCGGGGTTGCCGGGCTGGCCGTGCTGGGGCGCGACGACTCCGGCGATGCCTTCGATGTCGGCGCAGATGTAGATCTTCACAGGAACTCCTTCAGGGCGCGCTGGGTGTGGCCGTCGCGCCCGGTGATGGGTTCGGCCGACATTAGCGCAGCTTCTGGTTCAGCGCGTCCCGTAGCCCGTCGCCCAGCACGTTGAAGGCCAGGACCACGACGAAGATGGCGAGGCCCGGGAATAGCGTGAGCTGGTCGGCGACGCCCAGGTAGCTGCGCCCGTCGGACAGCATGGCGCCCCATTCGGGGCTGGGAGGCTGGGCGCCGAGGCCGAGGAAGCTCAGGCTGGCGGCGACCAGGATGTTGTTGCCGAGGCGGAGCGACACGTTGACGATCACGCCGGGCAGCGTGCCGGGCAGGATATGGGTGAGCATCTGGCGGAAGCGCGATACGCCGATGCTGCGGGCAGCCTGCACGTAGACGCTCTGCTTCAGCGCCAGGGTGTCGCCGCGGACCAGGCGGGCAAAGACGGGAACGCTGAACACGGCCGTCGCCCAGATTACGTTGGAGATACCGGGGCCCAGCACCGCCACCACGCCGATCGCCAGGACCAGGCCGGGGAAGGCCAGCAGGACGTCGCAGAGCCGCATGACCACGCTGTCGATCCAGCCGCCGAAGAAGCCGCTGACCAGGCCCAGCACGACGCCCACGACGCCGCCGACGATGACCGAGATGAAGCCAACCGAGAGCGAGATGCGGGCGCCCCAAATGATACGGCTGAGCAGGTCGCGGCCGTAGGAATCGGTGCCGAAGAGGTGGGCCGCCGAGGGGCCGGAGAGGACGTTGTCGTAATCCGGGGCGGCGGGGTCGTAGGGAGCGACGAAGGGCGCGAACACCGCGGCCAGGATGATCAGCAGGATAATCAGGCCGGCGGCGAGCGCTAGGCGCTTGCGGCGGAAGCGGCGCCAGAACTCCAGTAGGGGAGAGGCGATCTTCTGCGCTTGCACGGTGGCGCTCATCGCAGGCGGATTTCTGGGTTGACGGCAGCGTAGAGGAGATCGACCGCCAGGTTGATCAGGATGAACTCGAGGGAGAACAGCATGATCTCGGCCTGGATCACCGGGTAGTCGCGGTAGGAGACGCTGTCGACGAGCAGACGGCCGAGGCCGGGCCAGGAGAACACGGTCTCCACCACCACCGCGCCGCCGAGCAGGAAGCCGAATTGCAGGCCAGTCATGGTGATGACCGGGATCAGGGCGTTGCGGAGCGCGTGGGTCCAGATCACGCGGCGCTCGGGCAGGCCTTTCGAGCGGGCGGTGCGCACGTAGTCTTCCGAGGCGACTTCGACGAAAGCCGAGCGGGTGAAACGGGCCAGGACGGCCGCGACACCCAGGCCGAGGGTGAAGGCGGGCAGCACGAAATGCTGCCAGGTGCCATAGCCGCCGGTGGGCAGCCAGTGCAGGCGGACGGAGAAGAAGTCGATCAGGAGCAGGCCGAGCCAAAAGGCCGGGAAGGAGATGCCCGAGACTGCGAGCACCATGCCGGCCTGGTCCTGCCAGCGGCCGCGCCGCACCCCGGACAGCACGCCGATGGCGGCGCCGACGATGGTGGACCAGATCATGGCGACGATGGTGAGCCAGAGCGTCGGCATGAAGCGGACGCCGATTTCGGTGGCGACGGGCTGGCGGGTGCGGCTGGAGCGGCCGAGTTCGCCGTGGACGGTCTGGTCCACGTAGCGGAGGTATTGCTGCCAGATCGGGCGGTCGAGGCCGAGCGCCTGGCGAACCGATAATACATCCTGCTCCGACGCGTCCGGCCCGGCGACGAGGCGCGCCGGGTCGCCGGGGAGGAGGTGGACGAAGCCGAAGACGAAGATCGACACCGCCACCAGAACGGGGGCGGTGCCGGCCATGCGGCGCAGGAAGTAGCCGAGCACGCGGCTTAGGCGGAGAAGGAACCTTCGTCGATCAGCAGGCCGCCATCGGGGATCTGATAGACGCCGGTGAGCTTCTTTGAGTGGGCGGCCAGGATGTGATCGACGCCGAGGAAGATCCAGGGTGCATCCTTCCAGATTTGCGCCTGGACGGTGGCGTAGAGTTCGCCGCGCTTGGCGGGGTCGGCGGTTTCCAGGGCGCCTTCCAGGCCCTTGTCCACGTCCGGGTTGTGGTAGTAGCCGACATTGTAGAGCTTGGGCGGGAAGCCCTGGCCCCAGAACAGGGGGCGCAGGCCCCAGTCGGCGTCGCCGGTGGAGGAGGACCAGCCGCCGGTGTACATCTGGAGCTGGCTGTCTTCCGGCTTCTGGACCGAGAAGATTTTCTGGTCCAGCAACCCGGCTTCCAGCGGCGTCACCGTCACCTTTATGCCGACCGCGGCCAATTGCTGTTGCAGGAACTGCATGGCGCGGACCTGGATGGTGGTGGTGTTGGCCCAGATCTCGGTCTCGAAGCCGTTGGGGTGGCCGGCCTCGGCGAGGAGTTGCTTGGCTTTTGCGGGGTCGTAGGGCCAGGCGCCCTGCTTGGAGTAGAAGTTGAGCTTGGGCGGGATTGGCGCGTCGGCGGGGTCCTCGTAGCCGGACCAGACGATCTTCGCGAAGGCAGTCTTGTCCACGGCGTAGTTGAGGGCCTGGCGCACGCGGACGTCGTCGAAGGGCTTCTTCGTCACGTTCAGCGCGACGTAGCGCTCGATGATCGAGGGGGCGTCGATGACCGTGATGGCGGGGTTTTGCTGCACGACCCGGACCATCTCGGGGGGCATCGGGTAGATGAACTGAGCTTCGCCGGTCTGCAGCATGGCGATACGGGCGCCGTTCTCGGGCACGCTGCGGAAGGTCACGGTGGAGAGCTTGGGCAGGTCAGGCTTCCAGTACTGCTCGTTCTTGGCGACTTTCAGCGTGTCGGCGCTCCAGCTCACGAACTTGAACGGGCCGGTGCCGACCGGATTGCGGTTGATGTCCTTGCCGTATTTCTGGATCGCGGCGGGGCTCATCAGCATGGCCGAGGGGTGGGCGATGGTCGGGACGAAGGCGCCGAAAGGGGTTTTCAGGACGAACTTCACCGTAGTGTCGTCCACCGCGTCCAAGTGGTCGATCATCGTGAACAGGCTGGTGCGCTTCAGGTGGTTGGCCGGGTTGGTGACACGCTCGAAGTTGGCCTTAACCGCGGCGGCGTCGAACTTGGCGCCGTCGTGGAAGGCGATGCCGGGGCGCAGCTTGAAGGTGAACTCGGTGGCGGCGTCGTTGGCGGTATAGCTCTCGGCGAGGATCGGGATCAGCTTCATGTCGCGGTCGAAGCCGTACAGGCCCTGCATCATGAGCTTGCAGGCCGATTGGGAGAGGGTGTCGTTGACGTCGGCGGGGTCGAGGCCGGTCAGGTTGGTGGGGACGCCGACGGTAAGGTCGGTCACGCCGCCGGCGGCAAAGGCTGGGGAAATGCCGGCCGCGGCTAGGGCGGCGGTGGCCCCGAGGAGGGAGCGGCGGGAGATGCCGCCATCGTTGTTGTGCGTCATGGGAGGGACTCCTTCAATAGATGCCGCCGACACTGTGGCGGGCAACGTAGTGGCGAGGGCCGATTTCGACCAGTGGGGCGACGACCGGCAGGTCGTCCAAGCGCCGCAAGGCAGAGGGGATCTCGCTATCGTCCAGCACAGTGTCCTCGGCGAACCGGCGGCGGGGATCGGGCACGGGCACGGCGGCGAGGAGGCGGCGGGTGTAGGGGTGTTGCGGGTCGCTCATCACGGCGCGGCGGGGGCCGATTTCGACGATCTGCCCCAGGTACATCACGGCGACCCGGTGCGCCACGCGCTCGACGACGGCCATGTCATGGCTGATGAAAAGATAGGCCAGGCCATGGCTGCGCTGCAGCGCCATCAAGAGATTCACGACCTGGGCGCGGATGGAGACGTCGAGTGCTGCCACGGCCTCGTCGGCGATGATGAGGCGAGGCTCGCTGGCCAGGGCGCGGGCGATGCAGACGCGCTGGCGCTGGCCGCCGGATAGTTCGTGGGGGTAGCGGCTGATGTGGGCGGGAGGGAGGCCGACCTGGGTCAGCAGCTCGGCGACGCGCATCTCTACGGCGCGGCCGGCGGCGAGGCCGTGGGTGCGGATCGGCTCGGCGACCGAGAAGCCGACGGTGAGGCGGGGATCGAGCGAGGCGAACGGGTCCTGGAAGATGTATTGCACGCCGCGCCGCAGGGCCGGCTCGGTGCGGCGATCGAGCCGCGTCACGTCCTGGCCCTCGAAGCGGATTTGCCCGGCTTGCGGCTGCTCGAGGCGGATGATGCTGCGGCCCATGGAGGATTTACCGCAGCCGGACTCGCCGACGAGGCCGAGGGTTTCGCCGGGGCTGATGTCCAGGCTGATATGCTCGACGGCGTGGATGCGGCCGGCCAGGCGGCCCAGCGCCCCGCGGCGGATGTCGAAGCGGGTGACCAGCCCGGCGACGGTCAGCACGGGCGGGGCGTTGTCGCGAACGGTGTCCTGGGGGACCGGGGTATCGCCGGGCACGGCCGGGAAGGGGGCCGGCAGGTCCTGGCGAGACAGGCTGCCGAGCACGGGAACAGCGGCCAGCAGAGCTTTCGTGTAGGGCTGCACGGGGTGCTCGAAGATTTCGTTGACGGGGCCTTCCTCGACCTTCTCGCCGCCGCGCATGACGATCACGCGGTCGGCGATCTCGGCAACGACGCCCATGTCGTGGGTGATGAACAGTAGGGCCATGCCCAGTTCGCGCTGTAGGCTTCGCATCAGACGCAGGACCTGGGCCTGCACGGTCACGTCGAGCGCGGTGGTGGGCTCGTCTGCGATGAGCAGGCGGGGGCGGCAGGACAGGGCCATAGCGATCATCACGCGCTGGCGCATGCCGCCGGAAAGCTGGAACGGATAGCGGCCGAGCTGGCGCGGGGCTTCGGGGATGCGCACGCGGTCGAGCAGGCGGGTTGCCTCGGCGAGTGCGGCGGCGCGGTCGAGGCCCTGGTGCTGGCGCACGGCTTCCGTGATCTGCTCGCCGATGCGCAGCACCGGGTTGAGGCTGGTCATGGGCTCCTGGAACACCATCGCGAGCTCGGGCCCGCGCAACTGGCGCATGGCAGCGGGCGTCTCGTGCGCCAGGTCGCGCACGGCACCGGACCGCTCGCGAAACCGGATGCTGCCGGCCGTAATGCGGCCGCTGGAATAATCCAGGAGGCGGGTGATGGCGAGGGCAGTGACGGATTTGCCGGAGCCGGATTCGCCGACAACGGCGAGGGTTTCCCCGTCGGTGATGCGCAGGTCGAGGCCGCGTACGGCGGTGAACGCGGCACCGCCAGTGTCGAACTCGACGGTGAGGCCGGCGATGTCGAGCAGCGGGGCGGCTGGAGCGGGTATCACGCCGTTGGTATAGAGGGAGGGGGTGGCGCGTGAAAGCGTGCATCAAAATTACGCCTCGCCGGCCGTCGAAGGCCGAGGCGTTCAATCGCCCTCGTCCTACACGCCCCGCCAGACCGGCTTGCGCTTGCCCAGGAAGGCCTCCATGCCCTCGCGGAAATCCTGGCTCATGTAGCACAGCAGCACGAGGTCATGCGCCTCCTCCGGCGCCAGCCGCTCCTTGATCCGCCGCACCGCCTCCTTGGTGGCCCGCAGCGTCAGCGGCGCCTGCGACGCGACCAGTTGCGCCAACGCCTCCGCCCGTGCCAGCAGGGCCGCGTGGTCGGGCAAGACCTCGCTCACCAGCCCGATCGCGCGCGCCTCCTCCGCCTCGACCAGCCGCGAGGTGAAGATGATCTCCTTCACCCGCGCCGGCCCGATCAGCGCGACCAGGCGCGTGTAGTTGCCCATCGACAGGCAATTGCCGAGCGTGCGCGCGATCGGGAAGCCGAAGCGCATCCCGCTCGCCCCGATACGCAAGTCGCAGCAGGCCGCGATCCCCGCCCCGCCCCCGGTGCAGGCGCCCGCGATGGCGGCCAGCGTCGGCTTCGGGCAAGCCTCAAGGGCGCTAAGCACCCGGTCCATGCGCGCCTCGTAGCCCAGCGCGTCCTCCGGGGAGTCGAATGCGCGGAACTGCGAAATGTCGGTGCCAGCCGCGAACGCCTTGTCGCCGGCGCCCGTCAGCAGCAACGCCCGGACCGCAGGGTCGCTGCCCGCCTCCTCGCAAATCCCGGCCAGCCGCTCATACATGGCGAAGGTCAGCGCGTTGCGCGCCTGCGGCCGGTTGAAGGTGATGCGGCCAATCCCGTCCCGCACCTCGTACAGCAACTCATCCATCATGTGTGTCGCTCCTTTTTTATGGTGCGACCGGAGCCATCTGCCGTGGATCGAACTCCAGCCACACCGTCTCGCCCACCTCGAACACCTGGAACGGCAGGGTGGCAACCTTGAGCCGCAGCGCGCTGCCCTCGGGTGCTACCACGTAGTCCCAGGACTCGCCGAGAAAGGCGCGCTCGACGAGCCGCCCGGCAACCAGCCCGGCGCCCTCGGTGCGCGATGTAGCCCGGTGCAGCGCGATACTCTGCGGCCGCACCGAGAACATCACGTCGCCCCGCAGCCCTGCGCCGCACGGTCCGAACATCGCCTTTGGCAGGTCGAAGCGATCGAAGGCGATGCGCTCGCCATCGCAAGCGCCTTGCATCAAATTGGTGCGGCCGATGAAGCCGGCGACGAAGCGCGTTTTAGGACGCGTGTAAAGCAGGTAGGGTGCGTCCACCTGCTCCAGCCGCCCGGCGTTCATTACGGCGATCCGGTCCGAGGTCACCATCGCCTCGCCCTGGTCGTGCGTGACGTACACCGTGGTGAAATGGAACGTGTCATGCAGCCGGCGGATCTCGAAGCGCATCTCCTCGCGCAGGTTGGCGTCGAGGTTCGACAGCGGTTCGTCCAGCAGCAGCACGCGCGGCTCGATCACCATGGCGCGGGCCAGCGCCACCCGCTGCTGCTGCCCACCGGACAGCTCGGCCGGATAGCGGTCGGCAAGCGCGCCGAGCCGCACGGTTTCCAGCATCCCCGCCACCTTGGCGCGGATCGCCTCACGCCCGAGGTGGCGCAGCTTGAGGCCGAAGGCAACGTTCTCGGCCACCGTCATGTTTGGCCAGATGGCGTAGCTCTGGAAGATCATCGACATGCCCCGCTTCTCGGGCGGCAGCGAGACGCCGGGTGCGGAGATCACCTCGCCGTCCATGGTGATCGTGCCGGCGGTCGGGCGGACGAAGCCCGCGATCATCCGCAGCGTAGTGGTCTTGCCGCAGCCGGAAGGGCCGAGCAGCGAGACGAACTCGCCCGGAACGATGTCGAGGTTTAGCCGGTCCACGGCGGTGTGCGCGCTATACACGCAGCTCACCTCGTGCAACGAAAGCCGCGGCTGGTTCGCGCCGTCCAGCCCGCTCATGCCCGCCTCAGCAAGAAGTCGCGCCCGAGCAGCTTGTAGCCGGCCAGCACGATGAGGATCGTGACCCCGAGCAGGAAGAAGCCGAGTGCGGCAAGCGTCTCGAAGCTGCCGTTCTCGCTCAGGTCCAGCATCATCACCGAGATCACCCGCGTTTTCGCGCCCACCAGGAAGATGGCGGTGCTCAGCTCCCGGGTCGCCGGAATGAACACCAGCAGCCAGGAGCCGACCAGGCTCGTCTTCAGCAACGGCACGACAACGCGCATGATCGCCCGCAACTGGCTGCCGCCCAGAATGCGGACCGCCTCCTCCATCTCCGGGTTGAGCGAGCGCAGGCTGGCCATGCAGCTCGTATAGGCGATCGGCAGGAAGCGCGCCGTATAGCCGAGCACCAGGATGGCAGCGGTGCCGTAGAGCGCGAGCGGCGGCGGCGCCCAGGCGGCGTAGAAGCCGATCCCCAGCACGATGCCAGGGATTACCAGCGGCGCCATGCACAGGGCGGTCAGCACGCCGGTGCGCCGCACCAGCCGGCGGCTGACGATGTAGGCGACGGCCAGGGCAAGCGCCACCGCCACGCAGGCAGTCGCCGCCGAGTAGGCGAAGCTATGGATGATCGTCAGCCGGGCGGCGGGGTCCGTGAACAGCAAATAGCGGAAATTGCCGAGCGTGAGGTTATCCCAAGAAAAACCGCGCCCCCAGGCCCGGCTGAACGCCGCCTGGGCGAGGGCTGCGAAAGGGAGGATCACCGCCAGTCCCACAATCAGCAGCGCATAGCCGAACACGGCCCAGCGCCACGGACCGAGCTGCAGCAGCGCCCGGCTGCCGTCCTTGCCGGTGAGCGCCACATAGCCGCGGCGGCCGAGGATCGCGCGTTGTGCCGCGAACAGCGCCACCGTGATGAGGACCAGCGGGACCGCGTAGGCGGCGGCCGCTTCCGCACGCACGGGGAACTCGAAAAATTGCCAGAGCACCAGCGTCATCACCTTGATGCGCGCCGGCAGCGCAATAATCGCCGGCGTGCCGAACAGCGCCACGGTGTCCAGAAATACGACGATCGCGCCGCCCAGGATCGCCGGCGTCACTAGGGGCAGGGTCACGCGGAAAATGGTGCGCAGGCCGCCGGCTCCGAGGATGCGGGCTGCCTCTTCCATCTCCGACGACACCCGCTCCAGCGCATCGGCGGTGAACACGAAGATATAGGGGAAGGCGTACAGCGCCGTGACCAGCACCAGGCCGCCGAAGCTATAAACGTTCGCGAACCCCCCGGAACTCCCGGTGAGCGCCATCCAGGCTTGGTTCAGCCACCCGGCGTTCGGCCCAGCGAGCAGGATCCAGCCGATTGCGCCGAGGTAGGGCGGGGTGATGAAGGCGCCCAGGACCAGCGCCCGGACCAGGCTCTTCGCCGGCATGTCCGTGCGCGCCACGCCCCAGGCCATCGGCACGGCGAAGATCGCGGACAGCACAGTCACCTCGGCCGCGTAGAGCAGCGACGTGCCGAGCGCGGCATAGTCGCGCGTATGGCCATAGGCGATGGCGTAGTTGCGCCACGTGAACGCCCCGGTGTCGGTATCCTGAACGCTCGAGACCAGCAGCCGGGCGACCGGGCCGGCTACCAGGAACAGCAGCGCCGCGATCGCGGCCAGCCACGCCAGGGTCGCCGGCTCGACCCGGCGGAGCGCAATGCCCCGCCAAGGGCGCGCTCGCGCGGCGCTCATGCCCGGTGGTCCCGGGCTCGAAGCCCGGTCATCCGCCGAACGTGTCCCGCCATTTCTCCTTGTTAGGGCCAAGCTCCTTTTCGATTGTTTGCAGGTCGGGCGAGAAGGTCTTGATGTCGGCGAGCGACTTGGCGCCGGGGGGCGGCGGCACGTCGGCGCGGAGCGGCTGCTCGAAACTGTCCGAGAGGATCTTGGAATATTCGGGGCCTGCCAGGAACTCCACGAACAGCTTGGCCGCGTTCGGGCTATGGGCTCCCTTGAGGATGGCGGTGGGAGACGGGGAGGCGAGCATGCCGGAGGTCGGATAGTTCACGGCCAGCGGGTTGCCGCGGGCGGCGCTGCGCAGCGCGCTTGCCGGGTTGCCTGCGGCAACGATGCGCTCGCCGGAGTTCAGCACGGTACCGGCATCATCGACCGAGCGGCCGATGAGCGGATTCAGCTTGTTCAGCTTCTCGAAATAATCCCAGCCGTATCTGTCCGCCATGGCAACGGTCCAGACACCGACGAGGCCGCTATAGTTCGGGCTGCCGAAGGTGATCAGGTTCTTCCATTTCGGATTAGTCAGGTCCGGCCAGTCCTGGGGCGCGTCCGCGGGCTTCACCTTGTTCGTATTGTAGAGGATGGTGACTTGCCCGACCCAGCTCACCTGGTAGTAGCCGCCGCCATCGAAGCTCCGCAGCGAGGGAACCATGCCCGCGGCGTTCGCGGCCGTGTAGCGCACCAGCAGGTCCTTGCCGATCAGGAAGGTCATGTGGCTGGCATCGGTGGTGGTGAAGACGTCCGATTGCACGGCGCCGGCCTTGATGTCCTGCAGCAGCCGCTGGAAGGCAACCTGCGACGAGTTCTTGATCGGGTTGACGGTAATGCCGGGATATTTCTGGGTGAAGGCGTCCCCGACCTTCACGCAAAGCGGCTGGTCGAGGATGCCGGAGTACCAGGTGAGCTGGCCCTCCTTCTTCGCCGCTTCATAGAGTTGCTTGTCCTGGCCGCTATCCTGGGCCAGTGCCGCCGTCGCGTGCAACGCCAGCGCCCCGCCCGCGCCTTGCAGGACCGTCCGCCTCGAAATTTCCATCGGTCGTTCTCCCTATATGGCTTGCTTGGACCGTTTTCGGCCTTGATTGCGGCGCTTTTCCCTGTGCAAGGACTGCGACGCCGGGGCGTGTCGCCGCAAAACGGCGTTTGCCGCCGCGGATGTGCTTTTCGCCCGCCGCTCGCGCCCGCGCCGGGCTGCCAGCCGCGATAGCGACCAGGATCGCCGCGTGCTCGGCATTCGACTCCTGCATGCTCTCGCCCGTGACAAGGGAGCGGCGGCGCCACAAGTTCAGCTCGTTTCCCAACTCCTCGCAAATCCGCCCGGCGCGCGCGTTGCCCGCGAACCGTAGCAGCGCTTCATGGAACTGGCGGTTGAGCAGAAAATACCCGGCGGCATCGACGGCCTGTTGCGCCGCCATACACTCCGCCAGCCCACGAAGCTCGGCCATCTCCACTGACGCAATGGTTTCGGCGAGCGTCGCGCAAGCTTGGCCGGTCAGCACCGCCCGCACCTCGTACAGCTCAAGCGCCTCCGCCTCGCCAACTTGGCGCACATAGGAGCCTTGATTAACCACCGTGACCACCAGGCCGAGCCGCTCCAGCCCGCGGATCGCCTCGCGCACCGGCCCGCGGCTCGTGCCGAGCCGGGTAGCAAGCGACTGCTCGTGCAGGCGCTCCCCGGCTGCAAGCTCCCCCGCAAGGATCATGCGCTCGATCTCCTGCGCCACCAGCGATGCGAGCGAGCGGGTCCGGACGATCTCGAGCGCGGTCAACGGAGATTCCGTCATGCAGGCCAGGGTGGCGCGCCACTCCGCCATCTGTCAACTTGTGACCTGTAGACAACAGGGAGCCGCTCATGCCCCATGCCTCTTCGGCGCTCGCTCGTTTCACCGTGCTCGACCTGACCCGCGTTCGCGCCGGTCCGACCTGCGCCCGCCAGCTCGCAGACTGGGGTGCCGACGTCATCAAGATCGAGATGCCCGAGGGCGTGGACCAAGCCAGCCCCATGGGCGGCCCGCGCGAGGGTCCCGACTTCCAGAACCTGCACCGCAACAAGCGCGGCCTGACCCTTGACCTGAAGCAGTCCGAAGGCGCCGCGATCCTGAAAATGCTCGTCGAGCGCGCGGACGTGCTGGTGGAAAACTTCCGGCCCGACGTCAAAGACCGGCTGGGGATTGGCTATGCGGCACTCGCCCCGATCAACCCGCGCCTGGTCTACGCCTCGATCTCTGGCTTCGGACAGGATGGGCCGTATGCGAACCGTCCGGGCTTCGACCAGATCGCGCAAGGCCTGGGCGGGCTGATGAGCATCACAGGGCTGCCAAAGCAGGGGCCGGTGCGCGTCGGCATCCCTATAGCCGATCTCTGCGCCGGCATCTTCGCGGCCCAGGGGGTGCTCGTCGCCCTTTTGGAGAGGGAGTCGAGTGGGCGGGGGCAGTGGGTGCAGACCTCCCTGCTACAGGCGCAGGCGTTCATGCTGGACTTTCAGGCGGCACGCTGGCTGATGGCGGGCGAGGTGCCGGGCCAAGCCGGCAACAACCACCCGACCAGCATTCCCACGGGCGTGTTCCGGACGCGCGACGGGCACATCAACATCGCTGCCGCAGGGCAGCACATTTGGGAACGCCTCGCCCGCGCGCTCAACGCCACGCACTGGCTGGACGACCCCCGGTTCGCCACGGATGCAGCGCGCAGCGAGCATCGGGACGCCCTGACCGACGAGATCGAGGCTCGCACCATGAGGGAGGACAGCGCCGTCTTGGTCGCCCGGCTGAACGACGCGAGCGTACCATCCGGGCCGATCAACCGCATCGACCAGGTCTTCGCCGACCCGCAGGTCGAGCATCTCGGTATCGCGCAGGCCCTGGATCAAGAAGGAGGCAGCCCGGTGCGCTACGTCGGCCAGCCGATGACTCTCAGTCGCACGCCGAGCACGATCGTCTCCCACCCGCCGGCCCTTGGCGCTGACACGGACGCGATTCTAAGCGAGCTAGGCTTCGATGCGGCAAGGATTAGCGATCTAAGGACGAGGCAGATTGTGTGATCTCGTCGCGTGCGGTTTTTTAGCCGTATGCCGAAATCCCGCGGCGCGCTAGCTTTGCTGCTTGGACATGGTGACGATCGCTATGGTCCAACCAGCTCTACTGGCAGCGGCACAGGGAAGGCTGGCATAGCACGAGGGTGCGCAGCCTGAACGAGACCGGAAGCGTGACGGCTTAATCCCGTATGCGCTCCCTAGTGTCCCGAACCAGAAGTTCGCATGAGCAGCGAACATCCGCTTCCGGCCCCTAGAGTCTTTGTTGCAGCATGCCGGCCGATCAGCAGTGCGTCGGCAAGCGCCGACGAACTTCTGATCCGGCACACTAGCGCCTCATCCGCCTTTCGCCAGTTCGCCCAGCTTGACCTGGACCAGCAGTGTCATCTCGTCGTACACGGTCCAGTCATCAATCACCTTGCTGTCCACGACGTGCAGGTGCGTGATGCCCATGATGAACAGGCGGTGCCCGGTAGGCGCTCCCAGCATCGGCCCGTAGCCGAGATGGTGGCCCTCCATCACCCAGCGGACGGCAACCTTCTCTCCACCCTCCTCGGACGCAACGGAGCAGATGTGCTGCGGCACGTAGGCGCAGTCGGGGACCGTGCCAAGCAGGGCGAGCGTCTGGTGCAGGACGGCGGCCCGGCCATACAGCTCCTTCATCAGCGGACCGTGCCACTGTACATTCGGCGCATAAACGTCCTTGATCGTGCCGAGCATGCGCTTGTTGTACACCTCGTGCAGCCAGCGCAGACACCAGGCTTCAGTGTCGGTGTGGGCGATGGACAGGTCAGCGTCCGACTCAGGGGACGTCTGGCCAAGGAGGCGCCGGTTCTCCCCGATGTCCACGAGGGCGCGGCCGGTCGCCAACATCTCTCGCGCCTGCGCCTCCGCTATGGCGTGCGCATCCAGCCCGAGCTGGCGCACGACCGCCATGGTGTCGCTGACGATCCATTCCCGGTAAATCCGGTTCTCGAACACCATACAGTCCGCGATGGTGCGCGACACGAAGGAGCGCCCCGTCGGGGGGCCGAAATGTCCGTACTGCGTGTGCCGCCCGGAGCCGGTGACGAGGTGGGAGGTGTAGAACCCATCCACGTCGTTGCCCCGCCAGATCACCTGGGTTGCCATCCCCCGCCGCTCCGGGAAGGAGACGAGACGCTGGATCGTGTCGCGGACGATGTCCTCCCGGCTGTAGACGGCGCCGAGTGGGTAATAGATGGCCGCGTTGTGCGTGTAGTGCGTGTAGATCAGGCCGACATCGCGCTCATCCCAGATTCGGTGGGTGCAGCGCACGATGTAATCGACGATGTCGGTGTAGATCGGATCGAAACCGCGCATGCTCTGGCGGCGTGGGCGATCGGTGGGTGCGAGGTCCAGATAGTCGTGGCGCTCGACTTGCAGCACCTCCTCCTTGCCGCCCTCGAAGTGGGGGTCCGCGTCCAGGGTCGCAGGCACCTTGGCGGTTTCAGAGGCTGCTTCGGACTGGGACATGGTGTCTCCTCGGGGAGAGGGCTTGGAAACGCGGCGGGCGGCAGCTTTTCGCACGGCTTGCCTCAGTCTTTCACGGCGCACGTCGTCAACCCGGACACGATCCGGCGTTGGAACGGCACCGTCAGACTGTTTGGCCGTGGTCAAAACGATGCACCCGATTGTTCAGCCTTTTATGCCTGTCGTCGCTCAGCGCTGGGCTCACTGGCACTTGGTCTTGTAGACGAACTTCTGCACTTCCGGGGTGTCGATGTTGTCGGGCGTCGCGATCACGAAAGGCGTGCGCACCTCGCGCTCGATGGGCTTGCCGTTAAGCGCGTCGTTCATCATCTCCACCCCGAGTTGCCCTACGCGATAGGGGAACTGCACCACGTCGGCCGACACGATGCCCTGGCGGATGTCCTCCACGATGGGGTCGGAGGTGTCGAAGCCAACGATCTTTACCTTGCCCACGTGGCCTGCCTCGCGCACGCCGGTCGCGGCGCCCTCGGTGTTGTTGGTGGTGATGGTGAAGATGCCGGCGAGGTCGGGATGGGCTGCGATCGTGGAACTGACGATGGCGGCCGCCTTTGACGTTTGGTTGTTGCTGTATTGCACGCCGAGATAGGTGATCCCAGGGTGCTTGGCGATCTCCGTCGTGAAACCCTCGAGTCGCTGTCCGGCGACCGCTGCCGAGGGCGAGTTCATCATCGCCATCACCTTGCCCTTGTCGCCGATCAGCTTGGCAAGCGCCTGCGCGGCCTGCTGGCCGCCCAGCACGTTGTCGGACTGGATGTTCGAGATCGCGACGCTGAGATCCTTCTGGTCGCCGTCGATGGAAATAATCTTGATGCCCCGGTCCTTCGCCTGCTGCATTGCAGGGGTCATCGCCACCGGGTCGGTCGAGGCGAACAGGATGCCCTCGGGGTGGGCCGCGATCACCGCGTCGAGCACGCGCATCTGCATCTGCGGCTGATACTGTTGCGGACCCTGGAAGTTGAAATCCACCCCGAGCCGCTTGGCCGCCTCGATGCCGCCACAGGCGACGGTGTCGTAGAACGGGTTGCCGGTCAGGCTTTGGATGAACACGATCCGGTGCGGCTTGTCGGCCGCCCGTGCGCCCGATGCGATCGCTGCCAGCGAGAGGGTGAGGGCGGTGGTGAGTCCGAGGCGCATCTGTTATTTCCTGGTTGGTTTTTGAAGGCTCACCCGCGGTCGCGGCGGCCGCGCTTGAGTTGGTCGGCGTAGACGGCGGCGATTACTACGAACCCGATCACCACCATCTGCCAGAACGGCTCCACCCCCATGATGATGAAGCCGTTGGCGAGCACGGCGGGGATGAATACCCCGATGACCGTGCCGATGATGGTCCCGCTGCCGCCAACGAGGCTGGTGCCGCCGAGCACCACGGCCGTGATCGCGTCCAACGGGTCTGTGCCGTGGCCCTCGAGCGTCGTGGTGGAAAAGCGCCCGAGCGACAGCATCGCGGCCACCCCGGCCAGCAGGCCGCTCAGGGCGTAGAGCGCCATCTGGTGGTTGCCGACGTTGATCCCGGCGCGGCGCGAGGCTTCGGGGTTGGAGCCGACCAGGTAGGTATGGCGCCCGAACTTAGTCATGTGCAGCCAGACCATGCCGATGATGGTGAACACCACCGTGATGATGACTAGGTAGGGCACGCCGAACGCGCTGCCGGTGCCGATCTTGATGAGCGTGTTCGGCACCGTCCGCACGTCGCTGCCGCCGGTGATGAGATAAGAGAGGCCAAGCGCCGATCCCATGGTACCCAGCGTCGTGATGAGTGCAGACACCCGCAAGCGCGAGATGCAGAAGCCATTGAACAAGCCCCAGGCGAGCCCGCCGCCGAGTGCCACCAAGAGCCCGATCAGCACGGTGCCCGCGTTGTCGGTGCCGAGCCACTCCATGACCTTAGCCGCCAGCACGCCCGAGAACACCAGGACCGAGCCGATCGAGAGGTCGAAGCCGCCCGCTATCATCACGTATGTCATTCCGATGGCCAGGATCATCAGCGTGGACGCGTCGAGGAACACGTTGCGAATGTTGAACGTCGTCGCGAAGTTCGGGTTCACATAGGAGAAGAATGCGACCAGCAGGACCAGGATGACGGTCATGTAGGCCGGCGAGGAGTTCAGCGCCGACTTCAGTTTCCTGCCCAGCGTCGGCGCGGTCGCGCCCGCCATGTAGGCAATCGGCGGCTCGCCGGTGGTGTCCAGGGCGCTCATGCGGCCACTCCCTCCTCGGCGGCAGAGTCGAGCGCCCCGGTCATGGCGCCGACCAGGTCCTGCACCGTGGTGGTTCCGTCGTTCCTGTAGCGCGCGATGCGCCGCCCGAGCCGCAGGACCTCGACCGCGTCGGCTACGTCCAGCACGTCGCGCATGTTGTGGCTGATGAGCACGATCGCCACACCCGTGTCGCGGATGCGCCGTATTAGTTCGAGGGTGCGGCCGGTCTGCAGCACGCCGAGCGCCGCGGTCGGCTCGTCCATGAACACAACGCTTTTCGCCCATAAAATCGAGCGGCAGATCGCGACACTCTGACGCTGCCCGCCCGAGAGGCTTGCGATTGGCGTCTCCATATCCTTCAAGCTGACCTTCAGTCGCTCGAACGCCGCGACACTTTCACGGCGCATGGTGGCGTTGTCGAGGAAGCCCAGTTTGCCCAGCAGGCCCGGCAGCGTCTTCTCGCGGCCCATGAACATGTTGGCGGCCGGACTCAGGTCCTGCGCCACCGACAAGTCCTGGTACACGGTCTCAAGTCCCTGGGCATGCGCGTCGGCGGGCGAAGAGAACGTGACCTCTTTGCCGTTGACGAAGATCGACCCGGACGTCGGCTTGAACACGCCCGCGAGGATCTTGACCATAGTGCTCTTACCGGCGCCGTTGTCGCCAATCAGCGCCGTGATTTCGCCCGCATGAGCCTGGAAATCGACGCCACGTAGCGCTTGCACATGGCCGAAGTGCTTGACGATCCCGCGTGCCTCGAGGATTGGGGCGGAACCGGTCCTACCTTCCAAGGCGGCTATATCTTGACGCATCGACGCACCTCCCTGTGATACGTGACGGAGCGACACCCGGAACCTCGCATTTGAACGCGCGTAGAGCCATTTGGCAAGATGGGCACCGCTAGACTTGGGCATTGTCACGTGAACGGTTCTGTCAGGGCTGGTATCCGAGGAGATGCCGTAATGGGCTGGCACTGGGGCTGACGCATGGTGCTGGTCTCTTCAGAGTGGTGGCGTATCGCGCGGGTCCGAGCGGTTCGGGTCCGGCCATCAGGAGGACGGCCATGGAACACTACGTTGGGATCGACGTGTCATTGGAGCTGAGCAGCCTGTGCGTGCTCGATGTGACCGGCAAGGTCATCCGCGAGGCCAAGGTTGCGAGCGAGCCGGAGACGCTGGTGGCGTTCATACGTGGCCTCGACCTGGTGATCACGCGTGTCGGCCTGGAGGCGCGTCCACTGTCTCAGTGGCTATATGACGGGCTGCACGAAGCCGGCTTGGCGCCCGTGCTGCTGGAAACGCGGCACGTCAAGGCGGCGCTGTCGGCCATGGCGGTCAAGACTGACCGGCGCGACGCCCGCGGGATCGCGCAGTTGCTCCGCATGGGATGGTATCGGCCGGTCCACCGCAAGTCGGTCCCCTCGCAGGAGATCCGGGCCTTGCTCGGCGCACGCAAGCAGCTGCAGATCAAGGTGATCGACCTCGAGCAGACGGTGCGCGGGCTGCTGCGCGGTTTTGGCCTCAAGGTCGGCGATGTGAGCCGGGGCAAGCTACCGGCGCGTATACGCGAGCTCGCGGCCGGGCACGTCATGCTGGAGAAGATCGTCGAACCGCTGCTGGCGGCGCGCGAGGCGATGTGGCGCGAGTTCGCCAAGCTGCACCGCGAGGTGCTGCTGATCGTCAAGGAGGATCAGGTCTGCCGCCGGCTGATGACGGTGCCGGGGGTGGGTGCGTTGGTGTCGCTGACCTACCGGGCCGGGGTGGACGACCCTGGACGGTTCGCGAAGTCCAAGTCGGTTGGCGCGTTCTTTGGCCTGACGCCGACGCGATATACCCCGCTCAAGCGAGGACCCGAAAATTCTTTGGGTCGATGATGCGAAAATTGTCGGTGACGTCATCGCAGTAGGCCTGCCAGTTCCTCGGCACGGCCTCGCGCAGGAAGCTCAGCAGGGCG
>JAABUX010004334.1_pt1 | contig 18085 bp, 11 predicted proteins | sample 5561851 | NCBI WGS metagenome assembly JAABUX01 (sample SAMN10711883, study PRJNA513361) | rock metagenome | isolation source: Antarctica rocks | place: Antarctica: Victoria Land, Richard Nunatak red sandstone | collected 2016-01-03 | reverse complement strand
GTCGGCCGCGGAGCGGGCATTCGGGGTTCAGGCAGCAGAAGCTCGACAGGTCGTCCATCAGATCATCCCAACCGGGCGAATGATGATCGCTCAACTGAAGCCAACCTCAAGCTATCCCAGGAGGAAATCCGCCGCAATCACCCTGGGACACGACCGGATGATCGAGGTCCGGACATCCGAGACTCAGGACGAGAAGATCGACGCGCCGCTCGGCATGTCCGGTGGGCTCGCGGGGAGCACCGAGATCGCGACGTCCCGGCACCGGATCGAATCGATCGACCGGACCGCCTCGGTTTCGAAGGGGCGGGGTCGGTAACGGCCCGACCCCGCGCGTCGGGTATTGATCCGTGTTCAGTCGCGGAGCAGCCGTCGGATGGCATCGGTCAGGACTCGCTCGACGCCCGGGGCGACGAGCGACGAGCGCGGTTGGGTCTCGTAGCCCCCCTGGGGGTAGGCGACCTCGGTGCCGATGTAGCCGGGGCCGTAATCGCCGTAGGCCGCCAGGGCGACGAACAGGTCGGGCCGCATGGCCTGGGCCGCGAGCTGGTACTCGACGAACAGCTCGCCCGGCAGGTGGAGCACCCGGGCGTGCTTGAGCCGCAGGCAGGAGACGTCGATCGTCTCGCCGGCCTTGCAGCGGCGGAGCCAGACCAGGTCGTTCGCCGCCTTGGCACGCCGGACGACGGTGGCCGACCCGTCCTCCAGGATGGCGAGCAACTGGGCCTCGTCGAGGTGGGGGGCGGGCGGCAGGGCGACGGGGATCGATTCCCAGCCGAGGTCAGAGGCGTTGACCGGCACCTTCTCGACCGTCTCCCACGCCCGGGCCATCCCGGCGGCGACGCGGTCGGCCAGGATTTGACGGTTCGCCGTCGAGCCGTCGTTATATTTGCCCGCGGCGATATTGCCGCCGGCCCCGTCGAAGTGGACGTGGGGTACCCCGGTGTCTTCCTGCCGCCGGTCGCGGGCGATCCCGGGGAAGTCGGGGTTGGCCAGGCCGGTCCGGTAATAGCTCTGCGGGTGCGTCGCGTAATAGGTCAGCGCCACGATCGCGGCGTCGCCGTCCCAGAGGCTGATCATCTTGAGAATCGGGTCGATCGTGCCGACCGGCGCGTCGCGGACCTTCGGGTCGGGGCAGGCGGAGAAGCGGACGGACTCGACCTTGCCGTCGGGCCCGAGGATTCGCCGGTTCGAAGCGACCTTCTCGACGACGGCCTGTGAGCAGCCGAGGTGGGTGACCGGCCTCGCCCGGGCCGGGGCGGCCCGGACCGCCCCGGCGGCGCGGGCGATCACCCCGCGTTCGAAGGCGACGTCATGGACCTCGCGATCGATCCCGTACCGGGCCAGGAGTCGGTCAACCGAGAAGTCGCAGCCCGGCGCGTCGTGCTGGTGCAGGGTGTGGACAGCGACCCGCGCCGCGGTCGTGCCGGCCGCCTTCGCCAGCGCCTCGCGGAACTCGGCCTGGCCGTCGTTGCCGATCCCGATCCAGTCCACCGCGCAGAGGACCACCGGCCCGCCGTCGCCGATCAGGACGACCCCGCGGCAACTGAGCGGGTGGGCGACCCCCTTCGTCGGGTCGTAAGCCAGCGGGCTCCCGACCGGCGGCGAGGCGTCGACGGCGAACACGCACGCCTTCAGCGGCCCCGCCGCGCGGACAATCGCCGGCACCGAAACGAGGAGGACCGCGAACCAGGCAACCCATCGGCTCATGTTCGACCACCTTTCTCCGTCGACAGGTTCGGTCACTCGCGCTCCGGCCGATTGTTGCCGTAGGCCCAGGGCTTGCCGGTGAACGGCGGCCGGCGGGGTGGCTCTATCGGGGCCCCCGGTTCCAACTGTCGGGCCAGCGCGATGCCGGCGTCACGCATCTGGTCGCCGGCGGCGATGTCGAGGTTGCTGTAGCTGGTCAGCCGGGTCTCATAGCCTCCGCCCTGCGGGCCGAAGGCGTCTGCGGTCGGCACGTAGCCGACGGCGCCGTTGGCCAGGCTGACCGGGAAGGTGAACGGGAAGCCGCTCGCCGCCTTGATCTCCAGGCCGAACCGGCAGAAGTACTCGGCGGGCGTGGTGACGAACACCGCGGGGCCGACCTGCACGGCCTGGACCTCGACCTCGACGGCGGGTTCCTTGCGGATCAGGGCGTCGAGCAGGACCGTCTCCTTGGCGAACGTCCAATCGCTCGGGTCGACCTTCGACCCGTCCCCCCCGACGATCGCCAGGGCCGCCTCGACCCGGGCGGCCGACGGCGGGCGGCGGCGGATCTCCCAGGTCTTCGACCGGGCCTCGACGGGCCCGGGGGTGCCGGGCTCGATGGTCAGCAAGACCTTCAGGGCCTCGGCGCCGACCTTGCCGCCCACGATCTGGGCCCAGCGGTCGCCATCGGGATACTTGGAGGGGCTCCGGTTGTCGACCTGCGTGATGTCGCCCGAGGCACCGGCGAGGAAGACGACGACGCATCCCTTGCCGTAATAGCCCTGGATGGCCTTCTCCAGATAATGGATGTAGTTGGCCGAGATGCCCACGGGGCTGGTCGTGGCGTGGCAGGCGAACTCGACGACGCAGCCGAGGAGCTTGTTCGGGTCCCGGGCGTCCCAGGCGCCGACGACGCCGACCTCCGGGTCGACCGGCCCGGCCGGCTCGACGATCTCGGGGTTGCCCAGGCCCGGGTGCGTCATGGTCCGGCCGTCTTTCATGAGGAACCGGCGGTTGAAGGCGACCGACCCCTCGACCCCCTTGCCGACGCCGGCCCGGGACTCGACGCGGCGGGCGTCGGCCTCGCAGACCGCCTCGACGATCGCCCGCTCGACCCGGGCGACGTACCCCGGGTCGGCCCGGGTGGACTCGTCGGCGGCGAGCCGGCGGACCAGCGGCGAGGCGTGGTCATATTCGCCGGGGAGCGACATCGACATCGGCCCCGACGAGTGCGAGTGCGAGGCACCGATCAGGATCGAGCCGTCCGGGATGCCCGACCGCTCGCGGATCGCCCGGCGGGCGGCGACGACCATGTCGCGGCGGACCCCCAGCCCGTCGACCCCGACGATCGCGACCCGCGACCGGCCGTCGTCGAAGACGGAGGCGCGGACCTTGCAAGGGTCATGGATCGACTTATGGTAGGACTTGCCGTACCCCCCCGGCGCCTCCATACCGACCTCGGGGGTGATGTCCCGCTCGGCGAATCCCGCCTTGAACGGGGGCGTGGCCGGCCCGTCGCCGCGGGCGAGGCCCGCCGCGAGCAGGCCGATGGTGATCGTCCAGCCCAGGCTCCGGAATGTCATCGGACTTCCTCCCGAGGGGCGGGCCCCTCGCCCTTGAGATAGGCCAGCAGGTCGGCGAACTCGCGGCGGCTGATGTTCTTCTCCAGGCCTTGCGGCATCAGCGACAAGGCCCCCGCCGAGATCGCCTCGACCTGGTCGCGGAGGACCGTCTCCTGCTTGCCGAGGGGCTGGCGGAGCGTGAGGCTCGTCGGGGTCTCCGAGGCGATCAGGCCGGCGAGGACCCGGCCGTCGCGGGTCGCGACCGTGTAGGCCGCGAACCCCGGGGTGATCTCGTGGTCGGGCGCGAGGATGTGGAGCAGGATGGCTGGCTTCGACTGATTGCGGATGCCGAAGAGGTCGGGCCCCACGGCGAACCCCTCCTGGTCCAGCCGGTGGCACGAGGCGCACTCGCGGCGGAAGACGGAGCGGCCGTTGGCGGGATCGGACCGCTCCTCGACCACGTCCTTGTACGACTCGTAGACCTTCACGCGGTCGCCCGAGACCGTGCCGAAGAGGGCCTCGGCACGCCGTCGGACGTCGACGTCGCCGTGCTGGGCGAGCTGCCGGCGGCGGGCCGCGTCGACGGCCCCGGGCGAGACCCGGCCGGCTTCCAGGGCGGCCAGGAGGCCGGCCAGGTGGTGCGTGCGGCCGAAGAGGGCCGACAGGATTTCGTCGCGGAGCGCCGGCGTGTACGTCGCGAACCGGTCGCGGGCCAGGAGCGACCCCGCGACCCGGTCGTCCCGCTGCGTCGCCAGGGCCCGGACGGCCGCCGCCTGGATCGAGGGCAATTGGCCGGGGTCGACCAGCGTGAGCAGCGTCTCGCCGGCCCGGTCGAAGCCGGAATCGCCCAGGAGATCCGCCGAAGCCCGACGCTCGCCGGGCGGCGCGGCGGAGTCGAGGGCCGACCGCCTGGCCGCCTCGACCAGCCCCCGGACCGATTCGAGCAGGGCCGACCGGTCGGGGGCCGACCCGATCGCCGCGGCCAGGACGTCGCCCGATGCGCCGGGGTCGAGCCGACCGCGGATCGACCCGGCGAACCCGGCGAGGAAGGCCACCCGCTCGGCCGTCGAGAAGCCCGGTCGGCCGTCGAGGACGAGCCGGAATTCGTCCGCCCAGGACTCGCCCGACCGGCCCGCGCCGACCAGCTTCCCGGCCTCCTCAAGCATCTCCGGCGGCAAGGGGGCCGGGCTCCGGGGCGTGTCACGGAGGGCGAGCAGGAAGCCCGGCTCGCGGCCCGAGAGGGAGCTGAACACCGCGGCCCTCGCCCAGCGGTCGGAGCCGTCGCGGGCGGCGATCCGGGCCAGCGCGGCGGCGACCCCTTCCGCCTCGGGTCGGGACGAGCCCAGCGTGATGGCCGCGCGGAAGCGGACGCGGGCGTCCGGGTCGTCGGCCAGGTCCCGGGCGGGGGCGAGCCAGGCCGGGTCGCGGGCCAGCCGGGGCTCAACGAGTTGGATGGCATCCTCGCGGACCGGCGGCGAGGCGTGGCCCAGGGCCCCCCGGAGGGTCGGGTCATCGAGGGCCCCGAGCGCCTCCAGGAGGCGGATCGCGCGGACGACGGCCGCGGGCGACGGGCTCGCCGCGAGCGCCCGGAGCGGCCCGATCGACGCCGGGTCGCGGCGGGCGAGCAGGAGGCGATGGGCCGCGTCGACCCGCCAGCCGTCGGGGGCCAGCAGCGCCGCGCAGAGGCCGTCGATGGACGCCCCGGAGAGGTCGAGTCGTCGGAGCCGTCGGGCCTCCTCGGACCGGGTCGCGGCCGACGCGACGCGCCAGATCCGGCCCAGGTCCTTGCCGGACTCGAAATCGGTGTGCTTGCGGATCTCGGTCGGCAGGTAGTCGGGGTGCTCGATCGTCTTGCGGTACATGTCGCAGACGTAGAGGGCCCCGTCGGGCCCGTGGGCGAGGGAGACGGGGCGGAACCAGTCGTCGAGGCTCGCGAGGAACTCGACGCCGTCCCGGATCGGCCGCGCGGAGAACGTGGCCCCCCTCGGTTCGAGCCGGTCGAAGTGGACGAGGTTGCCGGTGGGGTCGCACGAGAAGGCGCCGCCCCGGTAGGCCTCGGGCAGGCCCGAGCCCCGGAAGATGGTCACGCCGCAGGCGGCCGTGAACGTCCCGGCGTGCGAGTCGGCGGTGGTGATGTTCCCGCTGATCGAGTAGATCCGGGCCGAGGCGCCGTGGCCTTTCAGGGGCTCGGCGACGGTCTCGGCCGGGCAGTCCTGGACGGTGTCCGAGAAGGCCAGGTGCGGGTTCCTCCTCAGGGTGGCCGAGGCGATCACCGCATGCTGGACCTGGACCCGGTTGTAGCAGAAGAAGCGGCGGCCGAAGTCGTCGAACGTGAGGCCGAACTGCGCCCCGCCGTCGGCCGCCTCCCATGCCTCGCCGCCGGGCCGGAACCGGAAGTCGGTCCGCTTCAGCTCGACCGGGGGGCGGCCGGGGGCCGTGGGGGAGACGACCTTGCCGCCCATCAGGCCGCTGGTGACGTAGACCCAGTTGTCGACCGAGAGCGTCGGGTGGCTCACGCGGAGCTGCGTGCTCCCGGTCGTCGCGAACCCGTCGAAGAGGACCCGGCGCTCGTCGGCCCGGCCGTCGCCGTCGACGTCGCGGAGGAACAGGATCTCCGGGGCACAGGTGACGATCAGCCCGCCGTCCCAGGGCAGGACGCCGTTGGGGAACGTGAGCCCTCCGGCGAACTCGGACCGGCGGTCCATCCGGCCGTCGCCGTCGACGTCCATCAGCAGCGCGATCCGGCCGACCGGAGGCTTTCCCACCCCCGGGCCGGTGGGATAGCCGCGATCCTCGGCGACGAACAGCCGGCCCCGCTCGTCGAACGCCATCGCCACCGGGCTCGCGACGAGCGGCTCGGCCGCCACCAACTCCAGACGGAGGCCGGGCTCGGCCCGGAACGACCCCGCCGCTTGCTCGGGCGTGAGCGGCCCATCCCGAGGGGCGTCCGGCGGACCCGCGTACCCGGCCGAGCCCGGAGTCGTCGCGACGAGCGTCGCGACGAGGGCGGCGAAGAATCGGTTTCGGGCGTTCAAGGCCAAGGCATCCGCCATCGATGAGCCCCCCTCGACCGGGAAGGGAGGCCCGGGTCGGGGCTCCCTTCCCCTAAGGTAGGGCCTGGAAGGGGCAAACGGTAGTGCCCATCTCCCGGAGCTTCGTCGTCGGCGACTACTCGTGGGATGATCCTGGATCAAAGGCCAACGCCGCAACCGCGCCGGAGCCGAGCATGAAGGCGGATTCGGGTCGGTCCTGCCCGGCGATCCGGCCTCAGGGCGGGGTGAAGGCGAGGACGCTCGCGTTGAAGCCCATGGCCCGGGCGGGGTCCTCGACGGTCGCGAGGTACCAGCTCACGACGAACAGGTGGTCGGACCTCAGCGGGCAGAGGACGCCGCTGACCGGGGCCCGGCCCTCGACCCGGAAGTCGCGGACCCCGGGGAGGCGGACCTCCTTGCCGTAGGCGCTGGGGCCCGGCGACCAGTAGTTCTCGACCCGTGCCGCCAGGGCACCGGCGTTGAGCCGCTCGAAGATCACCTCGTGGTAGAAGGTGGCGGGGTCGAGCAGCGTGAGCTGGGCCACCGGCCGCCGATCGACGGCCGCGAACACCCAGGCGGCCGAGGTCGCGACCATCCCCCCGGCGCTGTGGCCGATCAGGTGGATTCGCGACGGCTCGACCCCGGCGCGGCGGAGGGCTTCGGCCAGGGCCCGGCCTTGGCAGACGGCGTTCTCGGAATTGACGGCCGGGTTGAGGCTGTCGAACGTCGCGGCGTTCCAGTCCCACCCGAGGACGTTGAACGCCGGCCCGCCGCGGCGGGCGAGCGACCCGGCGAGCCGGTCGGTCATCCCGAAGTGGACGATCTGGGGGGCCGGGTTGAAGCCGTGGACGAAGACCAGGGTCGGCCTCGTCGGGTCGGGCGCGTCGAACGGCCGTGCCCCCGAGGAGTGATTCACGAGCAGGCCCCGGGCGGGATCACCGCCCCACCGGACCAGCTTGCCGCCGGCGCCCAGGGCGGCCGAGACCGTGAGCAACACGGCGAGCGCCGGGATCATGGGGGAGCCTCTTCCGGGTGGCAACCGGGCCCGCCGTCACCCGGGACCGTTGGCGGCCGATGCAATGAGAGATGTCTCCCATAAATCGGACCCAACGTCCGCCGCCTTGAAGGATTCTCCGACTTCAACCTCGGCGGATCTGGCCTGGGGCCCCGATCCATCGAAGTGGTCGATCTCGCTGGGGGCGGCTCTCCTATGCTCCCCGCCATTCCGCCCGATCAGGACCCGGCAGAGACAGGGCATGGAATCGCCCAACTTGCGATCGGTTCACCGCCCGACGGTGGGTCGATCTCCGGCGGCAATGTCGGTGGCGGGCGAAGGGCCCGAGTCGTCCCGTTCGATGGGAGGGGACGAGGAACATCCTTGCGGGGTGAATCGCGGGGTGAATCCGACGAGTCAGACGGAACCCGGTCGTCTTGTATGGGATCTCAGATTGCAGGTTTGAGATTGCAAATCGCTTCGGGGCTTCGCTTTGCAATCTGAAATCCGGGATCTAGAATGGCGGACTTTTCCATCGTGCTCCGTATCAGACGAGCCCCGCCCGGTGGGCTTCAATCTGCCGCCGGAGGCTCGCTACCCACCGGGAGAGTTCGCCCAAAGGGCGTTGGTGCAAATCATATTCGAGCGAATCGACCGCCCGAAGCAGGTCGCGCAACTCGTCGGGGTTGGCCGGACGCTTGAAGGTCCGTCGTGACTGGGCGGCGACGGCTCGCACGATCCGGGCCAAGTCGACGCCATCGCATGGGGCCAAGGTTTCCATCACTCTCCAGAACTCCTCAGACTTGGTCCCGGCCCGACCCGAGCAAGATCAGTGACCGGAATTTACGTCGATCAATGTACACTATAAGACCAAAGATGTCAATCTCTCCTCGACGAGGATGGGACGACAATCCGGCCTCAAAATCCCCGGCGGAGGACGAGATTTCGCCGAAATTCGATCGCGGCGCTCCTTGCTCGCGAAGGCCGGGCGAACTTTGAAAACCCGCGAATTCCAGCATCGCTACGCGGGTTCCTTTGTAGGTGCAAGTCCCCGTCTCGTCTACGGGGGAATCTACGTCGTCATGACGAATGATGCGTCGCGCTCTTCCAAATTAGGGCAGACGACGAAACGACCACGAGGCGAAATCGCAACCTATATTGAGTGCTACCAACGGCGTTGATCAAATTTGAGCCTCGAGCGCCCCTCATCCTTTGGCGAACATCGATTTCTCGCTCGGAGATTTGGGGAGACCCGCTGAATTGTCAGCATGCAATCACCTTGCTTCAACCACGGTTCTCGCTTTTCGCGTCCGGCCATCCTCGAATCCGGTCCCGGTCGCGGCGACCCCGGCCTTTCAAAGTTGATTGCGTCGTCTCGGAAAGACCGGTCGGCGAGTTGAGGTGTTTTGACAACCGTGATCGTGCTGTTAGACTGGCTTCTATAAACTGCCCAAATTCCACACACCACGCGTTCTCGCAGCTATCTGGACGACCTACGGCGCGTCCGATGCTCGTCCCCCCTGGAGAGTTTTCGATGAAGACACGACGTGGCCCGTCCGGTCGGGGTGGATCGCGGAAGTCTCGCAACGAGTCGCGGCCGGTCCTGGAGCGGGTCGAGGATCGCCTCCTGCTGACGACGTTCGTCGTCAATAACACGGCCGACGCCGGGGCAGGGTCGCTCCGGGACGCGATCACTCTATCCAACGGCAGCACCACGGCCCTGCCCAACGTGATCAGCTTCGGCGGACTGCCCGGCGGATTGAACACGATCGCGATCCTGTCGCCGCTGCCCCAGGTCACCACGAGCGTGACGATCGACGGCACGACCGCCCCGGGGTATGTCCCGGCGATTCACCAACCGATCGTCCAGGTCGACGGGTCGAAGGCCGGCGCGGGCACCCTGTTCGACGTCGCGGCGAGCAAGGCCGTCATCCGTGCCTTGAACATCGACAACTTCTCCGGCGCCGCGATCACCCTCACCAGCGGGACCGGCGACGTCGTCTCGGGCTGCTACATCGGCACCGACCGGGCGGGGACCACGGCGGGCATCAACACCGGCATCGGGATCATCAACAAGACCGCCGCCGCCACGATCGGCGGGACGACGGCCGACCAGCGGAACGTCATCACCGCGGTCGGCACGGCGGTCCAGTTCGCCGCCGGCTCGGGCACCGGCTCGATCCTGGGGAACTATATCGGGACGAACTCGTCGGGGACCGCCAGGCTCGGGACGAACAACGCCGCGAACGGCGTCGAGCTCGATTCGCTGACCAACGTCGTCAGCGGCAACCTCATCTCCGGCTACGGCTACGGCATCCAGATCCTGAACAATGCCAATGGCAACAAGGTCACGGGCAACCTGATCGGGACCGACTTCACGGGCAATGCCAAGATCCCCAACACCTTCGACGGCATCTACATCAACAATTCGACCTCGACCACGATCGGCGGGTCGACCGCGGGGGCGGCGAACGTGATCTCGGGGAACACACGGGATGGGATTCAGGTCACCGGAAATTCCCCGTTCACGACCATCCAGGGCAACCTGATCGGGATCGGGGCCGACAAGAGCACGCAGGTCGGCAACGGCTTCAACGGGATCTTGTTCAACGGCGGCGGAGGCTTCTCGACGATCGGCGGGGCCGACCTCTTTGGCTCCCCCACCCACGTGGCCGACGAGGCGGCAAAAGGCAACACGATCGCCTTCAATGGCGGCCTCTCGTCGCTGAGTTCCCCCGCGGCCGGGGTGTTGATCACCGGCAACCAGGCAATCTTCGACGGCGTCCTGTCGAACTCGATCTACTCGAATGCGGGCCTGGGCATCCAGATCAACGGGGCCAACCAGGGCGTCGTGCCGCCGACCGTCGACTCGGCGCTTTCCGGCGGCGGCCAGACACGGATCAACGGCAGTCTCTTCGAGCAGCAGCCGGGCACCTACCGGGTCCAGGTCTTCTCGAGCATCTCGCCCAATCCGTCGGGGATCGGCGACGGCCAGACGTTCCTCGGCGACTTCGACGTCACGACGGACAGTGCCGGCAACGCCGCGATCAACGTCACGCTCCCCGGCATGGCCGGCATCGGCTCCTACATCGCGGCCACCGCGACCCAGGGCGCGACGACGATCAACAACTCGTCGCAGTTCTCCAGGGCCGTCGCCGTCGGCCAGGCGGTCGTGGCCGACCTGGCCGTGACCGTGGGACCGACCGCCACCGACCCGGCGACCCCGCTGGTGGGCCAGCCCTACGTCTTCTCGGTCACGGTCACCAACATCGCGGGCAACAACGACGCCACCGGCGTAGTCCTGACCGACACCCTCCCGGCCAACTCGACGCTCGACACGGCCGGCTCGACCCCCGGCGGGACGCTCCTCAACGGCGTGCTCACCTACAACGTGGGCAACCTGGCGAGCGGGGCCTCGGCGACTTTCCTGGTCTCGGCCCGGCCGAGCACGACGACGGGCACGTTCACCGACACCGCGACCGTCACCGGCCCCATCATCGACCCCAACCTCAACAACAATACCGCGTCCTTCACCCCGGCCAACGGGGTCCAGCCCGACGCGGCGCTGCGGGCCATCCTCACGCCCGCGGCCAACCCGAGCCCGGTCGGGGCGCCGCTGACCTACGTCCTGACCGTGTCCAACCAGGGGCCCAGCACGGCGAACAACGCGGTCGCCACCGTGACCTTCGACCCGTCGTTCACCAACATCGTCGTCAGCCCCGACCAGGGGACCTACACGATCTCCGGCAACGTGGTGACGATCAACTCCGGGATCGTCCCCTCGGGCTCGGGCAGCACGATCACGCTGACGGCCACCCCGACCCGGACCGGGTCGTTCACGACGACCGCGTCGATCTCCTCGTCCCTCATCAACCCCGACACCGGCACGATGACCTCGAAGCCGGTGTCGGTCGCGGTCGCGATCGCGAACGCCGCCGACCTGGGGATCGCCCTGTCGTCGCCGGCGTCGGTCTTGACCGGCCAGTCGCTCCTGTACTCCGCGGTCGTGACCAACTTTGGCCCCTCGACCGCGACGGCCCCCGTGGTCGTCGACGTCCTGCCCAAGGGCGTGACCTTCGACCCGTCGAAGTCCTCGGACAGCAACGGCGGGACGCTCGCGCTGGTCAACGGCGTGGTCGTCGCCACCCTCAAGCCGCTCGCCTCGGGCGGGACCGACACGGTCACCATCGCCGTCACGCCCACGGGTTCGGGATCGCTCTCCAACACGGTCAGCGTCGCCGACCCGAATGCGACGAATCCCGCCGAGATCGACACCAACCCGGCCAACAACACCGCCACGACGACCACCCTGGTCAGCCCGGCCGACCTCTCGGTCAAGATCGTCAACCCGGCCGACCCGCTGTTCATCGGCACCCAGGCCACGTACCAGGTCCAGGTCATCAACAACGGCCCGGCCGACGCGACCGGCGTCCTCCTGACCGACCGCTTCGGCCCCGGCGCCCTCATCGTCAGCTCGACGGCCGGCGTGATCAGCACCGACGCGGGCGGCGGTGTCGTGACCGCCAGCCTCGGCAATCTGCCCGCCGGCGCGACCACCACGGTCACGATCATCGTCAACCCGATCCTCTCCGGGCCGCTCGCCGAGGCCGCCACCGTCGCATCCGACCAGCTCGACCCCAACCCGAACAACAACGCCGCGAGCGTGAGCAACCTGGTCAACCCGGTCGACCTGGCGGTCACCGTAGTCGGCTCGCCGGCGACCGTCCTCGTCGGCGACCCGGTCACTTTCCTCGTCACGGTCACCAACAACGGCCCGGCCACCGCCACCAACGTCCTGTTCAATAACATCCTGCCGGCGGGGTCGACCTTCGTCTCGGCCGCCGCCAGCCAGGGGAGAGTCGCTTCCTCGAGCGGGGCCGTCACCGGCAACCTCGGCACGCTCGCCTCGGGGGCCTCGGCCACGGTCGCGATCGTCGTCACGCCGACGGCGGTCGTCACCAGCGTCGATACCGCCTCGGTCAACTCCGACGACTACGACACAAACCAGGCCAACAACACGGGCTCGGGCAGCGTCGCCGTCGCGAACCAGCCGGGCACGATCGACCTGGCGACGCCGCTCACCATCGTGGGCGAGAACGGCGGCTCCGTCACGATCGCCCTGAATCGGACCAAGGGCTCGCTCGGCGCCGTCACCGTCGATTACGCGACCTTCGACGGCTCGGCCAGGGCCGGCGTCAACTATGTCGCGACCACCGGGACGGTCAGCTTCGCCGACGGCCAAGCCTCCGCGACGATCACCATCCCCGTCATCGACGACGGGATCGTCAACGCGTCCACCGGCTTCTATGTCCGCCTCCTCGGGACCACCGGCGGGGCCATCGTCGGCCCGAACAACGTGACGGCCGTCCTCGTCGCCAACACCGACCGCGACACGACCCCGCCGGTCATCACCGGCTTCTCGGCGATCCCCAACGGGTCGTCGCTCAACGGGTTCGTCGTCCAGTTCGACAAGGCCCTCGACGTCTCGCGGGCCTCGCTGACCTCGAATTATCACGTCTTCCTCTCGAATCGCGACGCGGGCAAGGGCGGCGACGTCCCGATCGCCTTGGCCGCCGCGAACTACAACCCGGCCAACAACACGGTGACGCTCGTGCCGACCGGCGTCCTGCCCGGCAACCGGTTCTATCACGTCGTCATCAACGGGTCGTACGGCCAGGCGTTGACCGACATCTCGGGCAACGTCCTCTTCGGCAGCGGCGGCCGGAACACCAATTACGAGATCTACTACGGCCGGGGCAACAGCCTCCGCTATATCGACTCGCAGGCCAACCTCGTGACGATCAACGTGGGAGGTCCCGGCACCCTGGAGGTCATCCGCTCGACGACCGGCGACGCCAGCACCGTGGGCCTGACCGGGGTCGTCGCCCACAAGACCAAGCTCTCCGGGGCCGTCAAGAAGCTCGGCAATTCGTCGAGCGGGCACACGACGATCGGCACGATCACCGGCCTCGGGCGGTTCGGCGACGTCAACAGCTCGCTGACCACGCCCGGTTTCTACGTGTTCGTGCCGCCGACCTTCGCCAGGTCGACCACCACGACCGGGACCGTGACGACCGTGTCGCCCCCGACGATCTCGGCCGCCGTCAAGGTCGTCAAGCACGGCCCCCGAGGCCCGCTCGCCCGCTGAGCGGACCCGGTCGAGTCGGTCGACGGACGTCGGCGATCGGGGGACAGGCCCCCCGATCGCCGACGTCGTTTCGAAGCGAAGCCGGCCGGCCGGCGCGGGCGATCACTCCGGATCGAGCGGGCGGAGTTCCTCGGGGATGAACCGGCCGTCGACCCGGATCGGGACGCCGTCGAAGGCGATCGTCCCGCCGCCGTATTCGGTCCGCTGGATCTGGACGAGGTCCCAGTGGATCTTCGACCGGTTGCCGTTATCGGCCTCGTCGTAGGCGTTGCCGGGCGTGAGGTGGAAGCTCCCGGCGATCTTCTCGTCGAAGAGGATGTCGCGCATCGGGTGGAGGATGCGCGGGTTGCAGCCGATCGACCACTCGCCGATGTAGGACGAGCCCTCGTCCGAGTCGAGGATTCTCCGGAGCTTCTTGGCGTCGCCGCCCGAGCAATCGGCCTCGACGATCTTGCCCGCCTTGAAGGAGAGGCGGACGCCGTCGAAGGAGGTCCCCTGATAGACCGTGGGCGTGTTGAACCGGATGGACCCCTCGACGGAGTCGCGGACGGGCGCGGTGAAGACCTCGCCGTCGGGGATGTTCATCTCGCCCGAGCAGGGGACGACGGGGATGCCGTCGATCGAGAACCGGAGGTCGGTCTCGGGGCCGGTGATGTGCACCTCCTTGGCCGCCTCCATCCGCCCGACGAGCGGGGCCAGGGCGCGAGAGAGCCGGGGATAGTCGAGGTTGCAGACGTCGAAATAGAAGTTCTCGAACGCCTCGGTGCTCATCCCGGCCTGCTGGGCCATCCCGGCGTTGGGGAGGCGGAGGACGCACCACTTGGTCTTCCGGATCCGGCAATCCATGTGCACCGGCTTGAAGACGTGCGTGTTGAAGAGGTTCATCTTCTCGGGCGGGACGTCGGCCATCTCGTTGATATTGCGGGCCCCCCGGAGGCCGATGTAGGCCTGGACCTGCTCCATCCGGTGCCGCTCGCAGTCGCCGATCAGCCGCATCTGGGCCTCGGAGGCGTTGCGGATCAGCTCGCGGGTGATCCGGGTGTCCTTGGTCTCGACCAGCGGATAGGCCCCGCGGCGGGCGGCCTTCTGGACCAGGAGCCGGGGCAAGGTCCCGTCCTCCAGGTCGAAGCACTCGATCAGGAGCGATTCGCCCGGCCCCAGCCGCGTCGAGTGGGTGATCAGGATCTCGGCGAGGGCATCCCAGCGCGGGTCGGGCATTGGCGGGGGCTCGGGCTTCGAGGAGTCGGGGCGGGCGAGACCGGTCGTGATTATCCGGGATGCGCCCGGCCGTGGCAACCGAGGTCGGCACCCCGATTGCAAAGGGGACGGGCCCGAGGTGAAGGCCCCGGAACGGTCGGCGCGATCGGGGATCACTCCAACCGGGAGGGGCCGCATGAAAGCCGTCGTATTCCACGGCGTGGGCGATATCCGCCTCGACGAGGTCAAGGAACCGAAACTGAAGGAGCCCTACGACGCGATCGTCCGGCTCACCGCCAGCGCGATCTGCGGGACCGACCTCCACATGGTCCGGGGGTCGATGCCCGGGATGAAGTCGGGCACGATCCTCGGCCACGAAGGGGTCGGGATCGTCGAGGAGGTCGGCAAGGGGGTCCGCAACTTCCGGGCGGGCGACCGCGTGGTCATCCCCTCCACGATCAATTGCGGCTACTGCTCCTACTGCCGATCGGGCTACCCCTCGCAGTGCGACAACGCCAACCCCAACGGCAGCGCCGCCGGGACCTCGTTCTTCGGCGGCCCGGCCGAGACCGGGCCGGTCGACGGGCTCCAGGCGGAATACGCCCGGATTCCCTTCGCCAACGCCACCCTCATCAAGCTCCCGACCGAGATCGACGACGATCGGGCGATCCTGCTCTCCGACATCTTCCCCACCGCCTACTTCGGCGCCGAGCTGGCCGAGGTCACCCCGGGCGACACGGTGGCCGTGTTCGGCTGCGGGCCGGTCGGCCTCTTCGCGATCACCAGCGCCTTCCTGAAAGGGGCGACGCGGGTCTTCGCCGTCGACCGCGTCCCCTCGCGGCTCGACATGGCCCGCGACCTGGGCGCGGAGCCGATCAACTTCGAGGAGGAGCACCCCGTCGAGGCGATCCGCAGCCTGACCGGCGGGATCGGGGTCGACCGGGCCATCGATGCCGTCGGCGTCGACGCCGTGGCCGCCGACCACGGCCCGGCCTACGCCGAGGCGAAGCTCCTCGCCGGTCAGCACAAGCAGGAAGTGGCCGAGGTCGCCCCCCAGGCCAATCCCAAGCACGGCCACTGGGAGCCGGGCAACGCCCCCTCGCAGGCGTTGCTCTGGGCCGTCACCGCGCTGGCCAAGGCGGGCACGCTCGGGATCATCGGCGTCTATCCCGAGACGATGCGGGCCTTCCCGCTCGGGATGGCCATGAACAAGAACCTCACGGTGAAGCTGGGCAATTGCCCCCACCGCCGGATCATCCCCGAGCTGGTCAGGATGGTCCGGTCCGGCAAGGTCGACCCGCTCCAAGTCCTCACCCAACGCGAGCCGATGACCTCGGTCATCGACGCCTACAAGGCGTTCGAACTCCGCCAGCCGGGCTGGATCAAGGTCGAGCTGAAGCCGTCCGCGAAGTCCTGATCGCCGCGGACGGGCGAGGCGGCCCGGTCGACGGTCGGGCGGCTCGCCGATCAACGCCGGACGAATGGGACCCGGATCGGCTCGCCGCCGACGTCGGCCTCCAGCGTCCCGCGCAGCTCCTCGGCATAAGGGCCGGGCGGGGAGGCGAAGCGGCCGACCTTGCCGTCGCCGTCTTGCGGCGTCAGGGCGACGGGGGCCGGGCCCCCGATGTCGACCTTCACGTCGGACGGGGTCGGGGTGAGGGGGGTCACGCCGTCGGCCTGGTAGAAGTAGGCGACGAGCTGTCGGGAGTTCCTCGCGGACACCCCGGCCGTACCCTTGCCCGCCGGCTCGGCGATGATCTCCACCGAGCCCTTCCGGTTCGGGAAGAAGAAGGCCAATCCGCCGTGCGGTGCGCCGGCCTGGAATGTGGCCGGCGGGGCCGACGACCCGCAGCCCGCCGCCCCTGCCGAGGCCATCGCGATCGAGACGATCAGGATTCGTTGCATCCGAGGGGACTCGACGACGTGGACCGGAGGGCGAGGCGGAAGGGGCCGGGCCCCGATCACCAAGCCCCGATCGAAGACCGATCGGGGTCGGCGATCGCCGCGGCGGATCAGTAGCTGTCGCTGCTCACGACCTCGCCGCCGGCCCGCGTTGATAGCTTCTGATAGACCCCCATCTGGAGCGCCGGGGTGGTGGTGTAGACGACGTTCTTGGCGTCGTAGGTCACGTTGTCCGGCATCGAGTCGCCGAAGCTGTCCGCGTTCGAGGTCGAGAACGACCACGAGCTGATCGTGTTCTTGATGAAGCGGACCGAGCCGTCGCAGAAGGCCATGTTGAGGCCGCCGGGGTGCCGGCTGTTGGCGTTGCCCGGGTAGTAGTACTTGATCCCCGCGGGGGTCAGGCCGCCCGTCGAGGACTGGCCGACGTTGGGCGGGTAGAGGGTGGTGAACTGGGTATCGTAGTAGTTGCCCGTGTACCAGGCGAAGTCGGAGACCGAGAAGCTCAAGCTGTAGATCGGCAGGAGCGACTTGACGTGCTCGCCGAAGAGGAGCGTGTTGCTCGTCCCATCGGTGATCGACGAGATGTTGATCGTCGCGTCGGGGAAGATCACGCCGTTGGTCTGCGACTGCCGCACCGGGTAGTTCGGCGTGCCCTGGTAATTGTTGTTGTGGAAGGTGCCCTGGCACCCCGCATAGCTGGAGAAGTAGCAATTGAAGGTCGGATTCGTGGGGTAGCTGTCGAACCCGAAATTCGAATAGCCGACGTTGACGATCGGCACGGGGGGGTTCGGGTCGCTCGGGCAGGCGAGCATCGCGAGCTGAATCCCCGCGATCGTGATGTTGTCGACGTTCTTCTGGGTGAGCGAGAAGTTGACCGCGTTGTACAGGGCCGACTGCTCGGAGAACGGCAGCAGCCGGACGAAACAACTGAAGTTAGTCACGAAGTAGGTGGCGCCCTTGACCGGGTCGACCTGCGACATCGCCCCGGGCGGGAAGGCCCCGTTCGTGTCGTGATAGTTCTGGGCGGCGAGGCCGAGCTGCTTGAGGTTGTTGGTGCACTGGGCGCGGCGGGCGGCCTCGCGCGCGGCCTGGACGGCCGGCAGGAGCAGGGCGATGAGGACGGCGATGATCGCGATGACGACCAGCAATTCGATCAGCGTGAAACCCCGACGCGGGGGACAGGCCACACTACGGGTCATGTTGACTTCCTCGGATAAATCGGAGAAAGGCCGGTGCGTGGAAGGAGACCGGCCGTCCGGGGCCGGGCGACGTCTCGGGTCGTCCGGGCCCGAATGATCGGGATCAAGAGGGGCCGCCGACCGACGCGGGGGGAAGAGCACCGCGTCGAGGATGGAAGGCGAGGCGGAGCGGGCGAGACATGCCGGGCGGATCGGCCTGCCCCGCGCAGGAAGAATATAACCGAAAGTCTCGGCCGCCTAGAGGCTATCCGGGAAGCTACGCCGCTTTCGGTTGTGGATACTTGAATGGGGTGGCCGGCCGCCTCTCGTCTGGGGCCAGCCGCCGCAACATCCCTCGGATCGAGCTGATCCTCACCCAAGCCTCG
>JAABUX010004333.1_pt1 | contig 18085 bp, 20 predicted proteins | sample 5561851 | NCBI WGS metagenome assembly JAABUX01 (sample SAMN10711883, study PRJNA513361) | rock metagenome | isolation source: Antarctica rocks | place: Antarctica: Victoria Land, Richard Nunatak red sandstone | collected 2016-01-03 | reverse complement strand
TCGGAGGTGGGGTATGATCTTTTCACGGCGTTTCTCCTTTGGTGTAGCAATCAAGGAGTTACGCCGCCTTCATTTCTAGGCTCCTGGGTCCGGTCGGGAATTTCCACGGAACTCGGCACGACCTCTTCGAAGACATGCGCATACGATTGCGCGACACACCAGAGCAGTTGGTAGTGCTCAGTGAGTTAGCAATTCGAGCCTGGCGACACCCGACGCTAGCGGAGATTTTCAGGAAAATCGATGATGGATGGTACGCTCAGCTCGCAGATTTGCTAGAACGGGGAATCGAGCAGAAAATCTTTCGTAGTGACCTGGATCTACGACCATGCGTAAGAGCGATCATGGTTTCGCTGCGAGGCATCGTTTACCAATCTAAACTTCCATGGACCGAGGTCGACGAGCTCTTGTCGCAATTAGCTGCACAGACTGAACTTTGGGTGTTGGCTCATACTTCAAGCCGTCGAAAAAAAGGACAATGATTAAGTGGAACACGTTTTGCAGGCGGTCGTCGTCTTCTTCGCGGCGTTAGCCACTGGCGGACTGCTGGTAACTCTGCACGCGGAATTGCCCCTGGTTGCGAAATCCCGAAAACTGGGACCGCAATGCGGAGCTTCGACGGTAAAATGGCCTTCCTCGGCGAATCATTGGATCGCCAGGGATCTGATCGTTCGGCTGCGCGGACGACGGGCTTAGACTCGTCGACCACAAACCCGGCGAAGGCGCCACGACCGGGTATCCTAGAGCGACGATCGACGACCACCCACAGCTTGTCCAGCCAAGCCCCGGACCGACGTGAAAACGCGAGTAGGGCGTTATCCGGCACCAGACTGCACAAGCGCATTAATTCCCCTCAACTTCCCAGCCTTTATCAGTTAGCGTCACCGTGATTTTGGCCGGCATCGTCGGGAGATGCTCGAGCTCGGAGCGCAACTCGGGAAACGCCGCGCCGATCCGCGGATCCTTGGCCCACGGTTGAACGCTTACGAATTTCTCGTAGTACGTAACTTCCGAAATGTGCTGACCAAGCGCATCCGCCGGCACGGTGAAATTGTCGACGCGGTCGATCGTCACCGTCGCATAGCAGAGGCGTAGCGGCACCTCTTCGGTGGGATCTTCACCGAAAGCCGAACTCGACACCGCGCTAGATTGCTGCAAGTCCTTCGCCACAGCAGCCTTCGCGATCGCGAAACGCAACGTGGGGACGCGTATTGACGTGAACCCGAAGGCACCGACCTTCGGCTGATTTCCCGAGACGGTGCCCTTAGTTTCCGTCAGCACGCCGACGGCCGCGAGAGCCTCGTCTTGTGCGATGCTTATCCCGTTGTAGGCGACGGCTTGCGGCGAGAACGCCATTGTTTTCTCTGCCTGGATGGGATATGATGCATTCAAACAGACCAGCGAGCGCGTCGGATCGCGTTCAAACGCCTGCGCGATCGCCCGCCTGCGCGATCGCCGCCGCGAAATGCTCCTTGGTCGGCGCCTTCGTGTCGGCGTCGCAACCCATCATTGGCGTCAACGCGACCGCCGCTATCACCGACGCAAGGTGTCGTCTGAACAATAAAGAGCGTGGCGTCGGACGGTCATCCATAATGGGAGCGATATTCGACAACATGGGAGCGCTATTCTGGCCGTTTTGGTAATTAAATACGCAGAGCGGTGCTCGGCCGCGAGGCGGTCGCGAAGCCGGCGATCGATCTCGACGCGCTGGGTATGACCGAACGGATGTCGAAATTCCTCGTGCTGGCCCGCGCATTCGAGGATACGGGCGTCAGCGCGTATGGCGGCGCGGCGCCGCTCGTCCAGTCGAAAGATGTGCTCGGATATGCAGCTCGGATCCTGGCGGTCGAAGCGTATCACGCCAGAAACATTCGCTTGATGACGTCGTGCTTCAATTTACAAACTCGGCCACTCGATAGTCAAGACGTCTTGCCGCCGCCCAGTGGAACGAAGTATTTCACCGACAACATTCAAGCTTTGGCTATCGTGCGGACACCGGAGCAAGTGCTCGCAATCGTGCGGCCGTTCTTCCCGCACGGGTTAAACGGGGCGATCAAGTAGCGACTCGTTTCACAACGTAACAGGCGAGACGTTCGAAAGGCCACCGAGCGTCTCGCATCTTCGATGATTCAAGGGACGTATCGATGCTCCGGAGCTTCGAACAACTCGTCGACCTATTTCCAAAAGCCGCCGGACTCCGGCGGAGCGTATACGGGCGGAACACGCGCGCCGGAATCGACTTGCTGCTTGCCGATCGTCCGGCGGACCAGCGTGAACGTATCCTAGCGGGCGTGGTGCGCCATCGTTTGCTCAATCGGTCAATTTTTTGCGCTTATTCGGCGCTGCCGCATCTCGCAAGGCGCTTCGCCCAGCTGGTACCAATCGTCGGACCACACCGCGCGTCGATGCGGGACACGTCGGTACCGCTCATTATCGCAACGGGACACTTCGGACCGCTTTTCTTTGCAATTGCGGCATTGGAACGCATGCTGCGGGGCCGGCGAGTCATCGTCATCCTGCGCGAAGGCGCGCTGTATCTTCGCAAAGCACTTCCGTTACTCGATTCGCTCGGCTTCGATTACGTCGTCGACTCTCACGACTGCGTGCGTTATTTGGTTCGCACCCTTCGCGAAGATACCCGAACCGTCGTTTTGTTCGCTTTCGACAATCCGTTTCGCGGACGCCGGAACGTGCCGTTTCTGAGCTCGACCATCGCAACGTCGACCGTGATTGCGCGTCTGGCGGATCTCGGCGGTGCGAAAATCGTCACCTCGTTCTGGTTGTGGCAGAACGCTCTGCCTCGCATCGTCTTCGACCACGCGATCGACGTGGAGCGAAGTCTCGAGCCGGTCGAGCGCCGGAAGCGCATCGTCGATGCGCTCTACCGCGTCCTCGAATACCAAGTGTTCACTTCACCCGAGCAGTGGAGCGGTTGGGATTATGTAACCGCAAACGTCATCGTTGATCCCAAGGCATTGATTCTTGGGCCTCCGGCTAAGCCGGTCGGACCGCGATCATCGTGGCTCGAGCGGTACTGGAGGGCGTGGCGATGTGGCTGGATTCGGAAAGCCGGCTGTAAGCGCGCAAATCAGACGCTCCAGTCGCTAGCGCAGGATGGGCGGCGCTTAGAAGGCCGACGCTAAAGACCAAAGTTCGTTAGCGGCTGACGACTTGTTCAGGCGTATCTCCGCGGTCGTAGCCACTCTTATGTCTTACAAGGGCGCTCCACAGCATCGCGGGAAGAAAAGTCCAAGGAGGGACCCATGATGCTGAAAGTTTCGAACCGCTCGTTTGTCGTTGCGGTGGCCATAATGACGGGCGCGGTTGCGTTCGGCGGCGCCAGTGTTCGTCACGCCTCGGCCGCGAGCGGCATGACGATCGGCTATCTCGTGAAGACGTTAAGCAATCCGTATTTCGTCGCGATGGGCGATGCGGCTAAGGCCGCGGGCGCGAAATACGGTGCGACCGTCGTTGTCGAAGCGGGAAAATACGACGGCGACAACAGCTCGCAGATCTCGCAGGTCGACGACTTCGTCACGCGCCAAGCCAAGGCAATCGCACTCGTGCCGAACCTTTCCTCCGGGCTCGATACGGCACTGCGTCGTGCTAAGGCCGCGGGCATTGCGATCATCGCCGTCGATACGGCACTCGCTCCCACGAGCCTCGCCACCAGCTTCGTCGCGACCGACAATCTCAAAGCGGGCGTACTCAACGGCCGTTGGGCGAAAGCAAAATTCGGTTCGACGAAGCCCGTCATTGCGCTGCTCGAAGGGACGCCCGGCAGCTCCGTCAACAGCGACCGGATGAACGGCTTCTTGCAAGGCTACGGGCCGAACACGAAGCAGTATGTCGTCGCCGACCAGATAGCCAACGGCGATCAGGGCAAGGGGCAAACGGCGATGGAAAACATTCTAACCGCGCACCCCGACGTCAACCTCGTATGGACGATCAATGAGCCCGTCGCGCTCGGCGCCGCGACGGCGATCAAGGCGCACGGTATGGCCGACAAAATCACGATCGTCTCGATGGACGGCAGTTGCCGCGGTATCAAAGGCGTGCGTGATGGGGCCATCGCGACCGATGTGATGCAGTTTCCGAAAAAGATGGCGACCGAGGCCGTTCAGCTCGCGCAGCAAGCGGGTGACGGGAAAAAGATTCCGGCCCGAGTCGACACGGGTGAGACGCTCGTGACGGCGCATACCGAGGCCGGCGTTCCTTCGCAGTCCGTTGAGTACGGCCTCAAGAACTGTTGGTAACCGAAGCGCGGCCGATGCTACGACCCGTTACGCTCGGCGAGCGCTTGCGGGGTACGCGAACGCTCGGACCGCTTGCCGGACTCGTGGCGCTCTGCATTATCTTCAGCATCGCGTCGCCCGTCTTTCACACACCGCAGAATCTCGTCCAGATTCTGGCCCAAGTGATGGAGGTTGGAACGCTCGCAGTCGGTCAAACGCTCATCATTCTCGCGGCCGGCATCGATCTTTCCAACGGCGCGATTATGGTGCTCGGCTCGATCGTTATGGCGAAGCTGGCGGTGTCGGGCCTTCCGGTGCCGCTCGCGATGCTCGCGGGTCTCGGGTTGACCGCGGCGCTCGGGCTTATCAACGGCGTCGTCGTCTCGCAGTTCCGAGTGCCTCCGTTCGTCGCAACGCTCGGGATGCTCAACCTCGCCTATGCGAGCACGCTTCTCTACAGCGGTCAGGCTTCGGTCGACAACCTGCCGCCCGCATTGCTGCTGCTCGGGGGCCACATCTCGCTCGGCAATCTCGCGTTTCCGATCGGTCCGCTCGTCATGCTGGCGGTCTTTGCGCTCGCGTGGTACGCGACGACGCAAACGGGCTGGGGCCGTCACCTCTACGCATTCGGCAACAACGTCGAGGCCGCGCGTCTATCGGGTATCGACGTGCGGGCACTGCAGATCTCGGTGTACGCCGTGGCGGGATTGGTGTACGGTGTCGCCGCGTTGCTGGTCTTGGGCCGCACGACGGTCGGGGACCCCAACGCCGGGCTCACCGATAATCTCGATAGCATCACGGCCGTCGTTATCGGCGGAACGAGCCTGTTCGGCGGACGCGGCGGCGTCGTCGGCACGCTTATCGGCGCCCTGATCGTAGGCGTGCTGCGCAACGGTCTTACGCTCGTCGGCGTCGAGGCACTCTGGCAGACATTCGCAACGGGCATCATCGTTATTCTCGCCGTAGCGGCCGACGAAGCGACCCGCCGGAAGCGCCAGTGAGCGCGCTCGTTCCGGTCCTCGAAGCACGCGGAATCGTCAAACGTTACGGCAACGTTACGGCGCTCGACGGTGCCGACTTCGATCTGTATGCGAACGAGATCGTGGCACTTGTCGGGGATAACGGCGCCGGTAAATCCTCGCTCGTCAAAGTCCTCTCGGGAGCGGTTACGCCCGACGATGGTCAGACGTTCGTCGACGGCAAACCGACGCAGCTGCGCAGCCCGATCGATGCGCGGCGCCTCGGGATAGAAACCGTGTATCAAGATCTCGCACTCGCCCCCGCCCTCGACATCGCGAGCAATCTCTTTCTCGGTCGCGAAGAGCGCCGCCGCGGCATGCTCGGCAGCCTGTTCCGCTCGCTCGACGCGAGCCGCATGCGCGCCGAGGCGGCCGGCCATCTCGCGAACCTCAAGATCGGTATTCGTTCGATTCGGCAGCCCGTCGAAACGCTCTCGGGCGGTCAACGCCAGGGCGTCGCCGTCGCGCGCGCCGTGTCGTGGGGACACCGGGCGGTTATCATGGACGAGCCGACGGCCGCGCTCGGTGTCAAGGAGACGGGCATGGTGCTCGATCTCATTCGCACCGTCAAAGCGCGCGGCGTGCCGATTATCCTGATCAGCCACAACATGCCCAACGTCTTCGAGGTCGCCGACCGCATCCAAGTGATGCGCCTCGGCCGCCGCGCCGGCATCATGAGCCCCGCGACGCACACGATGCAGGACGTCATCGCGCTGATGACCGGTGCTGCAAAGAGCACGGTTGCGGAATTTAGCGAACCCGCCTGAACGCCGTTTGCCGCCCCATTGCCGATGGAACTCGTCGATAACCACGTTTCCCCGGACGTTTCGAGCGACCGTAAAGGACCGTACCGCTTCATTTTCGATACGGGCGCGCAACTCGCGTACGCTTAAAGACTTCGTGTAGCGCCGCTTGCGAAACGACTTCCGCGCGGCTCGGGTTATGTGAGCCGATGACGACCATGACAAAGCAGCTGCAGGTGCAGCGCGCGGGCGAGCGCGCGAACTTCGATCACGGCTGGCTCCGGACGGGCCACTCGTTTAGCTTCGCAAGTTATTTCGACCCGAGTAATTTGAACTGGGGCGCGCTCCGCGTCTTCAACGACGACGTGGTTGCGGCGGGCAAAGGTTTCGGAACGCATCCGCACCGCGACATGGAAATTTTAACCTACGTTCTCGAAGGTGAACTCGCCCATCGTGACTCGATGGGAAACGAGCGGGTCGTAAAACCGGGCGGCGTGCAATATTTAAGCGCCGGCACCGGCATCTCGCATTCGGAGTACAACCCCTCGGCCCACATCCCGCTGCACTTCGTGCAGATGTGGGTCGTGCCGACCGCGCAAGGGCTAACGCCACGTTACGGTCAGGCCGACTTCTCGCTCGAAGAGCGCCGTAACCGGTGGTTGACAGTCGCCAGCGGCACCCCCGGCGTCGACGCGCCGATTGCCATCTGGCAAGACGCGACGTGCAGCGTTGCCAGGCTCGAAAACACTCGACTCCGCAAGACGATCGCGACCGGCCGCTTAGCGTTTCTGTTCGTTGCTGCGGGTGAGCTGACGGTCGGCAACGAGACGCTCCGCGCGAGCGATGCCGCGCGCATAACGGGCCCATACGAACTCGATCTCGCCGGTTCGGGCGAGGCGGTGCTTTGGGATGTGCCGCCCCTCGGCGCCGCGGCATAAGCGCATCCGCATACGCGGCGGCCGTCGCGTATGCCGAACGGCACGTATTGCAGGCGTTGATCGTCGTATGCGACGGTGAGACGGTCTTCGAGCGTTTCGGCACCGGCTACGACTCCTCGACGCCGCATCCGCTCTATAGTGGAACCAAGAGCTTTTGGGGTCCGCTCGCGCTAGCAGCGGCGCGTGACGGTTTGCTGGAACTGGGTGAGCCCGTCGGCGCGACATTCGATGCGTGGGCCGCCGGCCGCCGCGCTCGGGTGACGCTTCGCATGCTGCTTTCCCTGACTGCCGGAATCGCTTTCGGCGGTCTCGGCACGAGCGTTCCGTCGTATGCGAAAGCGCTTGCGGCGGAGCCCGCGGACGAGCCCGGCGCACGCTTCACCTACGGAGGTATTCCGCTGCAAATTTTCGGCGCGGTCCTTGCGCGTAAACTTGCCGCGCAGCGCCTGACTCCGCAAACGTATCTGCGGCAGCGGCTCTTGGACCCGCTCGGGATGCGTATCGCCGCTTGGCGCTCGCTTCCGGACGGGACGCAGCCGCTACCGACGGGTGCCACCGTGGCCGGTCGCGAGTGGAGCAAATTCGGTCTCTACGTCATCGAGCGGTATGCGGAGCTGACGCCGTTGTTTAGCGGTTCGGCTGCCAACCCGCGTTACGGGCTCACGTGGTGGCTCAGTCCGCTCGCCGCCATCCCGGATGTCATCTACGCGAGCGGCGCCGGCGGCCAGGCTCTCTACGTCGTGCCGTCGCAACGGCTCGTCGTCGTGAAGTTCGGCAAAAGCGGCTCGTACGATCATGCGGCGTTTCTTCGCCGCCTTCTCGTATGAAGTCCCGACTGGGAGCATCGCATCACTGCTCCGTATGTTCAACTCGTTAAACTCGAGAGACATCTTACGGTCGCATCGCCTTTCTCAGCTTATGTCCGGTTTAACTCGGGACGAAAGCCAGCACGACCGCACGCGCACCGGCCGGCATCTTAACTCGAGACGAAGACCCACCGAAGGTCGTCACCTTCAAGCTTCCCCATCTTCAACGCAGTCTCGCCGGCCAACGGGGCGCCCAACTACGGCGCTTCAGAGGCGCTGCTTCGCCTCGAACTGACGCGCGAGCGCCGGCAAGCCTTCGCTGAAGGTCGGATGGATGGCGACGAAACGGTCGAGGTCGCGCCACGTCGCGCCGAGTTCGATTGCGAAGCCGATGACGTGGATGATCTCGCCCGCTTCGTAGCCGATAAACGTTGCGCCCAGCAGTTTGTCGGTTGCCGCGTCGATGACGAGCCGGTAGAAGCCAGCTTCGAGGTTCCACTCCGCGCCGCGCGCGACGTTTTCCAAAGCGAGCGTCTCGCTGCGCACCGTGTGGCCCGCTGCTCGCGCTTGTCGTTCGCTTAGTCCCGCGCGCGCGAGCTGCGGTTCCGTGAACGTCGTGTACGAAAGCACGCGGTCGTCGCGCGTGCGTGGAGTTCCCGCGAACGTCGATTGCAAACGGCGGAAATCTTCCCAAGAGACGTGCGTGAATGCCGGCTGTCCCGCAATCTCGCCGAGCGCGTAAACGCCCGGACAGCTCGATTGCAGATACGCATCGACTTCGATGAAGCCGCGCTTCGTGAGCCGGATGCCGGACCGGTCGGTTTGGAGATCCTCGCTGTTCGGCCGGCGTCCGGCCGCCACGAGCAAGCCGTCGACTTCGAGTGGATCGCCGCGCTCGAATTCTAGCGTAAATGTTCCGCCGTCGCAACGCACGCGGGTCGTCTTGGTCGATAAGCGGAGCTCGACGCCGTCGTGCTCGAGCGACACGCGAAGCACGCCCGTCGCGTCTTCCTCTTCGCGTTCGAGAATGCGAGCCGCCGAATGGATGATCGTTACGCTTGCCCCAAGCCGGGCCGCGCCTTGGCCGAGCTCGAGGCCGACGTAACCGCCGCCGATCACCGCGAGCCGTTCGGGCAGCGTCTCTTGATCGAACCACGTTTCGTTCGTGAAGTACGGCGTGCCGGCAAGCCCATCGATAGCCGGCAGCGCGGGCCTCGTACCGGCGTCGATCACGACGAGCTTGGCGCGAATGTCACGCCCGCCGCCGGAGACGGTTCGCTCGCCCGCAAACGAACCGGCGGCGCGCATCAGATCGACGCTCGAAGCGGCCAGCTTACTTTCACTGCCGTTATGCCACTCGTCGCGGATGCTGCGCACGCGTTGCATGACCGCGCGCTGATCGACGCGTACCTCCGCATGGATGCCGAGCGCAGACGCGGCTCTGGCGCGCCCCGCGCCGTGCGCCGCCGCGAGAAACGCCTTCGAGGGCGTGCAACCATAGTTCACGCAGGTGCCCCCGAGGCGCCCCCGCTCGAAGAGGACGACTCGCTTGCCCGCGCTTGCGAATGCGAGCGCGAGCGGCGTACCGCCTTGTCCGCTCCCGATAACGATGAGATCGACGTCTTCCGGCACGGGTCTCTCTTTCAACGACATCGTCATCCGCCTTGCACGACGACGCGGCGCTCTGCCGAACGCCACACGAATATGGCTGCGACGGCGAAGAACGCGAGCCATCCCAGCTGCATCGAGAGCGCCGCGGCATAGCGCGCGGGCGGAATTTGCCCGATGTAGATTTCGAGCGGGATAGAGTAGATCGCAGCGAACGGCGTCGATTCTACGATGCAGCCGAAGATGCCCGGAAACAGCGAGAGCGGCACGATCTGCCCGCTGAGCAGATCCGAGGCCCAGCGCACGGACATCTGAATCGCCTGCGTTTCCAGCGTCCAGAACGCGACCGCGTTCATCAAGAAGTTGATCAGGAAATTGACGAGGTATCCCAGTCCGAAAGCGACGGCGAACGCCAGCAGCGTCGGAAAAGACGGCACGTCGACGCGGACGAGCAGCAGCGCGAGCGCGAGCGACGGCACGATCGTCAAGCCGTGAAAAACCGTTTCCCCGAAGCCGTCGCTGAAGAAAAAAAGCGGCAAGCTAATCGGTTTCATGAGATCCGTCGCGATCGATCCCTCGCGTACGCGCGTCTGGATCTGGCGCGTACCGTCGACTTCGAGCACGAGCGACATGAGCAGCGCGACGGTCGAATAGGTCACGATCGCGTGCAACGGCAAACCGGGCGGGGCCGCATTCTGCGCGTAAAGCGCGGTCCAGAGCGAACGCAAGAGATAGATGCGCAGCAGGAACGATCCAACGTCCGTGAAGACTTCGAAGCGATACGTGGCGGAGCGCGCGAACGCTTTGCGGGCAAATTCGATATAGGGCGTCGCGACGTTCATGCGCGGATGTAACCTTCGACGTAGATGCGCCGGATGATCGACTCGAGTTCCGGTTCTTCGATTGAGACGTCGCTGACGGCGTAGCGTTCCGTAACGCGGCGGATGAGTTGATCCGCACTGATCGTCTTGCGATCGAAACGCACGCGCACGATGTCGCCCGTGCGCGATTCGAGCTCCGCGCCCGGGACGGCGAATGCCGGCGCCGCCTCACTGAGCGTCACGACGAGCGTGCGATGCGTACCGTATTGGTCTTTGATGCGCTCGATCGAGCCGTCGTAGATGAGACGGCCGTCGTCGATGAGCACGATGCGGCGGCAAAGGCGCTCGACGTCGGCCAGATCGTGCGTCGTTAAGACGACGGTCGTGCCGCGCTCCGCGTTGATGCGCGCGACGAAGGTCCGGATCGCTTCTTTCGCGAGCACGTCGAGCCCGATCGTCGGCTCATCGAGGTAAACGATCCGCGGCTCGTGCAGCATCGCGGCTGCGAAATCACCGCGCATTCGCTGACCGAGCGAGAGCTGGCGCACGGGGGTATTCATGAAGTCCTCCATCTCGAGGAGCTGCGTGAATTCCGCCAGGTTTTTGCGATAGGTCGTCCAGGGAACGGCATAGATCGCACGCAGCAGTTCGAACGACTCGACGAGCGGCAGATCCCAATACAGTTGGCTTCGCTGTCCGAATACGACGCCGATATTTCGTGCGTTGCGCTTACGCTCGGCATACGGTACGAGCCCGGCCACACGCACGTCGCCTGAGGTCGGCACGAGAATCCCGGTAAGCATCTTGATCGTCGTCGATTTGCCCGCGCCGTTGGGTCCGATGTAGCCGACGAGCTCGCCCTCGTCGAGCGACATCGTCACGCCTTCGACGGCGACGCGTTCGGTATGTTCGCGTGAAAAGAGCGTGCGCAGGGCGCCTGCCGCTCCCGGAATGCGCTTGACGGAGCGGAACACTTTCCGTAGATCGTGCGTCTCGATGATGGGCATCGCGGTGCGGCGTTCGGCTCGGCAGGCGACCGCTCCGTTTGCTACCCTCGAGCCGAGCGGAACGAAAGAACGAAAGCAGTGTAAGATGATGACGACGGTCTGGATCGCGGGCGATCAACTCTCGCCACGCAACTCGGCGCTCGAGGGCCTCGAGCGCAAGGAAACCGTCGTGCTATTGATCGAGTCGCTCGCTCGCGGGCGCGAGCGGCCCTATCACAAGCGTCGCCTCGCGCTGATCTATGCTGCCATGCGCGGCTTCGCGGACGACTTGCGCGGCGCCGGCTGGCAGGTCGATTACCACGCCGAGCGTGAGGACTATGCGGGCCCGCTCGCGGAGCACGTCGCGGCGATCCGGCCGAGCCGCGTGCGCATGATGACGCTCGCGGATTACGGAGTGACGGAAGGGCTCGCGGCGCTCGTACGCGAGCACGGACTCGAACTCGACGTTACGCCGCAGGTGAATTTTATTTCGACTGCCGGCGAATTCGAGGAACTGTTCGCACGCGGCCAAACGCGGGTCACGATGGAAACGTTTTATCGCCGGATGCGTCGCAAAACGGGTTTGCTGATGGAAGGTGACGAGCCGCTCGGAGGCGCGTGGAACTTCGACCACGATAATCGGCTGCCGCCCAAGCGCGGCATGCGCTTTCCCGCGCAACCGGACGTTCCGCTACGCGAACACGCACGCGCTGCAATCGCGCTCGTCGAGCGGCATATCCCGAATCACCCCGGCAACATCGGGACTTTCGACATTCCGACGTCGACGCCCTCGCATACGCGGACGATTTCTTCGCGCACCGCCTCGATCGATTCGGACCGTACGAGGATGCGATGGTGGCGGGTGAAGCACGTCTCTATCATTCCCGTTTGTCCGCGCTCGTTAATCTCGGGCTCTTGCATCCGCTCGAGCTATGCGAACGCGCGGAACTCGCTTATCGCTCGGGTGAGGCACGGCTCGCGTCCGTCGAAGGCTTTATCCGGCAACTGATCGGCTGGCGCGAATTCATCTGGCAGACGTACCGCAAGACGATGCCGGAATATCGTACGCGCAACGCGCTGCAGGCGACGCTGCCGATACCCGTCTTCTACCGAGACGGCAAGACCGATATGTATTGTACGCGCGAGGCGCTGCGCTTCGTCCTCGATCTCGGTTGGGCACACCATATTCTGCGGCTGATGGTGCTCGGCAATTTCGCCCTGCTGGCCGGGATCGAGCCGCAAGCGATGACGGATTGGTTTTGGGAAATGTTCGTCGACGGTTACGATTGGGTGATGGTGCCGAACGTCGTCGGCATGAGCCTGCACGCCGACGGCGGCGTCGTCGGTACGAAGCCGTACGCTGCGTCCGCCAATTACATCAATAAGATGTCCGATTACTGCGGCCGCTGCCGCTACGATCCGAAGACGACCGTCGGCGATGACGCGTGCCCGTACAATGCGCTGTACTGGGATTTCATGGACCGCAACGAACGGCGCTTTCGACTCAATACGCGCATGGCGCTTCCGCTCCGTAGTTGGAATGCGAGAGACGAAGCCTGGAAGAGCGCGGTTCGAGCGCGCGCGGCAGAGCTTCGGCAGCGACTTCGCGACGGCGAACGCTTGTGAACGCAGCTTACGACGCGCGCCGTATCGCGCTCGTATGCAGCCCGCGCTGCAACGAAAAGCGCGCGAATTTGCGCTGCCTCGGTGAGGTGGGCGGCCGACGGCGGGCTCTGCGATAACGAAACGTCACCGAGCAGATTCTGTAAGCGTTCGCGCAGGCGGTCGGCGAACAATAGCTGGTCTTCGCTATTGAGAGGGCTCGAAGTGAAGCGTGCATAGGCACGCCGCCGGCGCACGGCGAGCGCCGGATCTGCGTGAGCAGCGAGTTGCCGCCCTAGCAGGCCTGTGAAAAAGCGCGAGTTGATGGCGCGCCCCGACGTTTCTGGGAGCCGCGGGCCGTGCAATTCGACCAATTGCGGCTCTTTTTGAGCGATTCTGACGCGTTTGGGCGCACGGATCCCGTCGTCATCCTGCTACGAGGTTGCGTATGCGCACAAGATTGAATGCGATCGACGTCCAGCGCACCGTTTCGCTGACTAAACGTAGCCCATGAAAGTGCAATTTACGCACGTTGCCAACCGTCTTCTCCCAACCAAATATCTCCTCAACGCGTTTACGCTTGCGCTGACTGGTCTCATATCCTTCGTGCCGTGTCGTTCGTGCATCAATGGCACTTCGGCGCTTGGTATGCTGCGCGATATGTGGTGTGACGTCGCGTGCCCGGAGGTCTTCCACGAAAGACTCAATGTCGTAACCTTTGTCGGCACCTAACGTGATGCGATGATTTCGATCGAGTGCATCAACGAGAAAGAGCGCCGCTGCGCGTTCGGCCGTTCCCGTTGCTTACGTCGTATGCGTTCCGACGATAAGCCCGTTCCGATTCTCCATGAGCGCGTGAGTGAGGTACCCAAGCACGGCCGGCGTGTTGGAACTCTTGCGATAGAGCCGTGCCTCGGGATCAGTCGTCGACTCATGCGTATCGTTGCGTCGGGTGGTTCCTTTAAAATCAGCGTCGGGATTGCGACCGCCCGAAGGCGGCTCATCATCGGATTTGGGTCGGAAGCTCTTGTGGCTCGCCCACGCTTCGAGCAAAGAGCCGTCAACGGTGAAATGCTCGTCGCTGACCAATCCCGCATCCCTGGCTACGGCAACCACTTTGGCGAAGAACTGCTCACTAATCTCGCCGCTCAAAAAGCGCTCGCGATTCTTACTAAATGTGGAGACGTCCCAAATCGGATCGTCCATACCCAAGCCGACGAACCAGCGAAAGAGTAGGTTGTAGCGCAATTGCTCAAGCAACAATGGCTCGCTGCGAACCGAGAAAAACGCTTGCAAGAGCAATGCCCGCAACAGTTTCTCAGGCGGAATTGATGGCCGTCCGTAAGTGGAGTATATTTTGGCAAACTCAGGCGATAGCTCGGCCAGAATCCGATTGACGATCGTTCGGATCGGGCGAAGCGGATGATCGCTTGGTACCGCACCTTCCGGCGAAAGCGTGGTCCACATCGAAGCGCGCTGAACATCTTTTGACCGCAACGGCCGCTCCCAAAAAGATTCGAGGAGACTTGCCATTATGATACGTCAACAAGCCCATCAATCCAAGCCCAAAACGGCGACTTTTTCACAGGCCTGCTAGAGCATCGAGTGCGTTGAGTGTCCGGTCGATCGACGAGAGTTCCGCATGCAGCGTACGCAGAAAGTTGCGCCGGTCGGTCATCTGCGCGAGCGTCCAATGCGAGCGCGGATCGGGTAGCACGGTGAGCTCCGTCCGTTGTGGTGGCGCGGCGCCGGCCAGCAACACGATCGTGAAGCGGCCCGGAACGACCTCCGGTCCGCTCGTCGGTCCCCGATTCCAGGCGCGCGCTCGAGCCACGGCAGCGGTGCGTCTTCGGTGAGGTTCCACGCGATGCGATTGATACCGCCCGCGTTCGTCCCGAGCATGCGGCGCACCACGTGGCCGCCGCCGTCGATCACCTCCACGACGGGCCGCACGGCCGGCGTATGCGGCAAGAAGTATGAAATGAGCGCCCCTGGCGGCGGATTCTTACCCACCGTCTCGTTCGGTGCGACGCAGCACGCGTCGGCCTGAACGCCATAGTCGTAGCCGGCGGCGAAGCGGTACGCCGGCCGGGATGCGAACAGCGTCGGCGCGCCGCGCCCTCGCGCCGCGCTAAAGCCCTGCAGCGGCGCGAGGTCGTCGAGAATGTAGAACCCGCGGCCGTGCGTCGCAAGAACGAGATCGTTCGCGCGCGGTTGCACGCGCAGATCGGGCACGGCAACGGGCGGCATGTTGAGGCGCAAGTCCGTCCACGATCCACCGCGATCGAAACTGACGCGCACGCCTTGCTCGAAGCCGGCGTACAGAATGTGCGCGTTACGCCCCAGTATCAAATACAGCAAACGTCTACAAATTCGGCCAACTGTATCTGGATACGCTTAGTCGTATCTAATATCAGGGCGGACCGCGATAGAACAGCCCTTTGACGGCTAAGGCGATCATTTGGAAAGCTTTCTGCTCTGCTCGGGCAGCATTCGCATTCCGCGTTTTCCGAGCGCTTGCGCTAGTCCCAGAATATCAGGATGTACCCGGCGCATAAGCTTTCCGACGAACGCTCGCATTTGCCGGTACGCGAAGAATCTCTCATTCGGAGCATAAATCGTCACAGGACGTTGCCGGCCGATGGCGTCTTCCCAGAAGCCGTTCTCGCGCTTAATTATCCCGATTCTAACGAATCGCTTGATGGAACGTTGCAACCCTGGTAGCGAAGTTGCACCGAGCGCGCGCATTGCCGCTCCTATGGAACTCCCCCGGTTGCCCATGCCAACAAAAACGCACGCGTCGTAGGCTCTCTTCCGAATAGATTGCATGCGATTTTAAACGGCATCGGAACCGGTACCGTACGCTGCCGGCGAGCAGTCCAACTCGGTGACTTCCATCGGCTTGCTAAAGCTCGGCAAAGCGACTGCAGCTCATGATATGCGGGGTGCCCTGGGTTGAGATAGTATACCGGCTTCGCACCGTATTGTATCTTCGCGACGACGCCCGTTTCGAGCAGGCCCCTGAGCGCCTTATTTAAATGGCTCTTCGGACATTTTGGTGGGTGAGCTAGAGGATTTTGCGCCGACGTCGTAATCACGCGAAATGCGCGATACCGAGTTGCTTCGTGGGTTGCTTCGGGTTGAAGACCCCTGGGACGTGACGGAATCGAAGCTCGATCTCGAGCGGGGACGTGTGGATGTTCGCCTGGAGTGGCGCGGTCCTGGGCATTGTCCAATGTGTGGGCGCGAGTGCGCAAAGCACGATCATCGCGAGCGTGTCTGGCGTGATCTCGATCTGTGCGGCGACCAACTCTATCTCCATGCTCTGGTTCCGCGCGTGGATTGCCCTGCTATCGGTAACGTAAATGCCCCCGGCGTGCGGTAAAGAAAACGCCCCCACCCATACAGCACGAAGCTAAGCTCTCCAAGCCGCCGTGACTACCGGCGACTTGAGGAGTATGGGTGATTTCAGTGGCTCTTTTTCAGACCATTCAAGAATGGCATGGCGGCGGCGTCGAGAAGCGCGAGATCGCGCGCCGGCTCAAGGTCGATGTAAAGACCGTCCGCCGGATGATTCGCAAGATCGAGGCCGGGGCGCTCGCCCCGGCCCGGTCATCGCCCGGCTCGAAACTTGATCCGTATGCCGAGCGGATCATTGAGCTGGCGGCAAGCGGCCGGACCGCTTGGAACGTTCATCTTGCTTTACATGAGGATCCGGCGTTTACCGCGTCATACGAACTCGTCAAGAAACGAGTCGCTCGATTGCGCCGACGCGATCCGCGCGTGTACGAACGGCTGGAGCACCGTCCGGGCGCTGAAATGCAAGCCGACTTCGGCGAGTTGGCACGCGTGCAGCATCAAGGCCGCCTCGTGCGCGTTTGGGCGTACGTTGCGGTCTGGCCATACTCGCGCTACCGGTATGCAGAAGTCGTACTGGAGCAAAGCGTGCCGACGTTTCTCTCGGCGATGCAAAACGGTATCGTTGCGGCGACCGCAATTCCCGAGCGCATCAGTGTCGATAATCTGGCCGCAGCCGTGCTGCGCGAACACTTTCATGAACGCGGTTATCAGCGCGAGTTCTCTGCGTTCTGCAAACACTTCGGAACCCTGCCCAACGCGGTTCGGCCTCGAACGCCGACCGACAAAGGGGCCGTTGAGAACGGCGTGGGCGTGCTCAAGCGCGCACTTCGCGGACGCAGCTTCGCCACGCTCGATGATCTGCAAAAAGCCGTCTCGACGACCATCAACGAGCTTAACGACCGACCAAGCGCGTTAGATCACCGTCGGCCAAATGACCTCATCGTACATGAACGTCGCGGCGACGTACCGGAACGATTCCCAATCGGCGCAACGATTCAATATCTCGCATCGCAGCTTAATGCTGCAATGGCTGATCTTTCGGTGGAGCGGCTTGTCGAACGATACGTTCATGCTGACCTGATCATTCTCGATGAACTCGGATTTACGCCACTCAATCGCGTCGTCGCCGATCACCTCTTTCGCGTTGTTTCAGAGCGCTATGAGCGCGGTTCGATGATCGTTACCTCCAACAAGCCCTTCGAGCAGTGGGCGGAAATGTTCGTCGATCCGATTCTCGCTAACGCCGCCCTCGATAGGCTCATCTGGAAACGGCAATGTGGATTTGAACCCGTAGCGGCAATGTGAATTTGAACCTCTGACTGCAAAAAGCAGGACGCTCCTCTCGAAGGTGACGGTAACGACACCTTCCCCCCGAGAGGAGCGACCAGAGGAGTGATTCCGTTGAAAACCTGGGAGACCATTCGTCATCGTTGTCGGCGCAACGGCGAAGAGATTAAGGTCGTCGCACGCGAGCTAAACGTCTCGCCGAATACGGTGCGCAAATATCTGCGCTCGGACGGGCCACCGTCTCGACGGCCACGGCCGCGGATCTGCTTTCTTGATCGATACCAATCGCATATCGACAGCTTAATTCGAACAACGCCGAAGATTACCGCCGTGCGCGTCGGCAGTTACTTGCGACAAATCGTTGATCCCGATCTGCGGGTTGACGAGCGAACGTTGCGTTGGTACGTCGCGTCTCGTCGCATGTTGCTCGTGCCGAAAGAAGCGTTTGTGCGCGCGAATTATGCGCCCGGCGCTCAAGCTCAATTCGATTTTTCTCCGATGTCAGTCATACTCGCCGGTGTGCTCGTCATCGTGCAACTCTTTGTCATGCGTTTGATGTTGGCGCCGGGTTAAGGTGAACCCACCTCCGCCGGGATAAGGCGAACCCACCTCCGAGCCGGGCCGGTGCCTGGAAATGGCGGAGCCCCCCTGAAGACGTTGGTGTTAGATCAGCGCCAACAGGG
>JAABUX010004331.1_pt1 | contig 18087 bp, 19 predicted proteins | sample 5561851 | NCBI WGS metagenome assembly JAABUX01 (sample SAMN10711883, study PRJNA513361) | rock metagenome | isolation source: Antarctica rocks | place: Antarctica: Victoria Land, Richard Nunatak red sandstone | collected 2016-01-03 | reverse complement strand
TGGATGTAGCTATGTAGAATGGAATAACCATCACGAGAAATCTCTATTAGTCTGCCAAGGCCCCCTGACTAGTCCTGATTAGTGACTACCGAGGTTGACCCGGTCTGAATTCCAACATACTATTCCTTAATAATAGTAGTAATACCATTGTAACTAACCCCCGTCAGGTACTAACCTTATTATTAGGCACTATATAACCATCTAAAGAAGAACTAACGTCCATTAGAACTAACGCTATCTCTACAGCACTAACTAATCTATTAGTCCTCTACCCCCACCTTACCTGACGACGTCAAGTCGTCTATAACAAGGCCCTCAGATAGCTCTTTACTAAGTCTATCATCATTACCAAGACGTCCCCCCTTATCACCAATTCCTCATTAGCTATACCAGGACCAACTGCGGTTCCAGTACGAGTCTAACAGCACAAGACTATTCAGCATCCATTCAGGCTATCTAAAGAAGCCTTCCTCAGCGTTAGATAGATTATACGCTAGTGAGGTCATCAGTTATTAAGGGCCTTAGTCGTAGGCTACCTCACGCCTCACATGAATAGTGTCGGGATCCGTCAGAGAATTTCAGTCCGTTTACTAGGCAAAATCAGTGGTTTCCCCACGTCTTCCCCGTTCAGTTACCCCAATAAGACTATTTAGTCTTATGCCATAAGACTATTCAGCGTCCGTTCAGACTATCCACAGAAGCCTTCCTCAGGGTCAGACACATCCTACACTATTAAAGTCATCAGGAATCAACGGCCTTATTAGTACGATACCTCACGCCTCGTGTGAATAGTGTCAGGATCCGTCAGAGGAATCCTGTCATTTTACCAAGTAAACTCGGGGTTTTCCCTGTACCTTCCCTATGGCAGGTAACTTTATCATCGACGCCAATTTACAAGCGATTATTGATACGGCCATCGCTCAATACCTTCATAAGAATCACCCTCGACCTAATCAGCGAGGACCTCCAGTCCCAATAGTCTTACCAGGCCCACTAGGCCACGGAACGATGGCACCGGACGTACTACCTTAGAGTCTACCGGCCATTCCTCAGTCAATTCAGGCTCAGGCCAATCAGAATCAGACGCCCTTGCCAAAGACTTCAAGTGCTACGCCGGTACAGCCTGATCAGTCAGGCCATACAACGTTAGTTCCGGAAGTACTACCATAGAGTCTACCGGCCATTCCTCAGTCCATTCAGACTCAGGCCGTTCATATTCAAAAGCAGGCCACTCAGCCTCAACCGAATCAGACTAAGACTATTCAGACTCGGGCCATTCAGACTGAGGCCAAGCAGACTCAGGCCAATCAGACTTAGGCTACTCAGATTCAGACGCAGGCCAATCAGCCTCAGCCTATTCATAATAAGACTATTCAGATTCAGACGCGTTTGCTAAAGACTTTAAATACTACCCTGATGAAGTCTTCTACAGGCCATGCAATGATAGTACCGGACATACTACCATGGAACCCGATATTAACAAGAACGTCGTTAGTAACTGTTGCTCCTACTATTAAGCATGTTCCACCCGATCCGATCAAGCACGTTCCACCAGATGATGTCGCCAGTCATCCGTGAAGAGATAGGGGACAGACGACAACAAGGGCCTTAATGGCCTGATAAGACTATTAATGGGACGGTGTTTGCTGAAGACTTCTGGCAACATGACACTATTACTTGCTAAAGGGACGTTACTAACGTCACGGCAACGAGGACGTTGCTTTCTTCTTTTGTTGTAGGCATTGTTATGGATTATTCGGACGTGTCGTCACAAATCAGGTAATTGCTTACCGGGCGGAGACGGAAGCCTTCCGCAGGCCTAATATTAGCCTATTAAGAGACTTCTTCTCTGCTAACCAATCAACCATTACATACAAATCCATGAGACTATCAGTTAGAGTACCGTTCCTTAACATATTAATAGTATAACTATATAAGGATTTACGCTAAGTATTAATTACTACGCGATATCTTTTCTTAGAGTTAACTTTTAGGGGGGAGATAGGAGCTCTAGGGCCCTAGAAGGTAATTTCTAGGGGTAATAACGGCGTAGTATCGCCTAATAATAATATAATAATAACGGGCTATAATAATATATACTAAAGATATCTAGGAAGCTAATAATAATTATTATATCGCGAATATTATTATTTATTACCAAAAATAATTAGATATATAAGAAAATATCGTTAGTAAGCGGATATCGTTATGACTAATATCGTTATAGACCGGTTTCACTGTATCAGGCAGCCGCTAGGTCTATTCTAAAGGAAGCCTGTTTTTGTTGAAATGTATGATGTCAATGAGTCATCTGCACGTGATTTGGGTGTAGTGCAATAGTATTATGATAACTAATGGATGGATGTAGCTATGTAGAATGGAATAACCATCACGAGAAATCTCTATTAGTCTGCCAAGGCCCCCTGACTAGTCCTGATTAGTGACTACCGAGGTTGACCCGGTCTGAATTCCAACAGTTTTTACTATAGGCATGCTAAGCGCCCAGTTTACTGATCCTTTACTCACGCCAACCGCCCTCTTGAGGACAATTTAGTTTCTTACGTCCAGACTGAACGAAGAGTAACAAGATACGTTCAAAGATATTCTGCTCTTTGAAATTGAACAGCCTGAAATTCCCTACTCACAGGGCGCCAACTTGTCAGCTTCGTTCGACTTCTGAAACCTGAGTGAACCCTGGTGTTGGACGAAGCCTAGTAACCAACAATCACGTTAGCCCACATTTTTACTATGATCCTCTACTTCCGGCGCTGAAACCAACGAGCCTTGCAGTACGGCGTGGAGTCCGGCAACAATGATTGTCCATGAGCCACTCTCTCACCTGCATACAAATCGGCTACGTATAACAGAAGCTTGGAACACTGCGATCAAACTGCAAGGCCCAATGGGGTGAGAGAGACTTGATCCTAGCGGTTCCAAGGTGGTATTCTGGCGTACGGCAATGTACACAATCTTTGGCGTTGCCACATCCCTTCTGTGTCCCTTCTCTAACAAACTGATCTCTGCTCCACACCAACATCTCAAATTTCGCTCGCATGACGTCCATCCTCGCCGAGGTCACCGCCTCAATCCTTTGCTGTTCTGACGCCTTGTGGCATCTTCCCAACATTCTTGTACTACATGGCAGCTTTTCGAGTCTGCGACTCCGACAGCCAGTTTCATGTGAACGTTATGATGCTAAGCCTCCATGTCCTTTCTTTCAGGAAGGATAAGGGATTGAAACGCAGTGAATACCTCCTCAAGCCTGGGCTAACAAGCCGCCAAGAAACGAAGGCATGGGCTCAATGGAGCAATGATTGGCGATGATCTAATATGTGTCGTCACACAACGTTGAAATTGAAGCTGTGCACTATGCCATGGATCAGGTGAGTGGCTGCGGATGCGGAATTGATCCTCTGATGGAGTTGTATACGTGGAGACGATGTTCGCGAGCAATATGTACCGGGGCAACCCGCTGGTTGAACTCATTATCGTTTGTTCTTTCATCGAATACCTTCCATACATCACAATTTGTCAAATTTCTTCGACTAGGAAAATGATCTGACCGAATTAGCACTCACTGTAGCTATCACTCAGCATGCGGACTTTCATGAAGCTGCCAGTCATCGCGGCTGCCTTTTGTAGCCTTCAGTCAATAGTCGACTCGAGACCACTGGAGGATAGCTCGCTTCTTCGACGAGATGAGAGCTGCCCTGGTCCACAGTGTTCAAGTAGGTTTTGTATGCACGGTTACTGTCCATTAGCCATCGGTAGGATAGTCCCACTGAAAGTCCACTGTCTGTTTCTAGCTGAAGGTTTTCTCCTTCCGAGATCACCGGTAGGGGTCCCATCATCAGTGCACCCAACAGTAAGCCACAAGGATCAGGATCGGGTGACAGCGGGCCCTTATTGGGCGACTCGAAGGACTACAATGATCTCATAAAGAAGGGCATCAAGATTGACGAATTAGTTCACAAAGCCATAAAAGATCGCGAAGAAGACGTGAAAACCCCCAAATTGAAGGACAAATATACAGCGAACGAGGACTCAGGATTACTTCTCAAAAACTTCGACCTCGATCTTAGGATCCACTAGAGGAGACCAGCATCAAGACCGAAAAGGATAAATTCACCGCCAGCTCCGTGTTCTCTTTAAAAGCCGGGAAAAACGATGGCGTGGTCGCCCGAGGCAAATGCTACGACACGGACGGCGTCATAATCGGCGAGGCGCGCTTTCCCGCCAACGACGTAAATAAAAAGGAAGATAAAATGAAACCTCAGATATTCTCTGGAGCCAATACGCCGGCTTGGCAAGCCACATGAGAAAGGACGGCAAAGTAAGCCACGGTTTGCCGAACGATATAGACAAGCTCAAAGCCTTTTTTGGGGGCAAGATCCAGAGCCGCAAGCGCTGTGGAGACGATAGTGACAGCGCACACAAAAACCAAGCAAGACCCCAAGGAGCCTGGATACTTCAAGCGCGGCGCAGCTACGCCAGAGGCCCGAGACGCCTTCAATGCCCTGTTGGACACCGATTCCCTCAGCAGCGTCAATTACATGCTGAAGGATCAACCATAATGAGGCCGGGGACAAGCATATCACGGAGATCTACACCTACCCTCGCGCTTTTGATCAGAAGTCGAACCCCGACGGTCGGAAGGACATCGCCATTCTCGCCAAGATGGTTAAGGTACCACCAGCGTGAGTGAAAAGCGGCCCATCCGAGGCCCGGCCCGATGGGGCAGAAGGAAAGCGCGAACCGTTAGAGCTCGCTGTGGTCGATATGGTTGTGGAAGAACGAATCAGAATGTTGTGCTTTGGATTGGGTGTTCAATGTGGTTGTATCTTTGTGCTGAACAACCATGTACTCGTATTTTGGTTCGGTGTTTTCCTATGTACACTAAGGTATCTAGCTAATCCTACCTTAGCTAACAAGAACCGTCTGATTGCGACTTATCTTCCACAGCTACCATCGCACGCAGATATGGTAGTACATTCCCACCAAACCTTTCAAATCAAAACATTCACATGAACACGAGGATAGGTAGCAGGACGGGAACAAAACCCTGTGATCACGTAACTCACAGCCTTCACTACCTCACAGTCTCCCTCCCTCAACCACGGCTGCAAACCCTCCGAGTTTATTGCTGTCAGCTGCGTACAAAGTATAGATGATGTATCTACGGGTTAGATCAAACATGTCCCACAGTGGGAATGATAGCAATGGAGTCTGTTGTATAGGTTTAGCGTATACAGGATCGTTACGGAAGCTTGGTACTAAACACTGGGAATCCCTCCTGCCCCTTTCTAGTACGTAAATCCATGTAGTCGGAATTTTGTGATTACTTATACGTGACTAGTCGGAAGAACGAAGACATCTGTCAATGGCTCATGGAATTGTGAAAGGCATTACAACATACATGAGAGAAACTCCCCCTGTTATGGTGTGACCTGCAGTGTAGGATTTGATCGTGACTATCTACCTTCGCATCTTCCGCTTGGAATAGGTACGTTGCCGGTACTATCGTACTTCTAAGGGTTATACCTCAAAGGCAACTCCTCCAAATCGAAATTGCACATATACTGGGAAACGTTTGGGTTGCAAAGGGGTCTTCAGGAGCTCACACACGTCGTAGGGTGGAATGTGGTGTGCTGCAGCGTGGCATAGCGTGCTTATGAAATCACGAGCCGTCTTCCCATCCCCTGCCTCTGTACCCTCAACATGTCTTTCCAGCCACTCCGCGAGCGTCTTGATCGTAATGGTAAGCGGATGTGCAAGTTGGGTCGGGCGCGTGACTTCCCCTATCAGACGCCGTGCCATAACCTCTGGCCTCATCATCCTGGGTCGCCAGTCGCCATCGAAGGCGAAGATCCGGGTTTGGAAGACCGCACGATCCACCTCTTCGTTGAACCTCCCTGTTACCAAGTCAGATATTGAGAGGCTCGTGGACGATGACGAAAGTAATAGCTTCAAGGGAAACTTACAGCTGATGAGTCGTAATCTGACTGCTTTGTACAAGCCTACTATTGCGACCATATGCTCGACGACACATTGGAACGCGGGGATGGGAAGATCTATAAGTCCCATGGTGAAAGTGTTGCTGAGATCTCGCAAGCTCAGGTCAACACTAGATAGGTCTGCTGCGATGTATTTAGAGATGCGGCTTGAGCCAATACCTTAAGTAGGCCATGTGTCAGGTTGATATGCCTGAACACATACATCTTGGTTTGCATGGAGGCAAAGTCGTGGCTATGGCTCCCTTGGGCATTGCCCTTGGACTCCTCTGTACGTCAAAACACGATAGAGTAGTGATTGCAATGATATGACAGGGGTACGCTCCTGCTCGGTGCTATTGGAGGTACACCATTGCTGATGGTGCAATGTTACCATCAATACCTTAGCTCAAGGTATTATATGCCTAGCTCATGTAATTTGGACGCGCTTTCACGTGCACACGAATTATGCGCGTAATATGTATGTACCGCGTCGTCGTCGTGAGTATACCTCCGTATCTTACTTCTTTTTATATTTTTCGAAATATCTTACTGCTCTTTTATTAAGTATAGAGAATGATTTATAAAAATCGTCGTAATTATCTATAAAGAGTATTTACACCCGCTATTTCTCTTCTCTCTTTTATTTCTATTTATCTATTCTTTGCTATAAGCTCCTATTTCTTTATATATAATCTCCTATCCGCCGTCGCCGTGAAATTCTCGACTCTACCTAATCTACTGCAAACACCGAAATCTGCCGTTTCTGTAAGATTGGCGTCCTGATGAAAAGGAGTAGCCTCTCCTGCTTTCAGGCGGCCGACGACCATCCTTTGCAATACTGTGTTCATTCTATGTTTCCATAGTCCAAAAGACCTTTTCCAAATCCCGCTAGCTGATGGAGAAACCTCCGACCTGCTCCTCTACGGACCGATCGTGCTTGATTACCTGCACTTGCCGCGGCGTGGCTCTCTTGAAAGCTCACGACTAAAAATATATTCCCCTTCCACGGCGGTTAGCATCTACCATGCCCGTTCGAATATTTATAGGGCGGCGGTACGCGTACACGTTATCTAAGTCCGCGTATACCTTGGCCTAATGCGTATATACCTCCCCCTATTTAGCCTAGCGGTCGGCTAGAGGGAGCGTTTTAAATAGTTAATTAAGCTTACCTAAGTAATATCTAAGTAGTACGGCGGAAGACTATCTACTCCTTAGCGCTTTATACTTCTATTATACTATCCTAATAGTAATAACTACTTAGTATATTATAAATAAATTATACTTATAATATATCTATTTTTATATAGAGTCTAATAGGTTAAATCCCTTTAAAATCCGTCTATTAGTGGGAAAGTTATGGGTAGTAGTATAATATAACCCGCCAGCAGCCCCTAAGCCAAATAGAGGGAGGTGTACGCGTACTAAGATAGGGTCCACGCGGACCAGGACGGGGTATACGCGTACTGCCGCCCTAGTTATATTCAAGTCTACACTCCATTACGGTCCGAGATCGTATGATGTTTTCTACACATAGCTCTGAGGAGGGGGAAGATCCTGGCCCACACTTTGGCAACAAGAACAATATTTGCGCTTCACAAGTGTTTGGTGTTCATTACTTGGCTTATGTTCCTGTGTCCCCTGGCATGAATGTTGCATCAAATTTCCTCAGCCTAGGAGAATCCACAAATAGTCTCCCAGAATAATGTGCCAGTCCTTGATAATCATATTCGAGTCCGTGTTTCCTCTTGGCTTAAGACTGGTACCGAAGTACGGATATGAAAGCTTAGTCCAACCCAGTCCCCTTCTAGACAATAGTCTCCGTTATCTGTCCTGTCAATGTTTTCCATTTTGGCGAGCTCGCCCAGCTTTGGTAACTCTATATGACACCGGTTCTTTTGGTTGAACCATAGACAAGGAGCGTTTTTAGTCTCCTTCGTCCCCGTCTCCCTCGGCCCCGTCTTCCTCATCTTCTTCTCCGTCGCCGTCGTCTTTGCCCCGGATATTGTCTGGTATCTCAAGGTCTGGTATCTCAAGCCATTTCTCCAGGAAATTGTAGGGAGTCTTAGCAGATCTGACAAACTCCTGTGTTGCTATAGGGAATTCCTCCAGTTCCCTCCTCGCTGGTGGGTTTTGGAGTTCTCTGAATCGGTAGACCCGTAGACCTTTCCTAAGGACTGGAAGCTTATTCGTTGTTCCTTCAGACCCATAGGGCGACCGTCTGGCATTTTGAGAAGTTCCTCTGTGCTGCATTGGTGGTCAACTCGAACGTCGATCAAGACCTTACCAGAGTGGACTTCTCCCACAGCGACTTCCAAAACGCGTCGAGTGAAGGAGATGAACTCAGTGTCGAGTGTCAATAAAGAACTTCTAGCCTCCCTGCCATCTCGAATTCTCTGTAGCAGATCTACCACAATTTGGAAGCTCGGTTGGATGGGCCATGTTTTCCCAAGTGCCACTCCCAACTCGTTCAGATCGATGAAGGTCCTGGCGTCAGTGTTCAATTTCTTGCGGCCTTCCATAAGCGCCGTCCGGAGGCGCCTTCGTACTCTTGAGGCATGTTGATTCTGGCGTCGTTTTCTTTGGTAACGTCCCCGCTTGGGTCTCGATATCTGTGCCTCCATCGGGCGGTCCTCAAGCTCTCCTTCAACAGACTCATGATCAGTCTCTACCTCAGGACCGGGACCCCCATCACCAGGGTATCTGATACCGGTCTTGGTTATTGAAGAGTAGAACATTGGCAAGATTCCATACTATCTATGAACTAGAAAGTTTACTAAGCAGACTCGCTTCTGCTCAAGAGATCCATGCTTATCAATTTCATCCACTTCTTTCAGGCGGTCTGACGGGCAAGTTTGATGTGAGATTCGTCTAAAGCCTCGAGTTCCTTTCGGTAAGCGGCAAGATTTGGGTGCCTCAAAGCGTGGCTCCATTTTGTTTTGACGCGTCGATCCGTGATGAACCTCTTCGACGCGTGGACGCGACGAATGTGCACGTTGGGGTTTTGAGAGGTCAGCGTCACACCGCCAACACCGGTGTCCGACGTCTATAGATTTCGTCAATATCAAAAAGCGACATGGTCGTCTCAACACATACCTCTTGAAATATTTTGACTCGTTTCATACCCTGATATATGTCAGATTATACGCTCGCAACTGGTGCCGTTGTCTACTTACTTTCCAATGGAATGTGAGGGCTCCTGGTGTCCTATACGGAAAAGCTTTTGAAATCTCGCGCCAAGGAGCGCCAGATTCCCTCATACGTTTCAAACGCTGATTCTCATACCTTGACCATCTGCGTTTTAGTCTCGAGTTGCCCTAGGGTACATAAGATTGCGAGTGTAGCATGGTTGGCAGTCCTCTTACCTTTTGCATCTCTTTCCAATGTTCGCTGACAGACCTCTCGCTTCTGTTGTTAGGCAAGGCTTTGCTGATGAGTACCCAACTATGACCAGCATCCTTCATTTTAGACAGGAGTTGTTCATCAGATAGTGTCCATCGGATACTGTGAACACCCTTCCTTGGCATCCATAGTTCATGGGCATCCCTTCCAGTTTTAGTAAGTTCCGAGTTCAGTGGTAATGGCGCTTTTCTCTCAATATCCGTGCTGGGTTTCCCCGCTAGTAGACATGTATCCGCACTAGGCGCAGCTTCAGCAACTATCGCTGCTTCGGACGCCTCTTGAACAGCTCGGGTCAAGTGCGTGTTTGGTTCTGCGAACAGCGGTATTTCTGCTGCATGGATATTTTGAGCAACGACTCTAGCACACTTCTTTAATGGTGCTGCAGTAGACCCTTCGATGGGTATCGCGCAGCGCTTCTATGGAGCGCTTGTGAGTGCAGATGCTGATTCCACTGCTTTTGCTTGGCGGGTTCCCCGCAATGTATAAGACTGTCGCCCTTCATAAGCTCGATCTTGCTTTCCTTACCAGATTAGCGTAGTGTTTTCTTACTGCAGATATAGTTCTGCCCGGTAGAGGTTCGAGAACGCTGTCCCAAGTACAGCCAGCGTCTCTTAGCCGCTGTAGGACTTCCTCCTCAGCGGGTGTCCAGCGCTTCCAGGTACCCCTGCCTGTTCCTGTTAGGCCCCTGTGCTGTAATTACTTAGTAGTAGTACTCCGCATTGTTCTAACCTTGACTTACATCCGACCTGACTTGGCGGGCCTCCCGGACCATCCATCTTTCTTCCCATCGATGCTGACAAGCACCGAAAGTTCTGTCTGGAAACGCTGCATGGATTGCTTTCCAACTAAAGCCGTCAATTCTCATGTGGAGTAAGCGTTCGGTTTGATCTGCCGGCCATGGACGACGAGCACTTCCAACCGTCCCCAATGGGTCCATGTCAATAGAGTAGTCCACAAATATATAGAGACGCGAGGATGTCATGCTTTGATCGTCACAAAGGAGAGCTTCGGGATTGACCGCGCTCGTAGTGCAATTCGGACGGTTGAGAAGGACTTGGTCGTTGTCCCTGATAGAGTAATAGTGGTTGTATTGCTTCGAATACCCAATATGAGCTGCATTACCCCCAATGCCATCGTTGAACCTGAGGATACTTCCTTTTTCTTGATGAACCATGATAGTCACTCCGAAGTTTTGTGCTGCGGCATGCATCTCGGGCTCTCCTCCCCAAACTCGTGTCTTGGCAAGCAAGCGAAGGTATTCGTCAAGTCGAGCATTTTCGTTCCGATCCACAGGGCCATTATCACTTTGACTAGGATGAATGTCGCTGAGTGGTAACAAGGCTTGAAAAACGTCTCTGTTGCCGGCCATGAAGTTGACGATAGCTTCTCGAACCTCGTCGGCTCGATTGGGATCGTGGTAGATCTGATCAGCTAGGGCATGCAAATGACAGCTTCCATCGGCTTTCATGGAAATCGCTGTCTTACTAATAGCTATGGAGGAGGGAAACATCCATGGAGGCGTGATATCGGGAATGATGTTGGGTCCATCAACCGTAGAACCAGTAGTTGCATGATTGGTGTCATCGCCTGGACGAAGAGAGTAGTGCTTCCTCTTAAAGCCGCCGTCGATATCTGGAAGCGGCTCGGATGGCGGGAGTGATAGAGACGGGGAGGGTCGGACGACGCAACTTCTTGAGATGGAGGCAACGCGGCTGGTTGAGACTGGAATGCCGCAGCCGGGGGATGAGGTCGTCTGAGCAAATTCTAGATCTTGTTGCGGAGCTACGGCACGGTTGGATGGGTCTTGAAATTTCTCAGGACAACGACTTCCAAACGGATGAGCAATCGCTGTGTTCTGCTGTAAGGTGACCTGAGGCGGAATGGCACCGGAGGTTACAAAATCTTCAGCGAAATTTCCAGAAGCTCCTCTGTAGATGAAGGTGGTGGACACTGGGTACCGGTATTCTGTGAAGCAGGAGGCTTAGCCTCCTGGTCAAGGGGCCCGACGAAGATTGTCGAGGGATTACTCGGTTGGCCACTGTGTGCCTGGTCCTTCTTTTGTTGTTCAGCTTCATGTGGCAACCAAGACTTGAATATGTTTGTATGAGCAAAACGTCCTTCTCGCTCCTCTCGCCCTCGCTGCTCTTGAGCGCCCTGTTGCTCAAGATTGGATGGGGTGCTGCCCGAAGTGACAGGGATTGTGGTTCTCCTCCTTCTAGCAGCGCCGCAGGACTTATCGTGCCCTTCGGAAGGCATTTCGACTACGATTCAGTCAAAAATGGATAATCATGTATAACATCGTAGAAGTATTTGGTGCGATTTAGTTGGGGACAGGCGGCAAAATTCGAGGCCAGACAAGGTGGAAGGAAATACCATGGTATGTTGAATGCAATGCAAATGTGAACTTGAAGTGAAGGCAGTTTTGTGCTGTAGCCCTCAGGACCTACCAACCACTACCTTAACAGAGCAACCCTCTTTTATGTCTTGTGGATCATGTGACCCACACATTTGTGTGCATATAACACCTGGTAGCTTTAAAAGGTTCAATCCTCATGCACCACCACTTGATACTAAATAGCTTCAATAGCGAGGCCGTTCAGTACTCGGTGGTGCGCTCATACTAATCTCCACAGCCTCCTTAGAATAAACCGACAACAGCACATTTTGCTCCTTCTCTAAGGAGTCATATGCAGTTCTCGATGGTATAGCACTCCTGATTCTTCAATAGATGTCCTCGACAGGAAGTAGTATCTAACGAATATGCTCTATTAGCATTAAGGCCGCGGCTAATGTAAGCTAAGAGCTGTTCGAAGGAAGGAGGCATAGTAATGAGCATGATCCAGCTCGGAGGAGATATCAGCACGGCAGGCTAGGCCTCGGCGATCAGTGGTGGCTAGCATATCTGATCAACGCCGGCAGCTTGTTAGCAGCAGCCTGATTGGCAGCACCCTCGAACGATTCTAAAGAGCTTCCGTTGCGAGCTCCATAAACGACAACCCCCGCACTGAGAAGTGATTAGCCAAGTCTGGCTCACGACGAAAACTACAAGCTTAGCCGTATCTCTGGTTGTGGGCGTAAATACGGTCACCATATGACTTGATATCCTTTCTTATGAAATTATATATCTACGCCTCTTTTGTTGCGCGAAAGCTCCTGTTTCTCGAAGATGTTCGAACATGAAGTTCTGTTGAGGGACGGAAGAGAATTGTGTAGGTTTCAGGCTGAGTTCTACTATACTACTACTGGTATGCGACGACTTTTTCGTGACACTCAATCCTAAATATTGTGTTAGTACCTAGTTGAAGAGACCTGCCAAAGGACTCACCCATAATTCTCCCGAAGCTCTCGCATCAGTGGCTCGTTGATGCTCTTGTTCAACGGCGCGAGAATTCCCTTGTCGGAAATTGTGCCATCAAGGACCAGTTTGGCAGCTGTTAAATGAAAACATTAGCATCTTCTATGTCCCTATAAGCATTGGGAACTTGCCTATTGCGCAAGGTGTCCCGACTAAACGGGCCATGGCAAAATATTTCGTAGGGTCGCCGTTCTCGCACAGCGTCGATGTACGTGTCTCACGCCGGCTGTCCTGGTACTCAATCACAAACTTGTGCTGGAGCATGACCATATCACGCTCTCCTTCCTCGTACTGCATCTTCTGCTCCAACGTCGCGCATAGAGTATCCAGGGGGTTGCCTCTAGGTATAATAGGCTCCTCTGAGAATAGGCCGAGCCACTGTAGCCCACTGAGTATGCGTTGCTGCTCTGTAGGCGAATCAAAGGTCGCCTTGGAGCAGATTCTGGTCTCAAGGTCTGTGGCACTTGACGATATAGCGCCAATGATAGTCTGAGTCGCCTCCCGCCACGCAATAGGCTTGTTAAGTACTTCGATTGGCGTCTCCTCGAGGAAGCCGAGGTCGACGAGTACACGTATAAACTGTGGGAAGCCCTGGTACCGTAGGGTACCACGTACTATTGTCTGGGCCTCAGGGATATTGTAACGCTCCTTGTACGGTGTCGAGTCTCGGTTTGGGTACGCCACGAAGGCGTAGCCTGGGTAGATGTAGTAGGGTTTCGCGGTGCCCATCAGTTCCTCACCTGCTACCTCCACTACCTTACCATCCTGATACCATTTGCCTGCGTTGCGTAGCGCCAGTAGAACGCCACGCGACGACCATGAGAACTTGTAGCCTAGTGGGTTGTCCGAGTCTTCAGCTGCCGGTAAACCGCCACAGTAACTTTCGAAAGCGATAATTTTGCCGCCTGCCCGGTGCGTCTCGTCGATAGTCTTGATAGCGTATAAGTGGTCGATACCCTTGAGTATCATTGTTAATAGCATATTCCTGGCACTAGCTCAGGGGGCGAGCAACGGGCGAGTGCACGTAGTCTCACATATGCTGTGGACTATCCAGAGATTAGGGAACTTGATATATGGGGCAACTCACTGGATCAAGCCCAATCTCATTCATAACCGTGATACCTGCCGCCTTGGCCTCAGCATCGAGCGCCATCATGGCCGGCGACACGTAGCTAGTCGTTACAACGTGCTTCTTGTTGCGGATTGCCGACTTGATCACCGCCACGTGGAATGAGTAAGGAATCAGGCTAATGACCAGCTCGTGCTGGGCCACTATTGCGTCTAGTGCATTTTCCTCGGTCACGTCGAGTGAGATTGGCGTGGTGTGGGCGACGCTCTCCGACAGCTTCTTAGCGCTCGCGAGCGTCCTGCAGGCTACATGACGTTTGTCTGGTTAGCGGAAGAGGGTCTGACTATTCAATCGTGGAGCAAGAATCTAAGATGAGGAAGACGGAATCATGGAGGCGAATCCGTTGCATACCAACCGTCACCGGGATTCCGGCCTCGCTCAGGATGTCCAGCGTCGGCCTTGTGACGAAGCCCGCTCCGAGCATGAGTACCTTGCTGCACACGGGAGAAGGTTCCAAATCAGCAATGCAAGTTTTTGGCTGATTGCAGTGTCAATGGCATCTTACTGTTGAGAGGTCATATCGATAAATTCCGCTCTTATATGACCTTGGTATAAGATAGACTGGAGATTTAGAGATAATATAAGGTAAGTTAGTACGTTTCTGGGATGCTATAGTAGTGAATGTGAAAAGGTAAAAGGAAAAACCAAAATCATCTATCTCGGGTAAAAGTTTCCCCTTCTCCTCTTGGTTAGCTTGTCCAATGGAATGAAATCGATGAGTCAGCAAAAAAGGAAAGGCAGAAAACTATGTTCCGAGATCGGCCAGAGTTTCGTGTCCGGTTAAACAGGCACAGGGCGCACAATAGGACGTGATGGTACCTAGGTAGGGAGGCCCGGGGAGGTACTGAAAATGGGTCCTAGCGCTTACAGTACATAGGGAATAGTTCTAACTGAGCTACCTTATTGGTTTATCATGATATTCTGTTATGAACTCGGCTAGTTCGAGGAGTAGTTCTGGTGATGAAATTTCACGTATCACGTCGTAATGTTCTGTATTCAGATGTCGTTGCTTTCAGCGGAAAGTGCAATGGCAAGATCTAACAGTTGCTCTGTTCCACGCTTAGCGTTTGCAGAATATCGCAATGCTTCAGCTGGAATGTCAGTGTAGAAAACCATCAAGACACGTTCTTGGGGAAGACGATAGCACGCTTACTAACTAGGCCATGTCCAGCCAAGCCGTTTCTTTTCCGATATTATTACACACCGTTTCCGTTAGATTAGTATTGTATTTTTCACGCCCCAAATACGGTACCTTATTCGCGTCTACTGGAACGCGTTTCACTGCTATTCTATGGTGAACGAGAACTCTAGTACTGAACCCCTCAACTGCGCCTTTGGGATCATGTTCTTATGAAAGCTCCATAGCACCATTGCATGCATTGACTCTTCATTGATCCTTATCATGGCCATTCTCGAAGTCAAAAAGGACAACAACCGCCAGTTGCAGAACATCGCCAATACGCTCGTAGCAGCGAAGAAAATCGTTGTGGTCACAGGAGCTGGCATCTCAACCAATTGTGGGATTCCCGTAAGCACACCTTCGAGTCTTCCTGAAATTTCGAATAAAGTAACACCCTATAGGACTTTCGATCGGAAGAAGGGCTTTATTCCAAAATACAAGCACAAAGAAACGCAGCATCATCAAATACGGCTGTTGGTCAAGCAGCCATGAGGGTGCCTTTATCTCAACGCCATGATAGATATATAGCACCTACGAAATCGCCCATGAAGCATACAGCGGAACACCCATCAGTCCCCAGCAACATCAGAGGCAAGCATCTCTTCGACGCTCGACTGTGGAAGGACCCCACGAGTACCTCGGTCTTCTACAGCTTTATTGCCTCCCTCCGAAAATCGATTCAACAAGACGTCAAAAGGGGAACGCACACCCATCGTTTCATCAAGACTCTTCGAGACAAGAGGAAATTGGTACGCTGCTACACTCAAAACATAGATGGTTTGGAGTCTCGAGAAGAGCTTTGCACGAACGTGGAACGAGGAAGGGGAAACCGAGCCCGCTTCACCAAGCAATCGCTGGAGAAACCACGGGCTATCGCAAGGACAATGCCGGGAGGTGACCTCGACGGCGGATGTGAGGTGGTACAGTTGCATGGGGACTTGGAGGTGTTAAGGTGCACTCTGTGCCAACAGACGTTCTCATGGAACGACCCCGGCTGGGAAACCCGGCTCCTTGCAGGAAACGCTCCGAGTTGCCAGTCATGCATGACAACGAACCTGGATCGACAGGACAGGGGAAAGCGAGGGACCAAGATCGGCACTCTTAGACCAAACATTGTGTTGTACGGTGAAGAGCATCCTTTAGCCGACGCTGTTGGCACCATTACAGCACACGACCTCGCCTTAGCGCCAGATCTACTCCTCATCCTCGGCACATCACTCCACGTCCACGGTCTCAAGGTGCTAGTCAAGGAGTTTGCAAAGTGTGTACATGCGAGAGCTGGAGGCAAAGGGAAAGTCATCTTTGTCAACCTCTCGAGGCCTACTGAGAGCGTATGGAAGGATGTAATTGATTGCTGGGTTTCGATGGATTGCGATATGTGGGTCGGAGCGATGAGGCGACACAGGCCTGACCTATTCCAGATACAGGACCAACTCAGGCTTGCAGTGACGAAACCGAATTGCGATAGATTCCTGAAGACAGCTTCAACCTCACACACAGCAGCGACTTCAATCGAGAACAAAGAGAATATCGAAGGGAGCCCATTGCCGACTCGCAGCGAAAGAGGTCGTCCATTGATAACGATACCATTGAAGGAGAGAGGAGAGACTATGCAAAACGGACGTCTACACTTGACAAAGCCATTCAATAGGGCTGCAAATGGAAGACAGCAAGAAGATGAGAACGAACGAGGCGCACCAGAGAGGCAACTGCCTACACCCCCGTCAACCAGTCATAGGGCAAGGTTCGATACCCCTTCGAAGAAGAGATCGCTGAGAGATCGCTATCAAGACCTGTGTTCATCGCCTTCGAAGAAGAGGAGGACTGCGATTACACCGAGTGTATGGGAGGACACAGACATAGAGATCTGAGGCACCGCTCTTTCGAAACACGCCGATGGGAGTGGCGAATGCCAGAGTGTGGCTTCGATTTAGCATAGCGCACGTATGGTGCGTTGCTACCTCATACGATGTGCCCAAAACCCTAGATCAACCTGACTGGTGTGTAACTAGCCGTTTGACAAATGGCCCGACTATGGTCTCTGTGGATCACAGTTGAAGAGAGGCAGTGTCTTCTCGAGGCTTTCCAGCAGGTTTACGTACGAGGACAACGGGGTGATAAGGCCCAATACATGGCTCCATGACTCGCATGATTTTCGCGTGTCAACCGTGCTCCGCCTCTGCCGACAACCTTTCCTTAGTGACCGAGATGTCGCTGCCTGTGACTGGTCAACGTAACAGCCCTATCGAAACTGCGCCTTCACCTTAATAATCACTCTACGGCCTTCCATTTCTCCAAATGCCCATACATATGGAGAGCCTTGCCCATCCATCATCACGAACTGCGATTTCTCAACGTTAACCACACAGACCTACTTGACATCCAAACTCCATCAAACATCGCACGCCTATTCCCCAGCATGGCAGACCCCTACCAACCAGGGTACTACCAACCCTCCACCCACCAAACCTACCAACCATCATCCTACATCCCTCCTCAAGCCGACCAATACGCCTCAGGCGCCCTCACAACCCGCCACAACTCCAACCCCGATAACTACTACCCCTCGCAATCCAACATGCAGCTCTCCCAATCCTCCCACCGCCCCTCCAGCCGCGACAGCAGATACCTTGACCCAGCAGATAACCATCGTCATCAGCACCACCACAAATCGCGCTCCCACAGCCGCCACGACGAACGCGACCGCGAGCGCAGCAAAAGCCGTACCAAAGAATGGGGTACCACGGCCGTCGGCGCCGCCGCGGGCGGCCTACTAGGCAACGAATTGGGCCATGGCCCGCTGGCTACGATTGGTGGATTGGTGGTCGGTGCGTATGGCGCCCATGAATTGGAGAAGCGACATGAGAAGCATCAAGAGAAGAAGAGACTATCTGCTGGTGCTGGTGGGCGAAGGAGCTATGATAATGATAGAGATGGTGGTGATCGCCACCATCATCGTCGACGCTCGAGCGGGGGTTTGTTAGATGGGTTGAAGAGCAAGGTGGAGGGGTTCTTGGATGGAGGGGGGAAG
>JAABUX010004328.1_pt1 | contig 18100 bp, 22 predicted proteins | sample 5561851 | NCBI WGS metagenome assembly JAABUX01 (sample SAMN10711883, study PRJNA513361) | rock metagenome | isolation source: Antarctica rocks | place: Antarctica: Victoria Land, Richard Nunatak red sandstone | collected 2016-01-03 | reverse complement strand
TTGGAGCATCATAACGCTTCCCCCAAGCCGTTCGTGTGGACTGCCGATGCCGATCTGATCCTCAACCGAGTCAAGAAGGTTTGTGAGCGGACTTCTGACTCAGGACACTAGCCTGGCACTCCCCAATCGCTAAAGTGTTTTCGCCGTCCTCGATATCACTCGTGAGCCGCCTCGCGCTCTTCGGCCGAGGTCGCGGGGCGGCCTGGGAGTCACGGAGCATCGTCACCGTGCCACGACCCAAAGAAATTATATCTGGGTGCGACCCATTGGCGGTGCCAACTTCGAGCCGAACAGGATTGGCGATCCACCATTTTGCTATGTCTTGGAACCTTGGGATTGATACCAGATTCCCAAGGCGGTTCAAAGCGCGGTCGGTCGGTCTTCGGTCGGCTTGGCGGGGGGATGCTCAACCTCGTCGGGGGCGGACGGGATGGCGGCGGACAGCTTCTCGACGCCGGTCGGGGTGACGAGGTAGTCATCTTCGATCCGGATGCCGAACCCCTCGGTCGGGAGATAGAGGCCCGGCTCGATCGTGAACACCTGGCCGGGTCCGAGCGGTTTCGACTCGTCGCCGACATCGTGGACGTCCAGGCCGAGGTGGTGCCCCAAGCCGTGGGCGAAGAAGTGGTCCATCGTGTGCTCGATCCCGTCCTCGTCCCTGGCGCGGAGGGGGCTGGCTCGGAAGAAGTCGCGAACCCCGCGGTCGAGCGAGCCGATCGTCGACTCGCTGGGCTTGACCGCGCGCGCCGCCCCAGCCTGCGCATCGAGGACGAGCTGATAGACCGCGCGCTGGCGGGGGGTGAACCGGCCATCGACCGGGACCGTCCGGGTGATGTCGGCGGTGTACCCTTCGACCTCGGCGCCGATGTCGACGACCACCAGCTCGCCCGCGCCGAGCGCCCGGTCGTTTCGGCCGTAATGCGGGACCGTCGAGTTCGGCCCCGACCCAACAATCGACGGGAACCCGGCGCGGCTGGCCCCGTGGGCGACGAAGGCGTTCAGGATCGCCCCCTCAAGCTGGTTCTCCGTCCCCGACGGCCCGACGGTCCGGAGCACGGCGGCCTGCGCCTCGGCCGTCGCGGCGATGGCGCGGCGGAGCAAGGCGACCTCGGCGGGGGACTTGGTTTTCCGTTGTTCGTGGACCCGCGGCCCCAGGTCTTTGACCCGAGCGCCGGGGGCACCGTCGCGGACCAGGCGGGCCAGCCAGGCGCTCCGGTCGGAGCTTGCCGAGTTTGATCCGGCGTCGATCAGGTAGATCGTCGCCGACCGCGACGGGTGCCCATCACCGGAGTCGGCCAAAGCGCGGAACAGGTCGGCCAGGAACTCCGAGGAGGGGGCGACCCGGGCAAACCCCGTCTTCGCCGCCGCCTCCGGTCCCGCCGCGAGCGTCGGCCCGTTGTAGCGTTCGAGCCTCGGGTTCCGCCGCGGGAGGTACAGGGTTTCTTCCCCGAGGTCGGGCCGCAAGATCGCCGAGGCATGCGAGACGTCGACGCCGGTCAGATAGTGGAAGTCATTGCCCTGGTGGAATTTGGCATCATCGCCCGGCTCCCCGCGTCCGACGATCACCACCAGGAGCGCCGGGCCGGCGGCGTCACCCCCTTCGGCCTGGGCCATTGCCGATCGGAACGCGGTTGGACCGGCTTCCCCGTTGCGGACCTGAGCCATGAGGCTCGCCCGTCGGGCGCGGTACTCATCGAGGGTTGGTCCCACCCGCGGCGGAACTCCCGGGCCATCGTCGGCATGAACCCGGCCAACCGAACTTCCTCCCAGAGTCGCCACCAGACTGAACAAGGTCAGAACCCAGAGCCGCCGGTCAGGAATTCGCATGGACTTATTTTCCCAGAGGTCGTATTTCCTGTCGATCTATTGGTGAATTTCGTCGAGCTTACGGGAAGCTCGACGAAATTCAACCCGACTTATCTTCCGCCTTCTTCGACGTCGGCGAGTCCGACGTCGATGTACTGCCCGCCGCCGGTCTGGTGGCAGTGGACGGCCAGGGTATTGGCGGCGCCGGGCTTGAGGGTGGCGCGGGCGGCGGGGGCGATGGTCAAGGTCTCGTAGTCGCCGGTCTAGCCCGAGGCCCGCGCGGCGATGGTATTTCTGGTGCGCCAGTCCGGAAGGCGCCCGAAGCAGTGAGGGCTAATCTATGCGACTCTGCTGGGGCGGTGGGATCAGCATTCGCCTAGGCGATCAAAAGAGGCCCGCGACGCATCTGGTGACGAAGGCGATTAGGATAGCATGGGTTATGCTTGTAAATGTTCCAATCATAATATAGTACGTTTTGTCGTCCGCCGAATCCTTCCGTGGACTTGTCGTTCCACCGGCTTCGCTTACCTCTCGAACGCGTTCTCCCACGCCAAGTTCATGCAACCGATAAACCCCTTTGGCGGTGATCAACATCGTGATGGCATTGTCCGCCCCGTCTAGTACGAAGCTGAAAGCCAAAAACCGTTCGATGTAACCGATGGTCCGACCCACCGCTTTTTCGGTCGCGGTCAGCGATTGGAGTGGCACCTTGGCCCACCGGAGAAACAAAAAGATGATGGGTTGAGCAGCAAAGATGGCAAACAAAAGCCCCAGCCCCTTGATCCCCAACTGTTGCCAGGGCAGAGAATTTAACCAAGCTCGATTTAGCATGATCCTCGACCCGTGTGTTCGTCAGAAACAGAAATTAGCATATCTACGTATGGCAAATGAACTGAACTCCGATAACACCCACTGCCGGGTGCTTTTCCTAGATCACCCCCAGGTGGGTGATTTGGCGGTGTGGCGACAAGGGCTTCACTTTCGCGAAGTGGAGGACATTTCATCAAGCAAAGCGGGGTGACGCAAGATCGTTGCGAACCCTTTAAGGGCCTGATCGACCGCTTGAAAATTGGCGCTCGTGAGTCTTTTTGAAATATTTTGAGGTCTGACTCCCAGCCGCTCCGCGATCTGTTTCGACGATTCGCCTTCCCATTTCCAGTAAATCGCCTCCCACTGAGGCTGAGTCCAACGGAGTAAAGCAGACGAGACGAATCGGCAACTAATGTCAAAGCTGTTGTTGAACAACTGAATTAGGGGCGAACTACCATGACAACGAATCCCGAAAAGCGTTTTCTGTTTGTGGATGTCATGAATTAATTTCCTGGCAACGTGAAACGCTGGGCCATCTTGTTCGCGAGCCACTCGTGAGGTTGTCACCGAGACACGACCTACCCCAATAGCCGTTCGAATTCTGTATGGTCGATCAGGGGATTGTAAGGCAAGCCAAGATTGCATTTGAAGGGCCGGAAGAACCGCGGAGTCGGCCGAGGAGAGCACAGCCTGGAATTCGTCGCCCAACGAAAAAGTGATGGATGACAACAACGAAGTTTTGTACTTTTCCTCGTAGATAGTGAACATGCCCCTCAGCAACTTGTCTAGGTCGCGGCGGCTTTCATCGGACAATTCCGAAGATTTGACCACATCGGCGATTATTACGGAATCAATTTGCGTTGACATTGTTCGCCCGGAGGTCGATCCACCGCTCCGCCGCGCGATCGGGCCGCGTCGGCGAGGCTTGTGGCTGGTTGCTTACTTGCCTTCTTCGACGTCGGCGAGTCCGACGTCGATGTACTGCCCGCCGCCGGTCTGGTGGCAGTGGACGGCCAGGGTATTGGCGGCGCCGGGCTTGAGAGTGGCGCGGGCGGCGGGGGCGATGGTCAAGGTCTCGTAGTCGCCGGTGTAACCCGAGGCCCGGGCGGCGAGGACGCCGTTGAGGTAGATCTCGACGTCTTCGTCGTGGATGCAGTCGAGTTGCAAGTCGTGGAACTGGCCGGTCGGCATCGTGAACGAACGGCGGAGCCAGATGTCGGGGGTATTCCACACGGTCCGCAGCCCGCCGCTAGTCCCGGGGGTCCCGCGCGTCCCGAAGCCGCCGGCGGCCTCGGTCCAGCGATCGGCGGCGTAGTCGGGCTTGGTCCATTCGAGGTCGTTGCCCGGCTTTTCGGTGGTAATCTTCCAGGTCAACGGGCGGTCGCGAGCCGTCGGAACGACAACCTTGACCGTCGGCGGGACCGGGATCGGCGCCCAGTTCGTCAGTTGCGTCTTGTCGCGGCTGGCCCACTTCTTCCAGACGCTCATGTCGTCGAGGAGTTTGATGAACACCCCGCCGACCACCGATCGGGCCTGAAAGCCCGCCTTCTTGGCTGTCTTGGTGAAGTACCAGTCGGTCATCGGCACGCGGGTTTCCGAGGCGTCGAGGAAGTCGTACAGCGGCGCCACCAGGGCTTCGAAGTCGGCGGGCTTGCTCGCCAGCGTGGCGGTCCAGACCGTCCAGTCGAGCTTGGCGTAAGGCTGGCGGTTGTCGAGCGGGACGCCGTATTGGTCCTGGTGCTGGAGGTAAAAAGCGATCTCCCGCTCGATCACCGTGGCCGGGAAGATGTCGAGCTTGAGCAGCTTGTCCCAGACCAGGTTGTACTTCTGGCTCCACGTATTCTTCTGGTCAAACGCCAGCCGGGTGTGGTCCCCTTCGGTTCCCTCGGTCACCCATCGCTGCGCGAGGTTGACGGCGAGGTCATGGTAGCGCTTGGCTTCCCCTTTTTCGCCGCGGTACTCGCAGAGGAGGCCGTAGGACGCGAGCGCGAGGATCGCCTTGGCCGACAGGTTGACGTTGTGCGCCAGGTGGCCGGCGAAGTCATCGGTGCAAAGCTGATTCTCGGGGTCAACCCCCTTGGCTTCGAGGTACATGGCCCACTTCTGGAGTTGCGGCCAGAACCGCGAGGCGAAGTCGGCGTTCCCCTCGATCCGGGCGATCGCGCCCAAGAGCAAGAGGATGTTCCCGGTCTCCTCGACCGGCATCTGGTCGTCCTCAGACCGCTCGCCGCCGCCGTAGACCTGGCCGTTGGCCAGCGGGTAGGTCCCGATGTCGTGGGGAGCGAACGGGAACTTCCACCGGTCCGACGCCGAGTAAGAGAGGATGTGGGCGATCGACGCCTTGGCCAACGTCGGGCTTAGGAGCAAGAACAAGGGGTCGCCGGGGTAGGTCACGTCAACCGTGGCGATGCAGCCGTTGCTGAAGTTCTCCTTCGAGAACAGCAAGGGCTGACCGGCGGAGTCGGCCACCAGCTTGTGCGCGGCGATCGCCTGACGATAAGCCAGCGCCCCGAGCTGGGCATACTTCGCGCCGCCCGCTTTGGTCAAGTCGGCCATCAGTTCGGTGTCGAACGCCTGGCAGCGGGCGAGCAGCGTGTCATACTCGGCGGCGCTCATCGTCAGGAGCTTGGCGGCGTCGGCTCCGTTTCGTCGCCAGTACGGCCGGAGGTTCTTCCGGAAGTAGGTGATCGAGTATTCGTCGTCGTAAGCCAGCATCAGCTTGCGCGTCACCGGCTGATCGGCCACTTGGCCGAGGTCGAAGGCAAAGGCCAGCGCCGGGCTTTTGTCGCTGACGGCGCGCGGTTGATCCTTGTCATCAGCGGTGGGGAGCTTGCCGCCGGCGACAAAGCTCTGGGTCGTCGCGACGATGGGGCCAATCACGGCTTGCCCTTGCCCCTTGAGGGCGGCGACGTAGGCGTAGCCCCAGTCGATCCGGAGGTCGTCTCCCTTCCGCCGCAGCACCGATTGTTCCTCGGTCCCAACCCGGAGGACGTCGAGACCGGCGACTTCGGGCCGCGACCAGACCACTTTCTGGCCGACCGTGTCGACCGCCAGGGCGGCGCTCGCGGCGAAGTAGACCGACGCCTCGTGTGGCTTGCCGTCGACTGACCGGACGGCCCAGGTCAGGTAGGTGACCGGGCGCGCCAGGACGTCGAGATCCTCGGCCAAGGCTGGGGTCATGAATGTCAGAGTGACGTGGACGGCGGGGTTCTCGAAGTCGTAGATCGTCCGGGTCGGGAGGACCTGCAAGCCCACCTGCGGGAGCGCGGGGGTGGTGGCGGGATCGCTCCCCATCAGGCGGAAGGCTTGGCCGTCGACCCGGATTAGGCTCTGGAGCGGCTGCGGGCGGCCGGTCCAGTGCCGGGTGGTCGCGTCGGTCAGTTTATCGTTGAACGACCAGACGCTGAAGTACGGGTCACAAGCGATCAGCGGGGTCGCCGGGGGCCGGAACGGCTTGGGGTCGGCGGCGGGGGCCTCGCCCCAGCCGAGGACGGCCGCGAAGCAGGAGGCCAGGAGGTTTTGCGGTCGCATCGGTGCTCCAGACGATATGACTTCGATGGGTTGCACGGGCGAAGCCTCCGGAACCGGAGCCGAGGAAGAAGGGGACGTCCTTTCCTACGTCACCCCGCCTTGGCCGGTTCAGGCGGCTTCTCGAAGACGATAATATGTTGCCAAGGGAGAAACTCCAAGCTCTCGACAAACCGGAACCCTTGTGGTTCCAGTTCCTTCCGGACCTGAGCCAGCGTCATCTTGTGCTCGGGTTTGATCGGGACGTCGGGGTCCTCGCCGCGGAACTCGACCAGCACGAGGCGGCCCCCCGGCTTGAGCGCCTTCTTGATCCCGACCAAGAGCGCCTCGGGGTTCGACGCCTCGTGGTAAACATCAACCATCAAGGCCAGGTCCACGGCGGCGTCGGGCAAATTGACGTTGGTCTGCGTCGCCCGGACCGGCTTGATGTTCTTGACCCCGGCGACCTTGGCGTTGTCGCGGAGCATGGCGAGCATCTGCGGTTGAACGTCGGTTGCCAGCACGGTCCCATTCGCCCCGACCCGCCGGGCGAGCCGCAAGCTCGTGTATCCCGCCCCCGCGCCGACGTCGGCCACGGTCGAACCAGGCTTGATCTTGAGGGCTTCGAGCATCGCCTCGGGCTGTTCCTCGGCCTCGCGGGTGTCGCGGAACAACCAGTCCGCCCCCTGAAAGCCCATCACATCGGCGATCGGCCGCCCCATGTACGTCCCCGGCGGGTCGCGCCGGGCCGACCGCTGCGGGGCGACGTCTTGGGCGGAGGCTAGGTCCGAAACGAAGCCAATAGCGACGAGGATCAATGCGGAACTTTGCAGCGGGCGACGCATGGGATGAGTCCTTGGGAATGAAACCGACAAAGGCCCGCCGGCCCCGGCTTGCCGAAGCCTAGCCGAGACGCCATGAAACCCTTAGGAAGGGCTCCGTCGTGGCACGAGTTTATCCGTCGAGGCCACCGGATCAAGGTCGCGTCGGCAGGACGACTTGAATGTAGGACCCTGGAGACGCCGATTCTACCATCGACGCAATCTCGGCGGTCATCGTCTTGAGAATCGGCAGCCGGTTGGTCGGCAGTTCGACGATCGCCAGGATTCGGCCGGCAAGGTTCTGTTGATATCGCAAGTTTTTGTCGGCGGTGACGAAGATATCGTACTTCCCGTCGAGCCGAGCAATCAACGCGCCGTTGGCCGTCCCTGCCAGGCCGAGTTCCTGGACGGTCGTCACCCGATGACCTGGACCGAAGATTCGCATCAAAGGCCGAGGCGAGTCTTCATCAAGCACGGTGCACATGGGTTCCGCCCCGGGCGAGACGGAAGAACTCCGTGGCGTCACCACGGTCGACGGAGGGAAACATCTCGACAAACTCGTCGATCGTATATCCGTCGTCGAGGTAGTCGAGCAAGGTTTGGGCCGGGACGCGGCTGGCGTGGAAGACGAGCGTACCCCCCAGCACGGCTGGATCAGAGCGGACCGGGCTGCGAGTTGGGGTGATCATGACTTGCAGGCTATCGAATTCCCAATCACCGGTCAATCGTCGCGGCAGGGCCAGATTCGCTTCATAGCCTTTCAGGACTGAGGCGGTCATTCGACCGACAACACCTCCTCACGCTCTTGGAGGCGCCACGCCGCATCGGTCAACGCCTCGTCGATGTCCCGCGGCCCCGGATCAGGGTATGCCTGCGAGATCCGCTCGCGGGATTGACCGGAGGCGAGCAGCCTCAGCACCGTCCCAGCAGTGACGCGCAGACCCCGGACGCATGGCTCTCCGCCCATGACGGCCGGGTCGTGAGTGATTCGTGTCAAGGTCATCGTCTCGCCCTTCTTTGGCGAATCATCAACCGAGTATCCCGATCAGGCTCGTCGGTCAGGCGTCCGCCTCCGGGTTGCCGGCCGCCCTCCGCACTCGATGGCGGCCAGGCTCGACAACCACGAACGTTCCTTTCAGCTTCTCCTCATCATAGAGCGAGAGCACTCGGGCGAGTTCAAGGTGAACCGCCCGCAATGTCGATGGCAACGCCCGCAGATACAAGACTCCGCCACCCAACGCCTGCACAAAGACCAACCCACCGAAGTCGCGGTCTCTGGTGACGAACACCCGACCGTCCCGTTGCGCGGCCTTCAACAAGTCGGCGTCCGATGACCGCGACATCCCACCCTCGGCGGCGGTCACAACATCGTGTCCCAACTCGCGGAGGAACTGCACCGTGATAGCGTATGTATCCTGGTCGGTCAGCAGCCTCATGCCGTTTCCGCCAGACGAATATCCTCCAAGGAGATCAGATCGATGGCGTACTGGACACAAGCCCGGACATCATCGGGGGTCAGGTCGGGAAAATAATCGCGGCGAACGTCCTCGGTGGCGACTCCTTCCCGGATTAGTTCCAGCACGCTCTGTACCGTGACCCGCTTGCCAGCGACGCAAGGCTTCCCGAAGTGAATGTTCGGATTGATGGTGATCTGATCAAGCATAGTCGCACTCCCAAAACCATCGGACCACTCAAAGAACAAATCCCGTCACCTGACGACCAAGCTCAGCGGACCCGGCCCTGATCGGACCAGAAGTAGTAGGAAAGAAGCTCCCTGGCTAGTGGGTCACTTGCCTCGGTCATCGGGATTCGGAAAACGAGAGCTTGGCCGATTCATGGTCTGTGGTGACGGAAATCCATCGTGACCTATGGCTACAAGCGAGGCAAGTGACCCACTAGGACTCGCCGCTCGAATTTGCGACGTAGGCACACATCCCCCGGGTCGTGAGAGACGAGTATCGAAGCGGAGGCTGACACCTCCCGATACCCCAAGCGGCGAAGAAGTGCGAGCGATCGCACGTTGGACGGTGCTACCGCAGCCCAAAGTTCTCGAGTGCCTAGCTCAATGAGCATCCCGTGGAACCAAGTCATGGCTTCGGTCGCGTACCCTCTCCCCCAGTAGGCAGGGCCGAAAAGGTAAGCGACTTCGCCCCAGGTGCCGTGGAGGGTGGCCTCCAGTCGCCCAATGAATACATCCGTCGGGGTGCCCACCGCAGATGCAAGTGCGACGGCCAGATTGACCCACTGCTCACCAGAGCGTCCCGGCGGCGGCCCGGCTGCACGACGTGCGAACTCGACGGTGAGAGACTCGACTGTGGGTGATCTAGCACCGATGTATTCGTACACTCGTGCGTCCGCTAGCGAGGCGTGAAGCGGCAAGACGTGCTCGGCACCAAGCGGTTCGTAGACCAGATGATCGCTGCGACTTGGAATCATGTGTAACAGGCATGAGAGGAACGAGCCGCCTAACCTCGAAATAGCCCGCTCGCCCATCAGAGCGACCAGCCAAATTAATCAGCGAAGGCGTAGCGGACGATGCAGTAGAGGGCTTGCACGCCGTCTTTCCAGCCGATCTTCTTGCCTTCGCGGTAATCTCGGCCGTTGTAGCTGACGGGGATCTCGTAGATCCGGCAGCGGCGGGCGGGGCGGCCTTCGAGGGCGGGGACCTCGAACCGGGCGATCTTGGCGGTCACCTCGGGCTCGAAGCCGAAGCGGTTGCTCTTGAGGGTGATCCCCTGGATGACCTCGCGGCGGAAGACCTTGTAGCAAACTTCCATGTCGGTCAAGTTCAGGTCGGTGAAGAAGTTCGAGAGCAGGGTGAGGACCCGGTTCCCCTGCGAGTGCCAGAAGTGGAGCACCCGGTGCGACTCGCCGATGAACCTGGAGCCATAGACGACGTCGGCCTTCCCCTCGATGATCGGCTGGAGGAGTTGGAGGTACTGCGCGGGGTCGTATTCGAGGTCGGCGTCCTGGACGATGACGACATTCCCCCGGGCGTGCTGGAACCCGGTCCGGAGGGCGGCCCCCTTGCCCTGGTTGATCTCGTGATAGACGATCGTCAGATCGGTCTCGGTTCGTTCCAGGTCGCGGAGGATGTCGCGCGTGCCATCCTTCGAGCAGTCGTCGACAAGGATGATCTGCTTGGCGACGGGGACGGCCCGGACCTGACGGAGGATCTCGCGGATCGTGTTCCGCTCGTTGTAAACTGGGATGACGACCGAGAGCACCAAGCCCGCGGGAACTCGGTACAGCCCGAGCCGCCGGCACATCCCTTCGCCGAGGTTCTGAAACAGCCAGTCGAGCCGTTCTTCGTCGGCGAGCGGCGGCAAAGCGTTCATGGCGTCAACCTCGGCGTCGCTGGCCCGCTCGGCCGTCGGGTAGGCCGCGGGCGAGGAGGAATCAGGAGAGAGCATCGCGCGGACGACCTCCATGACTGGTGGCGCGAAGGGGCGGACCTGCCGGCCCGGAACCGACCTTGGCTCCCGAGTATAAGCGATGGCGTCGCCTTGGTCCAAGGCAACTGTCGGCGGGCTGGCCACCGGTCGCGTCGACGCGGCAAGCCCTCGCGACGCGGGGCGTCGGAGGGCTTGCTTGGAGACGATCCGTGGTGGGCCGCGACCGGCTTGTCCGCTCAGGAACCAGGAGCCGCGGTCGGCGGCGGGGGCGGGGTGCCGCTGCCCGAGGCGGGAGCCGTCGGGGTCGAGGGAGGAGTCGTGGCCGAGTCAGCCCCCGTCGCCGTGCCGGACATCGACCCGGACATCGGGGCCGAGACCGGCGGCGAGTAGCCGCTCTGCATCGACGGACCCTGGCCCGAAGCGTACCCCTCGTAGACCGGCGTGTAGGTCCCGTAAACCGGCATCGCGCCGTAGCCGGTCGAGCAAACGTCGCAGCTCGAGGCGGCCATCATCGGGGCGGGCTCGCAGCAAGCCTGGCAACGATTCCGCTTGTGGCCAAACATCCCGTGCTTGTGCCGCGAGCCGCTGTAGCAGGAGGAGTAGCACGACGAATAGCAGCTCGACCCGTAACCCGAGTAGCCACTCGAATAACAGCTCGACCCGTAGCCGCTCGAATAACAGCTCGACCCGTAACCCGAGTAGCCGCTCGAATAGCAGCTCGACCCGTAACCCGAGTAGCCGCTCGAATAACAGCTCGACGACGAGTAGCCGCTCGAATAGCACGAGCTGTAGCAGCTCGAAACGTAAGCCGGCTCGCACTTCTTGTGGTGGCAGCCCAGGCCCGACAAGGCCAAGAGCATCACGACGGTTCCCTGCATGGCAGCGTCTCCCAGTGGTTGCGAATTCTTGAGTGGTGAGCCGACGACGGACCCGATACGTGGATCGGATCGCGTTTCCCCGAAACGGCGACCGAGAATAGCATAAGCCGCAAGGTTGACGCAATCGACCCCGTCAACCAATGCGTTGCTTCTTCTCTGATCGCATCTTCTTGTTCAGTTACCGCAGATTCTAATTCGTGGACGACGACTTTTCAAGTAATTTGGGAAATTTAGGTAGGAATAGTCGTGCGGGTAAACTGGTGGTGTGGCGACGACTGGTGTTTGGCTAGTCGGGTGAGTGGCGGGACGATAAGATGATCAGGTGACGACATCCGGCTCAGTTGGGTTGGGCGCATGGCGCTAACCGTTCCTCGGATCGGTTGACGACTGGCGGGAGGGAGCTTCTGTTGAATAGTCTGGATCTGACGAGGCAGACCCCGGCGTCCGGCTGGCCCACCTGGACCCGTCGGCTGGTGACGGTCGGCTTGCTTGGCCACGCGACGGCGATTCTTACCGGCGTCTGGTCGGCCCAACCGGCCTCGGACCTGGAGCGGCAGGTTGATGCGCCGTTTGAGTGGTATCAAGGCTTGATCCGCCAGGGTTACTCCTACCGCTATTACAGCCCCGAGCCGCCGCCGACCCCAGTGGTCACGGCGACTTTAGCGTTTCGTGATGGTCGGCCCGACCAGGTCGTTCGCCTCCCCGACCGAGGCGCCTGGCCCCGGATGCTCTACCAGCGCGAGCTGAACCTGGCCAACTGGCTGATGGCCGATGTCGAGGATGCCCGCCACAACGGTGGTGACAGCGCGAAAAGCCGCTGGGCGCAAGCCTTCGCCGCGCACCTGGGTCGGACCCACCCCGGGTGCTCATCGGTGACGCTCCGCAACCAGCTCCACCTCGTCCCACCGCTCGACCGGGTGCGCGAGGAGTTGACCCACCCTGGTTCCAAGCCGGTCGACCTCGACGCCGACGAGTTTTACACCACGCCCGAGCGGATCGGAGTCTTCCCGTGCGACGCTTCCTGAACGGAATCGTGACCGCCCCCGCCGGCCTGGCCCAAGCGACCGCGAGCGGCTGGAACCGGTTCGTCTTCACCCCCGCCGACCCGACCCCGCTCGGCCTGATCCGCGTCTTGGTCGGCGCGCTCCTGTTCTGGAGCCTCTTGATCTACGGGCTGGATCTGACGGGATACCTCGGCCGCCTCGGCTGGGCCAACCTCGAAGTGGTCCAGATGTTCCGCCTGGAGCGATCGCCGAGTTCCTGGTCGTTCTGGTTTTTCGTTCCCGACGCCTTCCTCCGGCCGGCTTGGGTGGCCTGCCTGGTCGTCCTGGCCCTATTCACGGTGGGGCTGTTCAGCCGGGTCACAGCGGTCCTGGCGTGGGGGATCGCGGTCTCCACGGCGATCCGGTCGCCGATCAGCGTGTACGGGTTCGATGACATCATCACGACCTGGGCGTTCTACCTCGCCGTCTCGGGAGCGTCGGGGCAAGCGGTCTCGCTCGACCGCTACGTCGCGCGGTTCCGGCGGAACCGCCAAGTCGTCGCCCAGCGGCGGCAGGATGGGCGGTGGACGGCTCCCTCGGGCGTCCCCTCCTCCTCGATCGCGGCGAACATCGGCCTGCGGTTGATCCAGTGCCACCTCGTCGTCATCTACGCGATCTCGGGTCTGAGCAAGTTTCAGGGGCAAGCCTGGTGGAACGGGACCGCGATCTGGGGGACCTTGGCCGCAGGCGAGTTCCGCCTGTTCGACCTCACCTGGCTCGCCGCCTACCCTTGGCTGATCAACGCGATGACGCACGCCGCCTTGTTCCTGGAGACCGCCTATCCGGTCCTCATCTGGGTCCGCCCGCTCCGCCCGTTCTGGGTCGCGGCCGTCCTCCTCATGCACGCGGCGATCGGCTTGACGCTGGGCCTCTTCGAGTTCAGCCTGGCGATGGCGGCGGGCAACCTCGCGTTCGCCTCCGGCCCCTGGCTCCGGAGCCTGGTCGCCGGGCGAGATCAACCCAGCGGGAAGATCCTCTACGACGGCGCCTGCCCCAAGTGCCGGGCATCGATGGCCATCCTGTCGGCGGGCGACCCCGACCACGTATTCGAACCCGTCGACCTGACCAACGGCGACGTCGCCTCGGTCCACCCGACCTTGACCAAGGAAGCCTGCATGGAGTCGATGCACCTGGTCCGGACCGACGGTCGGGTCCTGAAAGGATACGACGCCGTGATGACGGTCCTCTCTTGGACCCCGCTGTTCTGGCCGATGTCGCTGGTCCGCCACGTCCCGGGTGTGGCCCTCATTGGTCGCCCCGTGTACGATCGGATTGCGTCGAGCCGGTCGCGCGACACCCCCTGCACCGACGACGTCTGCGGGATCAAGCCGCCGACCGCCGCCCCGGCTTCCCAGCCGGTGTCGAATGGGTCGGCCGCGGCGCGACCTTCCACCTCAGCCCCCACTTCGGCCTCGTCCGGGAAAGCCAGGAGACGATGAGGACCTTCGGATCGGCCAAGCCGTCCGCCCACCGCCTGTTCTTGCACGAACCCGGCTGGCGCGTCCAGCTCAAGGTCGGGAGCACCCGCGAGTTCTGCTACGCGATGAACCCCGGCCAGGATTACTACCACCGTCTCCTCGACGGCGAGGTGTTCCTCCACAACAATGAGGAACGCCTCTGCCTCGCCTGCGCCGAGCGTCGAGGATTGCTCTCCTACCAGCCCAAAGGCCTCCGCGACCCCGAACCGATCATCGAAGTCCTCGACGAGACCGGCGACGGGATCGGCGTCTACCGCCGCGAGCCGCAGGTCGACTAGGCACTTGGCCAGGGTCATCCTCCACTTCGGGTCGTATTCTTTGAGACACCCTTCCTCGGAAATTCAAGCGGGAAACCACCCCGAAGCGATCCCAGAAAAGTGTACCCATTGAACCAGCGAGGACTTATGATGCCCGCCAACCAGTCTCGTCGGTCCCCGGCCGAACTGGCCCGGCTCGGAACAGAGATTATCAAGGATCGCATCGAACCGACGCTCGGCCCGGAGGACGACTACAAATTCGTCGCCGTCGATGTCGACTCCGCGGATTTCGAGGTCGACGTGGACGACTACTCGGCCGTCATGCGGTTGCGGGGCCGTCGTCCGGACGCCGACATGTGGCTCGGACGTGTTGGTCAGCCGACCGCATATCAGATCAGGCGGAGCGAATGATAAGGGGCGCGGTCAGTGGTCGTCTCGAAGCCTCTATTCCTCTGCGATTCAGAGGTCCTGATGGGAATGAAGCGGATGTCGCCGCCTTGATCGACACCGGCTTCACCGAAGCCACGACACTACCCATGTCGATCATCGTCGCGTTAGGGCTGATCCGCCAGATCAGTGGACAAGCCAGGCTGGCTGACGGTTCGTTGCGGCAGTTCGATATTTACAGCGCCGAAGTCTCGTGGGACGGTACTTGGCGTCCGGTGCTCGTATCCGTCGTTGGTCACGAGACGCTGCTCGGGATGCGCCTGCTGGAGGGGCATGAGTTGCGGATTCAAGTGGTCCCGGGCGGCGCGGTGAGAATCAGCCCCTTACCTTGAAGGCTGACCTCATCAATCGTTTTGCTCTCAACGGACCCCCTTGAAGCTCGACAGGACACTGTACCGTCTTGCTCTTCTTCCTGGAGCGTCAGCCCATGAAGCAGTCGATCGGCCAAATAACCATCGTCGTGCGTGAATACGATGAGGCGATCAACTTCTATGTGAAGACGCTTGGCTTCACCCTCGTGGAAGATACTGTCATCCCGGAGCAAAACAAGCGGTGGGTCGTCGTCGCCCCGCCGGGCGCGACGGAGTCTCGACTGCTGCTCGCGCGGGCGGTCGGTGAAGGTCAGTCGTCGCGAATCGGGAATCAAACCGGTGGTCGGGTCTTCTTGTTTCTGTTCACCGACGATTTCTGGCGAGACTTCCACGCTTACAAAACCAAAGGTGTCGTGTTCGTTCGAGAACCGAAGGACGAACCTTATGGCACGGTGGCCGTATTTCGAGATATCTATGGCAATCTATGGGATCTTCTTCAACCAAAGAACTGAGTGACATCTCCCAACTCGCCTTCCCGATTGGACTTTTCCGCCGGTTCGCGTTATCTTGACTACTCTTGTCGAAATGGGGATGATTAAGTCTCGCCGACAGGACCGGGGCCGCGTAATGGCTGTGTCGTCGAAGTGTTATTATGCCTTGCGGGCGATCTATGCCTTGGCTGAACACGCCAGCCCGGAACCGCTCAAGATCGCCGACATCGCCGAGCGGGAGCAGATCCCGATCCGGTTCCTGGAGGTGATCCTGGGGCAGCTCAAAGGGGGCGGGTTTGTCCGGAGTCGGCGGGGGGCTGAGGGGGGCTACTTCCTGGCCAAGGGGCCGGAGACGATTACCGTCGGCGAGGTGATGCGGTACGTCGATGGGCCGATCGCCCCGGTCGATTGCGTCAGCCAGTCGCGGCCGAAGGAGTGCGAGTTCCACGGGTACTGCCACTTCTTCGGGTTCTGGGGGCGGGTCCGGCAGTCGATCTCCAACGTGGTCGACCGGACGACGTTCGCCGACCTCCTCCGCGAAAACCGGGACCGCAAGAAAGAGTATGTCGGCGACTGGACCATCTAAACGATGCGACGACTTCGACTCCTCTTGACCCTGACGACCGGATGGGCCGTTGCCACGCTGGCGACGGGGTGTGGGGCGTCGACGGCCTCGACCGCGGGTGGGCGGACTGACGTCTTGACGCTGGGGGCGTATTCGGTCGTCCGCGAAGCGTTTCATGAGGGGTTGATCCCGGCGTTCGCCGAGCGGTGGCGCCGGGAGACGGGGCGCGAGGTCCGGTTCGAGGAGTCGTACAACGGTTCCGGAGCGCAGGCGCGGGCCATCGCGGCGGGGTTTGATGCCGATATCGCCGTGCTGTCGCTCGAAGGGGATATGGATCTCCTCGTCCGAGCCGGGGTCGTCTGCAAGGACTGGAACGCCGGGCCAGCTCGGGGGATGGTCACCCGGAGCGTGGTGGTGATCGGCCACCGCGCCGGGAACCCCAAGGCGATCGGCGACTGGGGCGACCTTGCCCGGCCCGGCGTCGGCGTGCTTTACCCCGACCCGAAGACGTCGGGCGGAGCACGCTGGAACATCGGGGCGATCTGGGGAGCGGGGTTGCTCGGCTGGGATCATCCCGAGCGGACAGTCCCCGATCCCGCCGCCGCTCGTGACTTGCTCGCTCGTGTTCAGCGGAACGTGGTGAATATGGACGGCTCGGGGCGGCAAAGCTTGGCCACGTTTGAGCGCGGGACCGGCGACGCCGTGGTGACTTATGAGAACGAACTTCTCGTCCGGCGGAAGTTCACCGCCAACGCGATCCCCTACCTCACCCCGGCCACGACCCTCTTGATCGAAAGCCCAGCCGCGATCGTCGAGGCGTCGGTCGCCCGCCACCACAACCGCGCGGTCGCCGAGGCGTTCTTCGCCTTTTTGCAGTCCGACGACGGCCAGACCATCCTCAACGACTACGGGTTCCGGCCGATCAACCCCGCTTTGAAAGTCGCCGCCCTACCTCCGTGGCCCGCTCGCCTGTTCACGATCCGCGACCTCGGCGGGTGGCCGGTGGTCAAGAAGACGGTGTTCGACGCCGACGGGGTCTGGTCATCGACCTTCACCGACCGCGACCGAGCCGGCAAGGGGTCGCGGCCATGAGGGGAACTCGACTCCGCCAGAACGGACCCGGCTTGTTCCTCCGGGCCTCGACCCTGGCCTATCTCGGCGTCATGGTCGTCCTGCCGCTCGTCGCGCTGGGGGTGCAAGCGTCCGAAGGGGGAAGGGCCGCGTTTGTTCAAGCGGTGGTCGACCCGTTCGCCTGGCATGCCCTCCAGTTGACGTTCGCCACCGCGCTGGTGATGGTCGGGATCAACGCCGTGATGGGGACCGCCACCGCCTGGGTCTTGGTCCGCTACGACTTCGTCGGCAAGAGCGTCATGAATGCGTTGATCGACCTCCCGTTCGCCGTGCCCACGGTCGTCACTGGGCTGATGCTCGTGGCGCTCTACGGGCCGTCGAGCACCTTGGGGACGATTCTCGGCCGGTACGGGTTGGGGGTGATTTACCAGCAGCCGGGGATCGTCCTGGCGCTCCTGTTCGTTACCTACCCGTTCGTGATCCGGACCGTTCAGCCGGTCCTGCTCGAAGTCGACCAAGGCGAGGAAGAAGCCGCCGCGACCCTCGGGGCGTCCTCCTGGACCACCTTCCGCCGGATCACCTTGCCGACACTGTTTCCCTCGATCCTGACGGGCACCGCGCTCGCCTTCAGCCGCGCCCTCGGCGAGTTCGGCAGCGTGATCATGGTGGCGGGGAACCGGCCCCTCGAAACCAAGACTGGGCCGATGTACGTCTTCGGCGAGATCGAGAGCGGCAACCGGGTCGGCGCGATGGCCGTCTCGGCGGTCCTGCTTGCTTCGTCCTTGGGGATCTTGATCGCCCTCAACCTCGCCCAGCGGATTCGCAAATCGTGACGACTCCCACTCGATCCGCTCCTGGTTGGTTCTCGGGCCGGACCATCCTGATCGCCGTGGTCGTCGGCTGGTTCGCGGCCTTGATCCTGATCCCAACGCTCGCGCTGGCGAAAAAAGCCTTTGATGGTGGCTTCCAGCCGTTCTGGGACGCTTTGCTTTCGCCCGACGCCCGGCGGTCGTTCGGCTTGACGTTCGGGATCACGGCGCTGGCCACGATCATCAACACCTTGTTCGGGCTGGGGTTCGCGATGGTTTTGGTCCGGCACAAGTTCTGGGGCCGGGCGCTGGCGGATGGGCTGGTGGATCTGCCGTTCGCGGTGTCGCCGATCATCGCGGGTTTGATGCTGGTGATCGTCTACGGGCCGAACGGGTGGGTGGGGCGGGCGC
>JAABUX010004326.1_pt1 | contig 18104 bp, 19 predicted proteins | sample 5561851 | NCBI WGS metagenome assembly JAABUX01 (sample SAMN10711883, study PRJNA513361) | rock metagenome | isolation source: Antarctica rocks | place: Antarctica: Victoria Land, Richard Nunatak red sandstone | collected 2016-01-03 | reverse complement strand
CCTTGTCACGGTCATACTCCTCCGGCGTGATGACGGCGCAGCCCACGGCCGATGTTTCCGCGATACGTCGCCCCCGGTCGAAGCGCAGCTCGACGGACATGAGGTTGGGGCAGCGGTTGCCCAGGATCTCCTTGCGCATGTAGTAGTAGCCGGTTTCAGCCCCGTTCTCTTCGTCGTAGTCCGGTTGCGCGTCGGTCGCCGCGTTGATGCGGATGCGTAGGGGCTCACCGCAACGGTTGCAACGAACGTACAGCCACGTCACCCGCCCATCGTCCGCTGGCGCGCGGCTGCCACCATCTTTCGAACCGAAGAGTCGAGAAAAGAAGCTCATGCCTCCGTTGTCCTCCATCCCTGGCAGACTCCTGCCCGCCGGCCGCATAGCTCATTTTTAACCTTAACCCACTTGCTATACAGCCCGCTGGCGGTGGATGGCGTGCAAGGTCGGACGATGTGCTCTACACTATAGGCGCGGGGATCACGGGCGGCGGCTTAATCGCCCGCGGGGAAAATGCGCTCCCAGTAGACCATCAACGTCACGAAGACGATGGTGCCCGCGGCGATGAACGAATAGTAGTTCGCGTCTCCGTTGAAGTTGGGGGCCGAGATGTAGTTCATCAGGAAGACGAAGCCCACTAGAAAGACGGCATAAACGATGACACCCGGAATTTCGCGCAACACTGGTACCAACCTCCGCGTTTACACAGGCGCATGGACATCATGGATGCCCACGCGCGGTCGTCGTGATGTGGGGCGTCTCACAGTAAGTATACATGCTTGGGGCGGAGCATTCGGCGCGCCAGGGGCACGGCTGCGATGAGAGACTCCGGAGATGCCAGAGACGCGACCGATAGAGGAGCCGCGACCGGGACGGGCTCGCGCAAGCTCGACCACATCCGCATCAATTTGTACGAGGATGTCGCGGGCAAGGGCGTCACGACCGGTCTGGACCGCTACCGTTTCGAGCATCAGGCGCTGCCCGACCTGGATTTCGAGCGGATCGACACGTCGACATCTTTCCTGGGGCATGGCCTGCGTTTGCCCGTGCTGATCTCGTCGATGACCGGCGGCGTGCCCGAGGGCGGGCGCATCAACCGCAACCTGGCGCGCGCCGCGCAAACGCACGGCGTGGCCATGGGGCTGGGCTCGGGGCGCATTGCCCTTGAAGACGCCGCGGCGCGAGAGCACTTTGCGGTGCGCCACAACGCGCCCGACGCGCTATTGCTGGCCAACCTGGGCGCCGTTCAGCTTTCCTACGGCTACGACGCGCCGCGCTGCCGCGCGTTGGTGCGGGCGCTGGAGGCTGACGCCCTGATCCTGCACCTCAATCCGCTGCAGGAAGCCGTGCAGCCCGAGGGCGACACGCGCTTTGCCGGGCTGCTCGACCGCATTGCCGACGTCTGCGCGCTGCTGGATGTCCCCGTCGTGGTCAAGGAGGTGGGCTGGGGGCTGTCGAGCGAGGTGGTGCGTGCCCTGGCGCGCGCCGGAGTCGCCGCCGTCGACGTGGCGGGCGCGGGCGGGACTTCGTGGAGCGAGGTGGAGCGCCTGCGCGGCGACGAGCGTCAGGGCGCAGTCGCCGCAGCGTTCGCGGGTTGGGGCATTCCAACCGCCGAGGCGGTCGTCTCCGCCCGCCGCGCGGCGCCTACCCTACCCCTGGTCGCCAGTGGCGGTATCCGCGACGGCGTCGAGATAGCCAAGTGCATCGCCCTCGGCGCCGACATTGCCGGTTTGGCGTCGCCGTTGCTCAAGGCCGCCGCGCGATCCGCCGAGGCGGCCGAGGAGGTTTTGGAGGTGCTGGGCACGCAACTGCGCGTGGCTATGTTCTGTACCGGCTGTCGCGATATCACCACCCTCCAACACACTGAACGTCTGTACGCCATCGGCGGTGAGCAGGGATAGATCCGCTACATCGAATCGTCGAGCACGAACGTAATCTGCATGTTGACCTGATACCCCGTGACCTTGCCATCCGAGAGCTTCACGCTCTGCTCTTTGATCCAGGCGCCTTCGACGCCGCGCAGGGTCTTGGTTGCGCGCGCGAGCCCTTGTTGGATGGCATCCTCAAAGCTCTTCTCCGAGGTAGCGCTGATTTCTGTGACACGAGCGACGGACATGACTCACCATCCTCTTTGATGTCTATGAGCGGAACACTCCCCCTCCGGGAGCTGTGCCCTGTCGCTGCCGCAAGAAGTATGCCTTGAGGGCCGCACTGCCGCGACCGTCGCTCGCGCGGGGCGCCTTGGACCGGCGACCGCCGGAGACGGGTCATTCACCCGGCGTCCGCCGCAGTGTTCGTTTCTCACACCATCACCTCGTTAGCCTGGATTATTCATGACGGGTGCGGTGGCCGTGAACGTTCTCCTGGGAGCGCCGGCTTCCAGCCGGCCCTGGTCGTCCGACGCGCGCCTGCTAGCGGCGAATGAGCCTGCCGCAGCGGTCTGCCGGCTGGAAGCCGGCGCTTCCCAGGGGGCTCCTCGTGAATAATGCAGGCTAGTGGGCGCCACCGTTGATCAAGGACGACGGTCGAGGAGGTCCGGTATCATGCATGGGAAGCGGTTGTCGTTGGTCCACCGGGGCCATCGACGACGGGCGGTCAAGGGCCGGGGAGACGACAAGACGCCATGGGGACACGATAAGGACTTCGACGTGTATTCCAGGGGTTGCGAGGCGAGGTCTTGAGGCGGAGGTACTGTCATATAGCGCGGGTCGTCGTCCCTGACCACAACGATGTCGGCGCACCCAGACACGCCGTGGGACTGGGCCGGCATCGTCGCGAAGAGTGCGGAGCCGGCGGCGTATCTGGTGCGCGGCCTGCCATCACCGGTGGCCCCTCGATCACTGCTCACACGCTCATGTCGATCACCACCAAAAGCACAAACCCTACGAAGAACAGCGTCGTTGCCGCGATAGTCTCGGGGACCTCGTGCGCCTCGACCAGCAACTCCTCCGTCACAAGATAGACCAAGACAGCCGCCCTGAACGCGAACAGGATTGTGAGAGCCACACCGCTCAGGCCGCCCAGCAAGATCGCGCCCGCGACGGCGCCCAGTCCGAATAGTAGGGAGAGCGCGACCGTCGTCGCGATGATCCGCCCGCGCGACACACCGGCTGACCGGAGCGCGACAGCCGCCGAGAGGCCAAGAGACAGGGTCTTGATGGTGAGCGCCAGCGTGAGCAGGAGGCCCTGTTTCACGCCAGCGACGAAGCCGATCCCGAGCAGCACGCCGTCGATGAGTGTGTCCAGGCCTGCCACGGCGATGAGTCTCCAAGGACCGGTCGCGTGCTCTCCCCTCGGCAGCGGCCCCTGCGTCGTCGCCATCGTCGCCCTCCGGGGCGATGCGTGCGGTCAGCGCCTTGACGGCGAGCGTGAGGGCCACGGCGAGGGCGAAGCCGACGATGATCGCGCCGGGAGCGTGGCCCCGCATCGCATCGGGGAGCAGTTCGACCACGGCAGCGGCCAGGATAACACCGCCCGCGAAGTGCTCGATGGCGCTCCCGACCCGCCGTCCCGGCGCGCGGATCGTCGCCACGATCCCGCCGACCGTCGTCGCGGCGACGGGGATCAGGGCGTAGGCCAAGACCTGCCCAATGGGGGTGTTCACGCCGAGAGATCGCTGCCGCGTCGCCGTCCGTCCGTCGGACAGGCGTGCCACATCAGCAATGTCGGCGGCCCCTGCTATACGATCTCCTCGCCGGCCATCGACCAGGACCGCCGCGACATCTACAGCTGCGGCCTCGACGGGAAGGTGCATAAGTACCTCGTGGGGAGTGCAAGTGGGCCGCCAGCATCTGCCGCCGATCGCGTTCTTCGGGCGTCAAGGTGGTCATGTCGCAGGCAAGCGGTGTCGTCTCTGGCCTGTCTATCGTGCACCTACGCCTCGCAGCCTGGATCGCCGCAGCGACAGCCGCCGCGGCCAGTTCGCGCCCCTTCCAGTGCCTCGCGCGCCTCGTGCTGGAGCCAGTAGAGGAAGCCAAGTGCGGCCACGCTATCCGCCCACCACCAGCCCAACGCGGCGTTCAGGGCCAGACCCACGAGTAGGGTCGCGGCCATGTAGGCGCAGGTCATCGAGCAGGCGGCATCCCCACGCAGGGCGGCGCTGTCGATCCGCGCCGCGATAGCCCGCTTGCGTCGTGCCAGCAGGGGCATGCCGACGACGGCGACGACGGCGAGCGCGATCCCAACCGGGGCGCTCGCGGGCCGGCTGTGCGTCCACAGGCTCACGCCGGCGCTGCCGACGATGTAGGCGCAGAGCAGGACCAGCCCGATGCCGGTTACCCAGGCGGCGCGGTTCTCCGCCCGCTCGACGCGTTCCAACGAGCCTCCCCGCGCCTCGGTCGCCAGACGCCACAGGAGGACGCTCCCGGTCACCAGCTCGATCACGCTGTCGATGCCGAAGGCGGTGAGGAGCACGCTGCGCGCGAGCAGGCCGGCCGTGATGGCGACGATGGCCTCGACGGTCATCCAGCCGATGGTGAGCTGTTCCACGCGCACGCCGGCGCGGACCGCCTCGCCGCGTTCTGTCCGTTGGCGCGGCGACGTGATCGTGATCAGAGGCTGTGCCATTTAGTTCGTCCTCCCTCTTACGGTTCTGGAGTCGTGACGTCCATCGGTGGGACCGTTGTGGTTGTGCCCGTGGTCATGGTCGTCCCCATGCGCATGCCGATGCTCGGACCCGCCCTCGGGGTCCATGCTGCAGTACAGGTGGTTGGGGTTGCAGCCCGCGCACTCGACCTGGATCGTGGAATGGCCAATCTTATACTTCGTTTGCAGCAACTGGTTGAGGCCGCTCAGCAAGTCGTCGCAGGCCGAGAGAGGGCGATCCGCGACCTGGACGTGCGCCGAGAGCGCCTTCATGCCGCCGGCAATGGACCAGATGTGCAGGTCGTGCACATCCACAATCCCCGGCTGCCGCACCACGTCGCGCACCAACTGGCCCACGTTCACGTCCCTCGGCGTCGCCTCCATCAGGATATCCACGGTCTCGCGCAAGATCCGCCAGGCCCCGCGCGCGATCAAGACGGCAATGAAGAGCGAGATGAGGGGGTCGGCCGGATACCAGCGCGTGAGCAGGATGATGACGCCGCCGACGATGACGCCGACCGAGGCCCCAATGTCTCCCAGGACATGCAGTAGCGCCGCGCGGTTGTTCAGGTTCTCGCCGCCCTCTTTCCGCAACCCGAAGGCGATGTAGAGGTTGACGGCGATGCCCACCGCCGCCGAGACGAACATCAGCGTGGGCGTGACCGTCTCGGGGTGCTGGAAGCGCTGGACGGCCTCGTAGGCGATGGCCATCACGATCAGGATGAGCGTGACGGCGTTGGCGAGGGCGGCCAGGATGCCGGTGCGGTGGTAGCCGTAGGTGTTCTTCGCGTCGGCCGGGCGCTCGGCCTGCGCCGTGGCGTACCAGGCCAGTCCCAGGGCGACGATGTCGGTCAGGACGTGGCCGGCGTCGGAGAGCAGGGCCAGCGAATGGGAGAGGAGGCCGCCGGCCAGTTCCACGGCCAGGATGACGGCGGTCAAGAAAAAGGCCGTGCGCAGCGTCCGTCCGGTCATACCGTGCGCGTGGTCATGCCCGTGCTCGTCGGCCATTAGCGCCCTCCCACGGCCGAGGCTGCCCGCGGCCGTTCCGGTGTGTCGGCCCCGTCGCCGTACCCCAGATGGGTCAGGCCCACGCGCATGAGCAGGGCGATGTGCGCGTCGTCGAGGCTGTAGTAGACGAACTTACCGGCGCGCCGCGACTTTACCAGGCGCAACGCGCGCAGCAGGCGCAGGTGCTGCGAGACGCCGGACTCGCTGACGCCGACGACGGCGGCGATGTCGCAGGTGCAAAGCTCCTGGCGCCGCAGAATATGCACGATTTTGGCCCGCGTCGCGTCGGCCAGCGCGCCGAACAGCTCGGCTACTTCGCTATAGGCGCCGGCGTCCTCCAGCCCCGCGCGGGCGCGGGCCACGTCTTCCCCGTGGATGCAGCGCACAGCGCACATCTCGGCGGAGGGCAGCGCGTGTCGTCCCATCGGTCCTCTCCGTTCACATCCTCATCGTTTAAGCAACTACTACATCGTATAATATCAGAGGGAGATGAACAGGCATAGGGGGAGACCGATGGCCGACGAGGGACTACTCAGGTGCGGATTATATCTCGAATACGCCACTCTGGGGTGGAATGTCGTGGGCGTGGTCATCGTCGCGCTGGCCGCGATCGCCGCGCGCTCCGTGGCCCTGGCCGGCTTCGGCCTCGACTCGCTGATCGAGATTTTTGCCTCGGTGATCGTCGTCTGGCAGCTCAAGGGGGTGAATCAGCGCCGCGAGCGGCGCGCGCTGCGCCTCATCGGAGGAGCTTTCTTCGCCCTGGCCGTGTACATCCTGGGGCAGGAGGCAGGCGCCATCCTGTCCGGCGTGCGGCCGACGACCTCGCTGGCAGGCATCGTCTGGTTCGCGGCCACGTCCATCGCCATGCTGCTGCTGGCGCGAGGCAAGGGCGTGACGGGCCGGTAGCTCGGCAACCCGGTCCTGCGGACGGAATCGCGCGTCACGCTTATCGACGCCGCCCTCGCCGCGGCCGTTTTGATCGGCCTCCTCCTTAACGCCGTCGCGGGGTGGTGGTGGGCCGACCCGCTCGCCGGCCTGGTCATCGTGTACTACGGCGTCAAGGAGGGCTGGACGGCGTGGCATGGCGAGGAGTGAGCGGGGGGACGCCCTCACTTCTGCACGGTGATGGTGATGCTGTCGAACTGCTGCCAGCCGCCGTAGGCGGGAAAGTAGGCGTCGACGGCGACCCTGTACCGGCCGGGACGTTGGTAGCTGTGCGCGACGCGGTCTCCCGTGTCGGCGGCGCCGTCTCCGTAGCGCCAGCGCCAGGAGTGCGCGAGGTCGGCCAGCTTGAGCAGCGGCTGCACCAGCGCGTCGTCCTCGTTGAAGGTGATGCGCTGGCCGGCGCGGTACGCGCTAGGGAAGGCGAAGCGCGCCCAATAGGGGTAGGTCGCCGCGGTCGGCGCGCCCTTGAAGATGACCGCGCGGATACCGTTTGCAAAGGCCGACGGCACGCCGTCGATGGCGCAGGCGCGGGCGGAAGCGGCGGGGCCGACGGCCAGGGGGACCAGGCCGGTCGCGAGGGCGAGGGCGAGGGCGAGGGCCAAGCGTCGCATACGTGTCCTCTCTGTTAGGCGGCGCGCCGGGGCGAACCGCGCGATGTGCGTTAAGATCGAGTATGACAGAGATAGCGCCTCCGCGCCACCGCGAGGATGCGGGCGGGTGCGCGCAAACCATGCATTACAGAGACACTCCGAAAAGTCGCGCGCCGATGAACCCCGCCCCCAGCAGGCACAACACCACCCCGGTCAGCACTTCGGCGCGCTCGCCGAGCGCCGCGCCGACCCGCCGGCCGAGCCACTGCCCTCCCAGGCTCACGATCAGGGCCTGCAGCGCGATCGCGACGAGGGCGGGCACGACGGGGAGGCGCAAGACGCCGAAAGAGAAGCCCATCGCCAGTTCGTCGAGGCTGACCGAGAGGGCGATCCCCACCAGGGAGAGGCCGCGCGCCGACGCCGCCGCGAGGATCTTTGCCCCCTCGCCGTCCCCCGACTCGTCGTCATCGTCGTCGTCCAGCCCCTCGCGCAGCATCCAGACGCCGGTCCCGATCAGCAGCGCGCCCGCGATATAGACGGCCCACCCGCCGATGGCGTCGCCCAGGGGACGGCCGATCAGCAGGCCTACCGCCGGCATCAGCCCCTCGAACGCGGCAAAGGTCAGCGCCAGGCGCAGGCGCGTCCGCGCGGGGAGGGGCGCGACGCCCAGAGCGACGGAGAGGGCAAAGGTGTCCAGCCCCAGGGACAGGATCAGCGGGATCAGGCGCGGGTCGAAAGGCACGCTCATTGTCCGTTTCCTTGACGCCTGTAGACATTTTGGGCGAAGGCCCCATGGTTTGGGTGTACCATACGTCGTAGTACGCGCGCGGCGCGCTGAACGGGGTGCGCCGCGGCAACGTATGGACGTGGCGTAGGCTACAACTATCGGGAGGAGACATGGACACGACCGAGACATCTCCTATTGCCTGTACGATTGGCGCGCTAGACGTGGACGAGCAAGCGCGTCGCCGGGACCTGGCCGCCCGGATGCATGCGGCGACACAGCAGATGCGGGAGCTGTCCGACGGCTACGCGTTCCGCTATCCTGTTGACCTGTGTCCGGCGGTCGCCGAGTTTATGATGCTGGAACGCCGCTGCTGCCCCTTCTTCCGCTTCGTGCTCGAGCTGGAGCCGGATGGCGGTCCCCTATGGTTGCACTTGACCGGCCAGCCGGGCGTGAAAGCCTTTATCCAGAGCGAGCTCGGACTCGGGGAAGGCAGCGAAGGCAGCGAAGGCAGCGAAGGTAGGGTTGCAAAACCAGTTGAAACGCGCGACAATGGGGCCATGAGCGCACAGCGGGTCATCCCGCCATCGCATACCCTAGCTCCTTGGGCGGAGATCGTCCCCGGTGTCGGTCCCACGGCGGTCGACGCCCTGCTGACTATGCCTGACGACGGTTGGCGATACGAAGTGGTGGAAGGGGCGCTGGTCCGGGTGGCAGGCAGTGGGCTATGGGCGACGACCATCGGGCGACGGTTAGCGGGACGCCTGGGCGACTTCGTGGAAGACCACGATCTTGGAGCCGTCAGTGGAGCCGATGGAGTGTACAAATTCTCGGGCGCGGAAACAGGCTTGCTCCCCGATGTCGGTTTTATCGACGCGCCTCATCGCGCGCTCGTCCCGGATATCAACAAGCCCGTCCCTTTCGCGCCCGACCTCGCCGCGGAGGTCGCCTCGCCGTCGCAGGACGCCGCCCACATGGCCACGAAAGTGCGGATATACCTCAGTGGCGGGACGCGCCTGGTGTGGGTGGTGTGGCCGGAGCGGCAGGTGGTCGATGTGTGGCGCCCCGCGGACCTGCGACCCGACCCGGACGCTATGCGTCCCTCCACGACCCTCGACGCCGGAGACATGCTGGACGGCGAGGATGTCGTGCCGGGCTTCCACACTCCCCTCGCGCGGCTGCTGCGCTACCCTTGACGGACGAGGGTATCCTGCCTGCCTGCACTGGCCGTTGAGGTCATCCGTTCGCACCTGGCGGGACTCATGTCACCCGGATCGCCCGGCTGTCCGTCGTCATTGCCGGGTCGGCGCGCGGAGGGGCTTGGTCGCGCGAACAAAGGCGCTGGCCAGTTTGCCGTCGCCGCCCTCCCATCCAGCCGGCAGCATGGCCGCATCCAGTCTCGCCTCGGCCACCGTGTAGCGGCGCGTGATCTCCACGCCGATGTCCTCGAACCCGGTCTCGGCCAGCAGGGCTTTGTACGTGTCGATCTCCAACGCGCCGGCCAGGCAGCCCACCCATGCCTCCATGTTGCCGCGCAGTTCCGGGAGTACCGGTCCGTCGGCCACCACGTCGCTGACGGCGAAGCGGCCGCCCGGCCTCAACACGCGGTAGGCCTCGCGCAGCACGAGACCCTTGTCTGCGGCGAGGTTGATGACGCAATTGCTGATCACGACATCCACGGAGTTGTTTGGCAGCGGGATGTCCTCGATGCGCCCCTTGAGGAAGGCCACGTTGGTTGCGCCGGCCCTGGCCTTGTTGTCCAGCGCCAGGGCCAGCATCTCGTCGGTCATGTCCACGCCATAGACGAAGCCGTTCGGTCCCACCCGCCTGGCGCTGAGCAGCACGTCGATCCCGCCGCCCGAGCCCAGGTTGAGGACGGTCTGCCCCTCGCGCAGGGCGATCAACGCCGTGGGGTTGCCGCAGCCGAGCGAGGCCAGCACGGCGTCCTCGGGCAGTCCCGCGGTCTGCGTTGCGTCATACAGATTGCCCGTCACCGGATCGTCGGCCCCGTCGGCGGAGCAGCAGTCACCCGAGCAACATGCTCCGCTATCCCTGGCTTGCACGTCGCGGGCGGCGCGGGCGTATCGCTCGCGCACCCTCTCCGTGATCGTCTCCGGCGCAACGATCCCCGTCTTCGTGTCCTGGCTCATCATCTCTCTCCTGTCGATCTACCCATCACATTTCATCGACAAACGTCGATGTGTAAGCGCAAAAAAGGGGGGACGCTAGGTCAGTGTCTTCACGGCTACGAGGCTCCTCCTTCCCTCGTCGGTGGCGCGGTAGTAAGTCCAGATGCCTTGCTTCTCGCCGTCGATCAGTCCGGCCTCGCGCAAGAGCTTGAGGTGATGGCTGACGGTGGGCTGGTTCTGGCTAAATTGAGGGGTGAGATCGCACACGCACAGCGGCTCGCCTTGCCGCGCCAGCAGGTCGAGCATGCGCAGCCGCGTGGGGTCGCCCAGCGCCTTGAGCCGGGTGGCCAGCATGTCCGTCTGTGTCAGCGTGAGGCTCGGAGCTGCGACCGGAACGCAGCAGGGGTCGTTCTTGTGCCGGACCGGCAGCGGGCGGGGTAGTGTAGTCGTCTTCACCTCCCGATAGTAACACAACAGATCGACGTTTGTCAATAGGATGCGAATCTTGACATTTCCTTGGCTGCCGAGCAGGGCCAGGATGTCGTCGTTATTAAGGGCACGGTAAGAACGTCCCACGACGCACCTGCTGTAGCCCATCGACGCTGTACGAGTTGCCGCCTTGCGCGCAAGCAAACGCGCAATGGACGACGGGACGAGGGCGATGGATAGGATGTCCACATCCTATCCATCGCCCTCGTCCCGTCTGACTACTGGCAACTGGCTAGAACCAGCGCGTCATGACCGTTTTCTGCTCGGTGTAGAAGGCGATGGCGTCGCGGCCGTGGGCGTGCAGGTCGCCGAAGAACGAGTCTTTCCAGCCAGTGAACGAGAAGAAAGCCATCGGCGCGGCCACGCCAATGTTGACGCCCACCATGCCGGCCTCGACGCGGTACTTGTACTCGCGCACGGCCTTGCCGTTGGTGGTGAAGATGGAGGTGGCGTTGCCGTAGCGGCTGGCATTGACGATCTCCACCGCGTGGTCGAAGTCGTCCGCCCGCACCAGCGAGAGCACCGGCCCGAAGATCTCCTCGCGCGCGATCTCCATGTCGGGCATGACGTTGTCGAAGATGGTGGGTCCGACGAAGCAGCCTTCGCCGTTGCCCATGGGATCGGCGCCGCGCCCGTCCAGCAGCAAGGTCGCGCCCTCGGCCAACCCGCGCTCGATCCAGCCGGTCACTTTGGCCTGCTGCGTCGCCGAGACCACCGGCCCCACGTCGGTGTCCTCATCGCGGCCGTCGCCCACGCGCTGCGCTTTGGCCGAGGCGAGCAATCCGTCCTTGAGCGACTCGTAGACATCGCCGACCGCCACCACCACGCTTCCGGCCAGGCAGCGCTGGCCCGCGGCGCCGAAGGCCGAACTCATAATCGCGCTGAGCGTCGGCGCCATCTCGGCGTCGGGCATCACGACCATGTGGTTCTTGGCCCCGCCTAGCGCCTGCACGCGCTTGCCGTTGGCGGCGGCGCGGCTGTAGACGTACTTGGCCGTGGCGGCCGACCCGACAAACGAGACGCCGTTGACGCCCGGATGGTCGAGCAGGCTGTTGACGACCTCACGGCTGCCATTGACTAGATTGATCACGCCGGGCGGGAAGCCCACGGTCTCCAGCAGCTCGAACAGGCGCATTTGGCTCAGCGGCGCCTGCTCCGAGGGCTTGAGCACGAAAGTGTTGCCGCAGGCCACGGCAAAGGGCATGAACCACAGCGGTACCATAGAGGGGAAGTTGTAGGGCGTGATAGCGCAGAACACGCCGATGGGCTGGCGGATGGTCTCGCAGTCGATGCCACGCGAGACGTCCTCCAGGGTCTGGCCCATCATCAGGCTGGGGATGCCCGTGGCCACCTCGACCATCTCGATGCCGCGCCGCACCTCCAGCCGCGCGTCGGGCAGCGCCTTGCCCACCTCGGAGGTCAGGATCTGGGCCAGCTCTTCGAGGTGCTCCTCCATCACATTCTTGACCTGGAAAAAGTAGCGGGCGCGCTCCAGCGGCGGGGTCTTGCGCCAGGCCGGGAAGGCGGCGCGGGCGGCCTGCACCGCGCGGTCCACGTCGGCGGACGTGGAGTAGGGGACCTGCGCCAGCATCTCGCCCGTGGCCGGGTTGCGCACCGCGCCCCACTCCGCCGTGTCGGAGTCGATCCACGCGCCATTGATGTAGTTGTGCAGGCGGCGGGCAGCAGCCTGGTTGGTCGATGTCGATTGCGCCTCGGTTGTCGTCATGCGGTCTTCTCCTTAGTCAGTTAGCAGGTCGCTCTCGGTCCGCGCGGTCGCGGCTTTTCTAAAGAGCGCCATGAGTGCGTCGTCGGCTTCGGCGCTCTGCTCGATGGCCGCCTCCACGTCAGGCGATACAGACCCGAATCACTCCTGGACTAGCTCTCTGATATCCTCTTGTCTAGTTTCTATCTCGCGCCGGCTTGCCCACGTCAATTGCGATAGATCGACCGCCATGGTGTCTCCTCCTTGCTCCTCCGATTGTCATTGTAGCCGCAAAGCCGCACGGTCTTCAACGCCGGCGGGCAGGTAGGTCGTGACCACATCGGCCAGCAGGTCCGCCGTGGCCGCGTCCACCTCCCTGGCTCGCGCGGCGCTGAGCAGCCGCTGGAGGCACGCCACGTGGAGCGCAGCCCGCTTTGCCCCGCGTAGTTCCCGACCCATAATGGCGGCCAGCACGGCCTCACTGTCGCTCGAACTCATCCGACGCCAAAACTAAGCGGAGCGCCACGCCGTGGTCATCCATGATGAATGTGACCGGCTCCCCGACTAATGGCCCATCGACAACGCGGAAGGCGTGTCCCGCTTCGTGTACTAACGGGTCGGCGCGGCCCGTCAGACGAGAGGTCGTGATGAGGGTCCCATCACGGACGGCGACATCATAGCCGGCGTGCCCGGCATAGGCGTAATGCCCGACGTACACCTCCCACCTTGGTGGATTGGACGCGGCGTCCGCCGGGCGATCGCCCACCTGCGTCAGCGTAGGCAGGATGCCCAAGCGCCGTTCGATAATGGCAAACATCTCGGTGATCGGCGTGGCGCCGTCGACCTCCAGGACGCCGAGCCCGAGGTCCGCGGCACGCCGCTTGACGTAGGCAGCGAGCAAGATGTCGCGCTCGATCAGATTGTCCATTGCCCGCGCGGGGTCGCGCGTCTCCTTGAAAGATCCCGCGTCACGTTCCAGTCGCACGTGACGGCAGAACGCAGGGGTCGGGACGAGCCAGATCGCCCGGTTGGCGTCGGCGATGACCGGCTGCACACAGTCAGGGAACAAGCCTGGCCCTTCGGCGACAATCGGGGAGGTCGCCGGCATCGCGCGCAGGTCGTCGATGACCAGGCGGAATCGCTCTGTCCACATCGCGATGACCTGCTCTGCCATCTCCTCTACCGGACGAAGGGCCCACCGTTGATCCATTGTCAGGGCGAGGAACGACGTATACGCCGGATAGTCGCTTGCGTTAGCCATCCGGCGTTCGATGTGGACCCTCTCGTGGCGGTCAAAATCATAAACGCGCACACCATGCGCGTGAGCAAGCTTTCGGGCAATGGTGGATTTGCCAGCAGCGGGTGAGCCGCCAATCCACGAGACGTGGGCAAGATCGCGCTGCAATTGGTCCGTATCGTATGAGGACGGTAAACATCCCACGGGCCTCTCGTGCAAGCTACTCCCTTCGCGCATGTCACACCGCCGATAACGACCGCGACGACACATCGTCGCCCGATGCCTCTGGACGTTTCACGAAGCGGCGCCAGACGGCCGGGGCCATCTCCTTCGTGCAGACCCTACTCGGCAACCTGGGCGTCGCCGTCGGCTGGCTCCCCGCAGCACCGCTGGTCGGCCTGCGCGTCTGGGTCCTGGCCTACGGTGCCATCACCCTGTCCACGCGCGTGGCCCTCGTCCTGCTGGTCCTGCTGGTCGTCTCGCGCCTGTTCTGGCGCGAGGGCATCCGCTACGACTCCGGCGCTTTAGCCTGACGACTGGAGTCCAGCAGATCACGCTGCGTCGGCACGGTGATGGCGCGCCTGAACAAGGCTCTTAGCTCGTCCTCGCCGTCGGTACCGGCGATGACCGCCTCCACGTCGGGCGATATACTCGTGAATCGGCCCTCGATCAGTTCCTTAATGTTCTGGCGTAGTGTGCGGAGCGTGGCCTCCAGATCGGGCCTACCTCCTGATGTTGGTGGCGTCACAGTTGTCGTGACTCCGCCTCTATCATCGAGCGGTGCCAGGAGGTCACTCTCAGTTTGCGCAGTCGCGGCTTTTCTAAAGAGCGATATGAGTGCGTCGTCGGTTTCGGCGCTCTGTTCGATGGCCGCTTCCACCTCGGGCGATACAGACCCGAATCGCTCCTGGACCAGTTCTCTGATATCCTCTTGTCTAACTTCTATCTCGCGCCGGCTTGCCCACGTCAGTTGCGACAGATCGACCGCCATGGTATTACCTCCTTGCTCCTCTAATTGTAGCCGCAATACCGCACGATCTTCAACGTCGGCAGGCAGGTAAGTTGTGACGACGTCGGCCAGCAGGTCGGCCGTGGCAGGGTCCACCTCCCTCGCCCGCGCGGCCGTGAGCAGCCGCTGCAGGCAGGCCACGTGGAGCGCGGCTCGTTTTGCCCCGCGTAATCCCCGGCCCATGATGGCCGCCAGCGCGGCCGCCAGGACGTTGCCCGTCTGGAGGTATGTATAGGGCTCGAGGCGCGGCAGGCTGATCTGCAAGTAGTGGAACGTGACGATGGTGTAGCCGAATAGCGTCTCCTCGTAGGTCTCACGCGCGAGGCCGTCGGGCGCGCCGTAGAAGAGCAGGGCGATGGGGATGATGGGCTTGTCCTCGCGCTGCACGAGGGCGATGTAGTAGCGCCACATGCGGCGGGGGAAGTCCTCCGCCTCGCGCTCACGCTGGATCTCCACATGCACGACGACGACCTTGGGCTCCCCGGACAGGGTGCGCGCCTCCGCCACGATGTCGGCGACCAGCAGCTTGCCCTGCGGTATATCCGAGAAGGTCTCCACGTCGCGGAAGGTCACGCCCGCGTCCAGGTCCAGCCCCGCTGCTGTGGTCGGGTCGAACAGGCGCATGAAGTCGGCGAAGCGGGCCTGCAGCACCTGCTTCATCAACTGGTCGTAGGACGTTCTGGCCATCAGCCCTTCACATCCCACCAAGATGAGTTCAGAATACGATTACATAACCAGGGATAGAAGCGATGGGATAGAACTCGGTCGTCAATCCAATCGGCCAAGGAGATCAAGGTGTACCTGACCGTGCGGTACTGCCATCGCTCGTCGTGTGGCCCAGCGTCATCGAGATCGTCCATCGCTCACCTCCCGCACTTCATCATGTCCCTTCGGATAGGCCCTTACTTATGCCCTCCCACGTGCTCGGGACCGATGGCTTGCACGAACTCCGGCCAGTCCAGAGGCTGCGGCAACTCCTTCATCATGGTGTTCCAGGTGATGGGTCCCTGTCCCGCCCGTTGGGCCGCGCTGTCGACCGGGACCATGGTGATGCAGTCGGTCACCGGGCAGACCAGCGAGCACAGGTCGCAGCCCACGCAGTCGGCTTCGCGCACCGTCGGCTGCAACACGTTGAGGCGGCGGCCCTGGCCCGCGATGCCGGGGTGATGGCCATTGGCGTGGGCCGGGGCATGACCGTTACCCGTCCCATGGCGGGCGCCGAGGGCAGGGGCAGCGGCAGCAGAGGAGGCGGGCAGGAGGTCGATGCACTGGTGCGCGCCGTCCTCGCAGGCGATGTAGCACATGTTGCATTGGATGCACTTATCGGGATCGATCCGCGCCACCGTCTTGTAGGTCAGGTCAAGCTCGCCGAAGTCGGTGAGGCGCGGCAGCGAGGCACCGATGACCTCGCCGACCGAGGCGATGTTCTTCTCGTCGAGCCAGTTGGAGAGCCCGTCGCACAGGTCCTCGATCAGGCGGAAGCCGTAGTGCATCGCCGCGGTACACACCTGCAGCGAGGTGGCCCCGAGCAGCAGGAACTCGGCGGCGTCGCGCCAGGTGGTGATGCCTCCCATCCCCGAGATGGGCAGGCGGCGACACTCGGGGTCGTTTGCGATCTGCGAGACCAGGTGCAGCGCGATGGGCTTGACCGCGGAGCCGGCGTAGCCGCCGTGCCCGCCCTTGCCCGCGATCGAGGGGCGCAGCTCGAAGCTGTCCAGGTCCACGCCGATGATGCTGTTGATGGTGTTGATCAGCGAGAGACCGTCCGCTCCGCCCTGCGCTCCGGCGCGTCCTGGCGCCAGGATGTTGGTCACGTTGGGCGAGAGCTTGACGATGACCGGTGTCCTCGCGACCTCCTTGACCCACTCCGTGATCATGCAGGCGTACTCGGGCACCTGCCCCACGGCGGCGCCCATGCCGCGCTCGGACATGCCGTGTGGGCAGCCGAAGTTGAGCTCGAGCCCGTCGCAGCCGGTGTCCTCGGCGCGCTTGACGGCCTCGTGCCAGGCCTCGCGCGTCGATTCGACCATCAGGGAGACGATCACGGCGTGTTTTGGAAAGCGCCGCTTGACCTCCGTGATCTCGCGCAGGTTGGTGTCCATGGGACGGTCGCTGATCAATTCGATGTTGTTGAGGCCGACCAACTTGGTCCCGCCGAGGTCGAGGCCGCCGTAGCGGTTGACAACATTCATCACGGGCGCCCCGACCGTCTTCCAGACGGCGCCGCCCCAGCCCTGCTCGAAGGCGTGCATGACCTGATAGCCCGAGTTGCTGGGCGGACCCGAGGCCAGCCAGAAGGGGTTGGGCGAGGTGATCCCGGCGTAAGTGGTGGTGAGGTCGGCCATCTAGGAGACTCCTATACGCTGCATGATCGCGCGGGCGGCGCGCTTGCCCTGCTCGACGGCGGCCACCACGGTGAGGTCGGCGCCGGTGGAGACGCAGTCGCCGCCGGCGAAGATCTTGGGGTGGGCCGTGCCATAGGTCCCGGCGTCGACCAGCAGGCGGCCGCCGTCGTGGGCCAGGCCTAGGCTATCGAACAGGTCGGCCTCGCGCTGCTGGCCGGTGGCGTTGATGGACACGTCCGCCTCCAGGATAAACTCCGAGCCAGCCACGGCCATGGGCCAGCGGCGGCCCGAGGCGTCGGGCTCGGTCAGGGCCATGCGCACGCACTCGATGGCGGCAAGGCGGTCGTCGGTCCCGGCGAGGTAGCGCACCGGCGCGGCCTGCCACACGAACTCGACGCCGTCGGACTTGACGAACTCGAACTCCGAGGGATAGGCGGTCATCTCAGCGGCGGTGCGGCGATAGAGACAGGTCACGCGCTCCGCGCCCAGGCGCACGGCGATGGTCAGGGCGTCCATGCCGGTATTGCCCGCGCCCACCACCACCACGCGCCGGCCCGTGGGGATGCCGTCGAGCGGCGCGGTGCGCACGGCGGCGATCAGGTCGAGCGCGTCGTAGACGCCGGGCAGGTCGCTGCCCGGCACGGGCGGCGTGTAGACGTGCGCGCCGGCGCCGATGCCCAGGAACACGGCGTCGAAAGCCTCGACCAGTTCGTCGATGCCCACGTCCCAACCCACGGTGATGCCCTGCCGGAACACCACGCCCATATCGGCGATCATGTCGATCTCGTGGCGGATCACCGCGACCGGCTCGCGCAGCGGGATGATGCCGTAGGTGGCCAGGCCGCCGGGCACATCCTGGCGGTCGAACACGGTGACGGCATAGCCTGCCCGCGCCAGTTCGGCGGCGCAGGAGAGGCCCGCCGGCCCGGCCCCCACCACGGCCACGCTAGCGCCGTTGGCCACGGCCGGCTCGAACAGGCGGATACCACGCGCCATCACGTCGTCGGTGGCGTGGCGCTGCAGGCGGCCGATGTCGATCGGGCGGTCGACGTCGTTGCGCACGCAGGCGCCGGCGCACAACTCCTCGACCGGGCAGACGCGGGCGCAACTGGCGCCCAGGATATTGGCCTCCAGGATCACGCGCGCCGAGCCCTTGAGGTTGCCGCTGGAGATTTTCTTGATAAAGCCGGGGATGTCGATCCCGGTGGGACAGGCCTTGATGCAGGGCGCGTCGTAGCAATAGAGGCAGCGATTGGCCTCGACCAGGGCCTCGTCGGGTCCCAGCGGGGGCAGCCGCTCGGCGAAGCGCGCCGCCAGGTCCGGCGGGGACGGGGCCTGCACGGGTAA
>JAABUX010004325.1_pt1 | contig 18104 bp, 14 predicted proteins | sample 5561851 | NCBI WGS metagenome assembly JAABUX01 (sample SAMN10711883, study PRJNA513361) | rock metagenome | isolation source: Antarctica rocks | place: Antarctica: Victoria Land, Richard Nunatak red sandstone | collected 2016-01-03 | reverse complement strand
GGCCCCAGCGTCTCGCGAATGGCGCGGGGGTAGGCGTCATGCCCGTCCGTCGTCACTTTCTCGGGCGTGTGACCGACCACCATCCGTGCCCGTTGGAAGAAACGTTTGGCGGCGTCCATGTCGCGCGTCTCGCTCAGCATGAAATCGACCAGGTTCCCGTCAGCATCAATGGCACGATAGAGGTAGCACCACCGCCCGTTGACCTTCACATATGTTTCGTCGCAGTGCCACTTGACCCCGGCTTTGCCCCGGCGCTTGGCGCGTAGGCGCTCGGACAGCAGCGGGGCGAACCGCTCCTCCCAGTCCCGCACCGTCTCATGCGTGAACGTGAAGCCGCGCGTGAGGAACATCTCCGCCAGATCGCGCAGGCTCAGCTTGTAGCGCAGCCGCCAGAGGACGACGAGGAGCGCGATGTCCGTGGGGACCTGGAGGTGGTTAAAGGGCGTGCCCGTGCGCTCATTGAAGGTGCGGCGGCAGGGGCGACAGCGGAATAGACGATAGCCGAGCACCGTCGTCCGGGCTAACTCCTGCGTCGCGTTCGTTTGGCAGTAGGGGCACGGCATTCTCGTCTCCTCGATACGCCTCTATAAAAGGAGAAGGATACCCGACCGACTGCCCACCGACAACCGCTGATTCTGAAATCTGACGCATCCCTCTATACCCCCTATTGCGGCCTGTGACAGACTCTCTAGTTCCAGGCCTAGCCGCGCGCGGCCGCTTCCACGCGCTCCTTGTCGCGGCCCGCGATGGCGACAAGTCGGGGGTGGGCCGGGAGTGACGTGTAGATGTAGTCGAGCGTCTTGTAGGCGTTGGTGTGCGCCTTGCCCATGAAGGCGTGGCCGAGCATGCCCATGCCCAGCGTCGGCGCTTCCCAATCCGTCGACCCCGCCTCGCCCCTGGTCACGAATCCGACGCGCTCCCCCATGTGTCCACCCCTCCCTATGACTTCTTGCTGCGGCCCGTCAGGGCGACGGCAAGGATGATGAGGACGCTGCGGGCGATCGTCTGCTGCGAGGACTGCAGGCCCATTAGGATCAGACCATTGTTGATGAGGCCGACCAGCAGCGACCCCACGACGGCCCCGACGACGGAGCCGGTCCCGCCGAACAGGCTGGTCCCGCCGATGATGACGGCGGCGATGACCGACAATTCGTCGCCTTGGCCCCACTGGTAGCGCCCCGATTGCAGGCGCCCGGCGTAGATCAGGCCGCCTATGGCCGCAGTGAAGCCCGATATCAGCAGGACGTCGAGCTTGATGCGACGGGTGTTGATACCGCTGAAGCGGGCCGCCGCCTCGTTGCCGCCCGTGGCGAGGGTCTTGCGCCCGAATGCCGTCTTGCGGAAGACGATATGCCCGATGATCAGCGCCGCACCGGTCCACAGGATCAGGACGGGGATCTGGGGACCGAACTGCCCCGACCCGAAGGGGTTGTTGAACGCGTCGCTCAGGATGGGGACCGGCGCCGAATTGGTGATCCACATGCCGACGCCGCCGGTGATCCCCATCATGCCCAGGGTGACCAGGAAGGACGGGATGCCAAGCAAGGTCACCAGGCCGCCGTTGACCAGCCCGACGCCGAGGCCGGTCAGCAAGCCGGTGACGATGCCGGCCACGACGCCGTGGGACTGGATCATCATCGCCGTCGTCACCGAGACCAGGCCGGCGGTGTAGCCGACCGACAGGTCAATCTCCGCGGACGCGATGACGAACGTCATGCCGACGGCCATGACGGAGATGCTGGTGGTCTGACCGACGATATTGAGCAGGTTGAAGGGCGAGAGGAAGCCGCTCGAATATTGGGTGATGGCGAAGATGGCGAAGATGATCACGAAGGCGATGTAGACGACGTAGGGCCGCCAGTCGCGGCGCGTCAGGCGGCGCGCCCACGTCGGGGCGGCGCCTGCCCCCACGGGCACTGTTATGTTTGCCATGGCTACGCTCCTTGTACGATCTGCTGCAACACTTTTTCCGCCGTCGCGATCTCTTCGGACGCCTCGGCGCCAGGCGCTTCCCGACCGACCACCTGCTCTTCTAATTGCTTCCGGTCGAGCAGTTGCTTGGAGACGCCGTCACGCATGACGAGGATCTTGTCGCTGACGGCCAGGAGCTCGGGCAACTCGGACGAAATGACGATGATGCCCTTGCCGTCGTCGGCCAGGGCGCGGATGGTGTCGACGATCTGCGACTTCGTCCCGATGTCCACGCCGGCCGTAGGCTCGTCCATAATCAGGATCGACGGTCCGGTGGCCAGCCACTTCCCGATGACGACTTTCTGCTGATTGCCCCCCGAGAGCAAGTTGACGGGCTTCGCGATGGATTCGGTCTTGATGGCGAGCTGCTCCACGTAGGAACGCGCCGTGTCGTCGGCGCGCCGGTCGTTCATCAAGCCCCCGCGCAGGAAATGGCCGAGCACGGACAAGACGATGTTGTCCTTGATACTGTGCTGCAGCACCAGGCCCTGGCGGCGGCGGTCCTCCGGGATCAGCGCGATGCCCGCGTCGATCGCGTCGGATGAGCTCTTGATACGGACCCGCCGACCGCGGATCTGAACCTCGCCCGCGTCGATCCTATCGATGCCGAAGAGACAGCGCGCCAACTCTGTCCGTCCGCTGCCCATGAGGCCGACGATGCCCAGGATCTCGCCTGGATACAGGTCGAAGCTGGCGTCGTGGAGACGGGGTCCGCCCGCGACATGGGAAACGTGCAGCAGGGGATCCGCAGTGTAGTCGACTTGGCGCTCTTTCCACTCGAAGGCCTGATCCATCCGGCGCCCCACGATGCCCTCGATAATCACGGCCATCGTCACCTCGGACGTCCGCGTGGTCGAGATGACGCGCCCGTCGCGCAGGATCGTCACGCGATCGGCGATCTCGAAGATCTCCTCGAGCCGATGCGAGATATAGATGACGCCGATCCCGCGCTCCTTGAGGCGGCGGATCAAGCCGAACATCGCCTGCGTCTCTTGCGTCGAGAGGGAGGCGGACGGCTCGTCGAGGATGAGCACGGCGGCGCCCTGCGAGAGGGCCTTGGCGATCTCGGTCACCTGCTGCTGGCCGGGGTTGAGCGTGTTCACCAACACCTTCGGATCGATATCCACGCCCATCTGCCGCAAGACATCGCGCGCCTCTCGCTCGGCGGCCCGGTCATTCAGGAAACCGAGCCGCGACCGCCGCTCACGGGTGAGGTAGATGTTCTGAGCCACCGTCAGGGTCGGGACGAGGCTGAACTCCTGGAAGACGGTGGCGATGCCGCTCCCCTGCGCATCTTTGGGCGACGAGAAGTGGCGCGGCTGGCCGTCGACGAAGATCGTGCCCGCGTCGGGCGCGTGGACGCCCGAGAGGATCTTCATGAGCGTCGACTTGCCGGCTCCGTTGCCGCCCAGAAGGGCATGCACCTCGCCGGGCAGCAGTTCAAAGTTGACGTCGGACAGCACCCGGTTCTCGCCGAAGGACTTATCGATCCCCTGGACGGCCAACGCGGGTGTAATCGCGGGCGCCCCCGCGGGAACGGTGACGGTCGCGGATGTACTCATGAGCATGGCGCTCCCCCCACCTGTCGTGGGTTACGAAGACGGGCCGGCGGCACGGCAGCGGCCGGCGGAGAGTGTTGGGCGGCGTCGCGTCACGACGGGAGATCGATCTTCCGCCGTGACGCGACGGCCAGAGGTCTTACGACCCGTGGGAGGCGCTCACCAGAGAGCTGGGCGCGCTGTGATGGTAGACGGCCTGCCAGGCCGACAGCACGTTCGAGCGGGTCACGGGCAGGGCCGGCAGGGCGACGTAGCCGGGAACCTTGACGTGGAGCAGGCTGAGGGCGGCGAGCTTAGCCTCGGTCGTCCCCTGGTCGAACGGACGCTGCGCGCCGAGGCCGCTGATGAAGGTCCCCTTGGCCATGTCGACGGCGACGTTGAGGCCAAGATCCTCCGTCGCCACCACAATGTTCGGCCGTCCGGCCGCCCGTAGGGCGGAGACGACACCCTCAGCCGGCACATCCCAGACGGCCCAGATGCCGTTGATGTTCGGGTACCGGGTCACCATCGCCGAGGCGACGCTGTCGGCCTGGCCGGCGAAGTCAGGGCCGGCGACGCCCTGCTCCTGCACGATCTGGATATTGGGGTATTGCTGAATGGTGCGTTTGAAGCAGGTGTAGCGTTGCTTGGTAACGAAGAAGTCGGCCGCATGGTAGATCAAGCCGATCTTGCCCTGCTCATGGAGCTTCTGCGCTAGGAGATAGGCCGAGGTGATGCCGTTCCCGCAGTTGTCGGCCGAGACGACGCTGACATAGTCCCTGCCGGGCCGCATGCCCTGGGGCACGTTGTCCATGAAGACAAGCTTGACCCCCTGTGCCTCGGCCGCCTTGTAGGCGCTGGCGGTCGCGACGGGATCCGTGGGGATGGACACCATGATCGTCGGCTTCTTGGCGAGCAAGCTCTGGATGTCGGACACCTGCTTGTCCGGCTTGAAGTTGGCGTCGGTGACACCGATGACTTTGATGCCCAGGACCGCGAACTCATGCTGGAGGCCATCGACCTGGGCGGTCGACCAATCGTTGCCGCCGTAGTGCAAGGCGATGGCGGCGGTCGCGTGCATAGCGCGGACGCGCGCGATCTGGGACGAGGATATGGCCGCCGCCGTCACCGAGGCTGCCTTCTCGCCGTACGGGCCGGTGCTATAGACACGACCGTTGAGGAGTTGCCCCAGAGCCCTTCCCGGATTGGGCGGGGCCTGCGAAACGCTCGCGCTGGCGCTCTTGGGGCCGTAGCCCGCGACGAGGGACGAGAGCGAGAGGATTGCGGCGCCAAGACCATATTTCACTGTGCGACGAGTTACCATGTGTCCTCCTACGGTAGACGACGATTACCTGACGATTATCTACTGACAAAATGCACTGTCCACTATCTGCTATCTGCCATCGCTAGCAGGTCTACGAGCCCGCGATCGATCCTCCTTTCTCCCTCTGGCATAACACCTACTCGTTTAACCTCACCAGAGGTGCCGGATACAGCCCGGCAACGCCCGCGGCCGACTTCTCTCGTGTGCATGACATGAAACGATATGCCCGACGAAAAAACCCCAATTGTCCGGCCGCTATGCCGCGCCCCGCGTGCCGCGCGAGGCCGCGATATGTTCGGCTACGCGCCAGGCGTTGGCCATGATCGACAGTGTGGGGTTGGCTCCGGTCGCCGTCGGGAATGGGCCGCCGTCGACCACAAACAGGTTGTCGACCTCATGCGCCTGGCACCACTTGTTCAGCACCGACGCGTCGGGGTTATCGCCCATGCGCGTGGTTCCGTGCTGGTGCGAGCAGTTCCCGGTGATGCGGTCGGGATAGACGCGGTAAACCTTCTTGGCCCCCGAGGCCTCCAGGATCTCGGCGTTGCGGTCGACGACCCAGCGGCCTTGCGCCAAGTCGTTCGGGTGCGGGCGCAGCGTGATGCGCGCGACGGGCAAGCCGCAGACGTCCGTCACCCGCGCGTCGAGTTCCACGCGATTGGCGTGTTGCGGCATATCGTGCAGCACCAGGCCAATGGCGAAGCTGTGGTTATAGAAGTCACGATCCATTTGCTTGGCCGCAGCGCCCCACAGGGGACGATCCGGCAGGCTCCAGTTGATCGGCAGTGGGATGCCGACGCCCGCGGACGCGATGTGGCCACCGCCGACGAAACCGTGCGAGTCGTCATGCTCGTAGAATTGGTAGCTGCTCGCGGCGACATAGCCCCCACCCGCCCAGGCATAGATCGGGTCGTCGAAGACGCCGACCGCCGCGCTGTACTCGTGGAGCGTCAGGTTGCGGCCAACCAAGTCGCTGCCGTTGGCCAAGCCGTTGGGAAAGCGCCCCGAGCGCGAGAGCAGCAGCAACCGCGCCGACTCGATCGCGCCGCAGGCGAGGATGACGACATCCGCCTCCTGCTCGATAGAATCGCCCGCGGCGTCCTGGTACACGGCACCCCTGGCCCGGCCCCGCGCGTCGACCGCGATCTCGCGCACGTAGCAGTCGGGCCGCAGATCGTACCGCCCGGTCGCCAGCGCGTCGGGGACGAAGACCGAGAGCGCGCTCGACACGGTGCCGGTCGGGTCGCCGTGCTGCTGCGCGAAAGCGCTCAACACGGTCGCCGGCCGGCCGTTGTAGGGGCGCGAGAGCGCCGCCATCGGCGTCGGGAAGGAGTTGTAGCCGAGCGCGGCGCAGCCCTGGTGGAACTTTTGCGCGTAGCGCGTCGTGGGCATCGGCGGGCAGGGGTAGCTTCGGCTGCGCGGCGATTCGAACGCGTTCGCGCCGGCCTGGCCCGACACCCCGAAGGCCCACTCGACGTTGCTGTAGTACGGCTCCAGGTCCGCATACGTGATCGGCCAGTCGACCAGCGTCGCGCCCGGTAGATCGCCGGCGATGGTGCGCAGCCGGAAGTCATTCTCCGTGAACCGCGGCAGCCAGCCCTGCCAGTGGACCGTGCCCCCACCGACCATCTGGGGCACGGGGCAGAAAAGCTCCTCACGTGGTTCCTCGGCCTCCGACTGACGGTAGGTGCGTGGATTGAGCAGCGGGTCGGGCCACAGATTGTAGCGGTTCACGTTGGCAAGTTCATCCCCGCCGAAACTCTCGCGCGTGCGCCAGGGTCCGCGCTCGAGCGCCACCACGCGCAGGCCACGCTCGGTGAGCACCTTCGCGGCGACAGCGCCCGAGGCGCCCGCCCCGATGATGCACACGTCCGCGCGTTCCGGCTTGCTCTTAGACGCCACGGATGTCCTCCTTCCCCCACTCGATCTGCTCCTCGGCGAAGTAGGGCAGCGTCGTGTAGAGCCCCGCGTGGGTCTCGGCCAGCGAGTCCGGCCCCGCGAATCCGATCAGCCGCCAGCCGGCGCGGTCTTTGTTCCCGCCGTAGATCGGATCGGCGTAGAAACCCTGGCGGGTATGCAGGCACAGCAGCGGGAAGAAGTCGAGCCCGACCTCGGCGCTCGTCTGTTGGAGCGCGGGAGCAACCGGCGCGAAGCCGGCGGTGACGTCCATGCGGTCCACCCGCGCTGCGGTCGGATGCGCCGGCCGCTCCATGTCGGTCAGGATGCGGTCCTGCTGCGCGGGGGTGAGTCGCGCGAAGTCGGCGCCCCCTTGCGCCTGGCTCCGGCGATCCAGCTCCTCAATCCCCGCGACATAGGTCGCGCGCACGAGCTCGATGCGCTGCCGCCAGGCCTCGGCGCGCTTGCCGTCGAGCGTCTCGAAGCCGCTGCCGTCAGGCTTGGCATAGATATAGTCGATGCCTGAGAGGTAGCGGTCCACGAACGCCACCGCGCCGGCCTCCGTGGCCCCAGGGTCCTGGTCCGTCGGGATGATGCGCGCCATGGCGGCCTCCACTGTGTGCCATTGATGCGGCGTAAAAAAGAGGGGCGCGGACGGGGCGGCTGTATCCAAAGGCATATCCTCGTGCACGGCGCCTAGCCCTCCAGCAACGGTTTGATGTAGTCATAGGCCTGGCGCGCGACCAGATCCGGCTCGATGTCGCGGCGGTGGAACCCGATCTCCATCGCCAGGTACCCGTCGTAGCCGATATCCTTGAGAGCCGCGACGAGTCCAACGAAGTCTCCGCGCCCGGCGCCGGGGGGGAGGCGGTCTGTGTCGGAGAGGTGGACATGGGCCAGGTCCTTGCCCATCTGATAGACGTAGTCGGTGGGGACTTCGTTGCGGTACATAGCGTGGATCGTGTCGAACATTAACTTCACGTTCGGCGCGCCGGCCTCGCGCATCAACTGGATGGCGTCGTCGGCGCCCTCGATGAGGTTGGTGTCGACTGCCTGGGGCTCGATGACCAGCGTCACGCCCTGGTCCGCGGCGATAGGGGCAATCTCCCGTAGCGCTTCCAGGCTCCACTCCCACGCCTGCTGGCGCGACGTGCCGAAGATCTGCCAGCCGGCGAGGTAGATGACCGTCTTGCCGCCCCACTCCGCGCACAGGTCGATCACCTTGCGGTACTGCTCGACCATGTTGCGGCGTTCCGCCGGGAGTGGGGACGCGGCGTTGAAGCCGGGTCCGCCCCCCGGCGCCGGGAGCATACTCGATAAGGCAATCCCGTTATCCTCTAGGACACGCTTGATCCGCTGTCGCTGTTCCCTATCCAGATAGTCGGGATAGGCATGCGGGCTGGCCGCGCCGATCTCGATCCCGTCGTACCCGATGCGGGCGATACGCTTAATGGTCTCCTCGAGCGGGTAGGCCGGCACCCAGACGGGGAAGCTGGAGTAGGCCCAGGTGTTGAACGATAGCTTCATGGTCATGACACACTCCTTCTTGTACTCTATGCTGGCGCTAGAAGACGAAGACCGCCTTCTCCGTTTCACGCTGATCGAACATGCGGAAGGCGTCGGGGGCTTGCTCGATGGGGAACCGATGGGTCACGAGCCGTTCGAGCGGCAGGTCGTGCCGCACGATGAAGCGCGCGATCTCGTCGTACTCGTGGAGCGGGAAGTACCAGGCCCCCATGACGGTGAGCAGCTTGCGGATCAGCTGGGAGCTCGGGTTGATCGTCGTTTCGCGCGACTCGCCGATGAAGGCCACGCGCCCGAACTTGCCGGCGCAATCTAACGCGGCGTTCTCGGCCGCCGGGTTGCCCGAGCAGTCGATCGCCACGTCGGCGCCGATGCCGTCGGTGAGCGCGACAATGGACGCCACGGGGTCATCGGCCTTACTGTTGATGGTCTCATCCGCTCCCAGGCTCCGCGCCATCTCGAGGCGCGCATCGAGCACGTCCACCGCGATGACCCGCGCCCCGCGCGCCTTGGCCACCATAACGCCCGCAGCGCCCATCGGGCCGAGTCCGAACACGACCACCGTGTCGGCGCCGGACACATTCAGACGCTTCTCCGCGTGGTAGAGCGTCCCGACGAGATCCGTGGAGAGCGCGCCGGCCTCGTAGCTCATCTCAGCGGGCAGGCGCAGGCAATTGATCGCCGGGACCACAATGTACTCGGCGTCGCCCCCGTCGACGTCGAAGCCGACGCATGTCCACGATGGACAGAGCATGCGATAGCCGCCCAGGCAATAGCGGCAGTGGCCGCAGCCAATGGCGAGATAGACCGCCACGCGGTCGCCCACCGCGACATTGCCGACATCCGGCCCGACGGCCACGACCTGCCCGCAGGGCTCATGCCCCGGTATGATCTGGCCTTTTCCGGCCGTATCCCCGCCGACGATGGGGTTCCCGTAGTACAGGCTCATGTCGCTACGGCAGATGGCCGACACTTTCATCTGGATAAGCGCCTCGCCCGTGCCTGGCTGCGGTTCAGGCGCATTGGTGACCTGGACTTCCTTGTTGCCCGGAAGTAAGACAGCGCGCATGACTGGCTCCTTTCCTAGATAGATAAAACTGATTTCATCTCGTCACCCGCCACTCGCCACTCGTCACTTCACGGCACCGAAGGTGAGGCCCTGCACGATACGCCGCCGCAAGATCAGCGTCATGACGAGGACGGGGGCGGCGATCACGGTGGACGCGGCCGTGAGGTCACCCCATTGGGTGCCATACATACCCGTGAACTGGCTGATGCCGACCGGGGCCGTCTTGACCGCGGAGCGGGTCAACGTCAGGGCGAAGAGGAATTCGTTCCACGAGAACAGGAAGCAGAGGATCCCCGCAGCCGCGAGGCCCGGCGCGACCAACGGCAGGATGATGCGCCGCACGATCGTGACGTGGGACGATCCGTCAATCAGGGCCGCCTCCTCGATCTCCTGAGGGATTTGCTGGACGAAGCTGCGCAACATCCAGATGATGATCGGCAGATTGAACGCGGTATAGGGGATGACCAGGGCGGGATAGGTGTCCATCAGCCCCAAGCGGCCCACAATGATGAATACGGGAATCGCGGACACCACCGGCGGGAACATGATGGTGGACAGAATCCAGTTACCCACGAAGCGCCGCCCCCGAAACCGGACGCGGGTGAGGGCATAGGCGGCGGGCAAGCCGGTTGCCAGGGTCAGCAGTGTGGTCAGCACGGCGACGGCCAAGCTGTGGGTGATAAGGGTCCCCATGGAGGCGGTGCCGTTGAGCGCGTCGTTATAGTTCTGCAGCGTCGGGGTGAACGACCAGATCGGCGGGATGGCCTGGACCACGTCGGGCGGTTTGAAGGACGATAGGACCATCCACAAGATCGGGAACAGCGCGGCGCACACATAGAGCCACAGGATGAGGCGGGCGCCAACGGCCGCCCCCGCGCGTTGCAAGATCCGCGTGTTCATGCCTCAGTCCTCCTCCATGACATCGGTGTAGCGGGCGAACAGCCGCAGCAATTGTCCCACGACGATCGCGAGCAGGATCAGGAAACAGACGCCGAGAGCCGAGGCCGCGCCCACGTTGAAATCCTGCAAGGCGACACGATAAATTGAGAGGTTGACCGTTTCCGTCGCCGTCCCGGGTCCGCCTCCCGTGAGCACCTGGATGATATCGAACGTCTTGAAGGCGTCGATCACGCGCAGCAACAACGAGATGGCGATGAACGGGCGCAGCAGGGGCAACGTGATGTGGAAAAACGATTGCCACACGTTCGCCCCATCCATGGCCGCGGCCTCGCGCGGCTCCTGGGGGATGCCCTGCAACCCTGCTAGGAGGATGAGCGCCACGAAGGGCGTCCATTGCCAGACGTTCAGGCCGATGAGGGCGATCCAGGACGTCGTCGGGTCGCTGAGCCACGCGATCGGCTGCGACGTAAGGTGCCAGGCTTGCAGGTAATAGCTCACCCAGCCGAAGTTCGGATCGAGGAGTTCACGAAAGATCAAGGCCGACACGGCGGGCGTCATGGCCATCGGCAGGATGATGAGCCCTGAGAGTAGGTTGTTTTCGAGCATCTTGCGCGCCAGCAACAAGGCCAGCATCAGCCCGAGGCCCAACTCGACCGCCACGGCCAGGATAACGAACAGGACGGTCACGCCGAGGCTTTGCCAGACGCTGGGATCGCTCACGATCTGCGCGTAGTTGCCGAGCCCGACGAAGCGGGCGGCGCCGGGATTCATCAGTTCGGTGTTGAACAAGCTGCTGACGAAGATGTAGATCGCGGGGGCAATCGTCAGGAGCAGCAGAATGATGAGGGCCGGGGCGAGTAGCCCCAGGCCCAGCGCCGCCTGCGAGCGGCGACGTTTCGGATGGCCGCTGACCGCGCTGCGCGGCAGGGCATGCTGTTGTGAGATAGCTTTCATGGTCTCACCCTGGATAGTCCGTACGGAGGCATGAGGATCGATGCAATCATTGGTGACCGTGCATGCCGTCACACGATCACCGGACGATAGGACTATGCCGGGGGCTTGTCGAAGTGAGGGGTTGCGCCCCTCGACAAGCGGGAGGTTTGTGCCGCGCTCTCAGCCAACCCGCTGCGCCGGTTACCGATACCCTGCTTGGCGCAACAGGGTGATGACCTGCGTGGCCGCCGACTGTAACGCTGCCTTCGGCGTCGCGCTCCCCCTGGCCGCGTCATTGACCGCGACCCAGACGGCATGATCAACGTCGGCGTAGTTCTTCAGACGCGGGCGCCCAACGCCGACACTGAGCGACTGCTCCAGGACCTTGTAGAACGAGCCAAACTTCCTGGTCGCCGGCTCCGTGAGCGCGGCCTTGTACACGGAATGGCGCGTCGGATGGAGTTGCGCTTGCAGCATCATCGTCTGTGCCGGCTGGCTGGTCAGCCACTCGATCCCGCGGTACGCCCACTCCGTGTTCTTTGAATAGGGGTTGACGCTAAGCATCCAGGTCCCAAAGTGCGGGCCGTACGTTACCTGCTTCGGCACCATGGCGTAGCCGATCTGCCCCTTGACGTTCGCATTGAGCGCCACGGTATGGTAGTTCATGCTGATCGCCGTGAGCCCGGCGTCGAACGTCGACGCGGCGTCATCCCAGCTGAAGGCCGTCACACCGGGAGGCGTCACCTTATATTTGTTGATGAGGTCCACGTAATAGGTCAGCGCCGCGATACCCTGGGGCGAATAGAAAACGGGCTGGAACGCGTCGTTGACGAGATGGCCGTTGCCGCCCCACGCCGCCAGGAGTGACTTGAAGTCATCCGTGGCCCAGTCGCCATCACCGGGCATGAGCGTCGTGCCATACAAACGCTGGCTCGGCTGCGTAAAGAACTCGGCCACGCGCGTGAACTCGCTCCAGGTGGCGGGCACGCCTAGGGCCGTGCCGTACTTCTTTTTGAAAGCGGCCTTGTTCGCCGCATTGGCGAAGAGATCGGTGCGATACGACAGCGTGAACGCATTCGCCTGGATGGGCAGGCCAAAGATGTCGAAGCCGGCGCGCTTGATGGCTGCCACGTCGATTGCACTCGTAGTATTAAAGTGCCGATAGGACTGCGACGGATGATAGACTGCCGTGTCGTAGAAGACCTTGCTGATGAAGTCCGACAGGTTGAGGTGGCCGGTGGCGATGCGCTTGTTCGAGATGTACGAGCTCAAGGGCTGGATCTTGTGTGTGAGTGCGGGCATCCACGGAGTGTCGACAATGATGATGTCGTAATAGGGGCTCGAGGACGCCAATTCCGCGAAGACCTTCTGCTGGAGCGCGTTGTAGGGCATGGAGTCAATCTGTAAGGTGACACCCAGGTCGCGCTTGAAGTCCGAGGACACCAGTTGCACCGCGGCCACGTCGGCTTCGACTCCCGTATAGAGCATCCGGAGCGTGGACGGTCGGGTGGCACGGGATCCCGTACTTGCGAAGACAGCGGGCGCTGACGATGTCAGCGCAACCGTCGCAGCCGTCCCCAAACCGACCTTGATCGCCTCACCACGCGTGATTTTTCCTTCAGACATGCCATCACCTCCTGAGACTACACTCATTCGTCATCCTCAACGCCTCAGGCAATGGATTACGCAATGCATTACCATGACTATATAGCCGGATGGCGTCGTTGTCAAGGAGGTGCCGTGCCTGCGGCGACAGGGGCGGGAGCAGGGAGTCGTTGCCGCGGCGCTCTCGCTCTCTGATTGCCGTGTGCGGTCGATCACCGGTAGATAGTAGGTAGCACTGGGATAGGGCAGCGCAAGGAGGTAGTACGATAACACAGTCCTCACGCGGCGTGCGACGACAGCAAAAAGGTGGCGAGACCGCGACCATGATCGACGTCGCAGAGATGGCGGGTGTCTCGACGGCGACAATCTCTCACGTCATCAACAACTCGCGGTACGTGTCGGAGGAGACCCGGCAGAAGGTGCTCGCGGCGATCACGGCTTTGAATTACCGTGGCAATGGACTTGCCCGGATGCTGCGTCGCAATCAAACACGATCGATCGGACTCCTCATCTCCGACATCGCCAACCCGTTCTTCCCCGATGTCGTGCGCGGTGTCGAGGATGTGGCTAGCGCTCACGGCTACAGTGTCATCCTCTGCAATACAGACGAGAATGCCGATAAAGAGCGTCACTACCTCGACGTGCTGCTCGACAAGCGGGTCGACGGCTTCGTCGTCACCCCGTCTGGCGGCAACCAGGAGTATTTCCAGGAGTTACTCACCGCGGGTATCCCGATCAGTTTCGTCGATCGTTGGCTCCCCGGCATAGAAGTCGATACGGCGATGGTGGATAACGTCGAGGCGGCCTACCGGGCGGTGACCCATCTGATCGGTCATGGTCATCGACGGATCGCCGTTATGGTCGCCAGTCTCCAGTCAAGCGCTATCATGGAACGGGTCGCAGGGTATCGCCAGGCTCTTGATGACGCCGGCATCCCTGTCCAACCCGCATACGTGGCGGAAAGTCGGTCCAACATCGAGGCAGCGCAGACGCGGGCCACCGTACTCCTGGCGCAGGACCCCCGGCCGACCGCTGTCTTCGGAACCAACAATCTGGTCACGATTGGGTGTATGCATGCCCTGGTCGGACAGGGCCTCCGGTGTCCAGAGGATGTGGCCGTCGTCGGGTTCGATGACTTCGCCTGGGCTGCGGCTTTCCATCCCGCCCTCACGACGGTAGCCCAGCCGTCCTATACGCTCGGTCAACGGGCGACCGAACTGCTCATGCAGCGCCTCACTCACACGCATGACACGGCGGTCCCAGTGCACAAGGAGATGTTGCGGGCAACATTGGTGATCCGTGAGTCTTGCGGCAGTGAACTCGGAATCCGTGTTTTTGCCTGACCGTAGGCGGAGGCAGGTGAAACCTGTGGATATAACGACTATAGCGCTGTGCCGCAATCAGGATCCGCGGCGTCTGGAACGTTCTCGTGCTAGATCAGGCACGCGGACCCGTTCTTCTCGTCGGCCAACGACAGCAGCTGCAGCACAAGTGACAGTAGCGCCCATCACGGGTGTCGTAGAGCTAATGGGCCTGATGTTATGGAACGTGTATTGTTCGCGATCTTCGTCACCCACCGAGTTTAGCCTCATCGTGCCCCTGCTCACGCTCGCCATCAGCCTGTGGGAGATAGGGATGCGCTCCACTTGCCCCGCGCCTGAGCGGCGAGGAGATCGACGAACTCGTCGAAGGACAGGATGCGGTGTACTAAGCCTTTGATCGGCACACGTCGGCGCTCCTCGCCCGCGTAGGCGACGACAAACGCGCGCTCGAGCATCGACCAGGAAGGCGACCTCGTGCCCGGCGAGATCCCGGCCAGCGTCGTAGCTCGCCTCCCCGACGGTGACGTCGCCGCTGGTCTGCACCCGGCGCACGTAGGCCCGCCCGTCGATCGCGCGTAGCCACGCGTCGGGATCGACCACGAGCGGCGGCCGGTTGCCACCGCTGAGCGCCTGGTTCGGGCGCTCGTGGTTGTCATGCTCCTTATAGGAGGCGGTCACCTCGCGCACCGCGGCCACGGTGGTCGGACGGTCGACCTGCAGGCACTCGGCCGTGTCGCTGCGGTGATAGCGCTCGACGAAAGCATTCTTAGCGGGACGATGCGGCGGACAGATGGTCACCTCCACGCCCAGGCAGGTCCAGAAGCGCACGAAGGGCGCGGGGACATCACGCGCCTTGGTACTGCCCACGAAGCGCGGATCGCGGTCGAAGGTGATGCGGTCGGGTAGGCCGTGGTCCCGCACCAGGTCGGCCGCAGCCTGCACGCTGGTCGCCGCGGTGTCGTCCTCGCGCACCTGCGCGCCGCGCAGGACGGAGGTGCCCACGTCGATCGTATTGAGGATCGCGACGACATGCCCGCGCTTGCCGTCCGGTTCAACCGAGACGGTCGAGGCATCCGTGACATCGAGTTGCCCGGAGGTCAAGGGCGCGGGGCGCTCCACGGGCTCGCGCTCTGGCCGACGCAGGCGCACGATGCGGCCGTTGCGGTCGAGGACGCGCCACACCGCGCCCGTCGAGCGTGGCAGCGCGGCGCCGTCCTCCTGCAGCGCGGGGTCACGCCGCAGATAATAGAGGATAGCCTTGGGACCGGGGACGCGGCGCAGACCCTCAGGCGGTTGGTCACGCATCTCTAGGATACGTGCGACGACGGCGTCATCCCACCGGTGAGAGGGCGTCTGGTGCACCCGCGACCGGCTCCAGAGGACCCCTGTGTCGTTCGTCCATTTCTTCACCCACGACAGCGAGCGGCCGAGAAGTGCGGCTCGCTCCGCCTGTGTCCGACCTGGCTGTGTTTGCACCAAACGGCGTAGCGCCGTGCGATCGGCATACAACTCCTCTTCCGTGTCCATGATCGTCACTCCGCGTATGTAAGCACGTCCCTGTGTACGTAGCGCATACGCCCGCGTATGACGTCCACGATGAGGCGAGACCGCCGTGGTGACGAAGACCGCAGACAATACACGTTCCGTAACATCAGGCCGATATCACACACAGTGCTTTTACTACTGAAGCACTGTCGCACGTCCTCACTACGTACACTATGGATAGGCTGTGAGGACTTCCCCGCGGCCCCGCCCCCCAGATCATGGCTGCCTGCCGCAATCTCGTCCTCACCCTTATTCGCCGCACCGGCACCGACGAAATCGCCGCCTTCCGGCAGCACCTCCGCTCCCGCCCCACCAAGGCCCTCCGCTTGCTTCTCCCCAGAACCCGCTCTGCCTGACTGTTCACAGACCCTGGCACGCCACGACGATGGCGACGAAAAACAAGCTGCTGACCATCCTGTCGGACGCCGAACAGTTCGCCCTGTACGGCCTGCCCGCTTTCGACGACGGGCAGCGAAGGGACTACCTGTCGCTGTCCGCGCCGGAGTTGGCCCTTGCCTGCAGCCGTCCACGTCTCCACGCGCAAGCCTACTGTGCCTTGCAGATCGGCTACTTCAAGGCCAAGCAGGCCTTCTTCCGCGTCACCTGGGACGACGCGCAGGATGATGTCGCTTTCGTGCTGACCCGTTATTTCAATGGCCAGTTGTTCGAGCGGGATGCTGTCACCAAACACGAGCATTACGCGCAGCGTGCCACGATCGCGGAGCTGTTCGGCTACCGGCTATGGCCGGCGGACTGTCTTCCGCAACTCACGCAACGCGCCGCCCAGATCGTGCGGCGCGATGTCACGCCCGGTTTCATTGCCGTCGAACTGATCGCCTACCTCAACGAACAGAAGATCGTGCGACCTGGGTACACCACCTTGCAGACGCTGATCAGCGCGGCGTTGTCGACCGAGCGCCGGCGCTTGGGGAGCTTGCTCGCCGACGTGTTGGACGGAGCAGCCAAGGATGCGCTAATGCAGCTCCTGGTGCGCGACGACACGCTGTCCGAACTGGCCGTTCTCAAGCAGGACGCCAAGGATTTCGGTTGGCGGCAGATGGCGCGGGAGCGGGAAAAGCGCGCCACGCTGGAACCCCTGTACCGGATTGCCAAGACACTGCTGCCCCAGCTCGCGGTCTCGCAGCAGAATCTGCAGTATTACGCGGGCTTGGCGAACTTCTATACCGTCTACGACCTGCGCCTGTCCTGGCCGATAAGCACATCTGTGCCTTTTTCGACCCGACCGACCGGTCCGCCATCTACCCATATGAGGGTGTGTGCCATCGCGCACATATCTACTCGTACTATCACGAGTGATATCGGCGCACAGCACGCGCATAGCCATGCTAGCGGCTGCCCGAGAATAGATTGAGTGCCGTCGATAGGGCGCCTACTCAGGTGCGACGCTGCTGAATAACTATCCACTGCACCACGATCGTCAATCGGTCTCAGTATCCGCTACTGTGCTTCCACATGTGGGCTACCGATCATGCGGAGAGGGTAGCGCGCATAGCGGAGCAAACGACGACGGTAGTGGAAGCGTCGTCTGGATCATGGACTTCGGCATGAAGTCGTTTCGCCGAAGTACTGCAACGAGGGCAGAACTGGTCGTGGAATGCCGTCGCGTGCAGCAGTGCTACCGGACCTCTCTGTCGGTTGGCTCAAATGAATGACATTGGGGCTCATCAGTCACGACCACAGCGGCCATGCCACGTCTATCCGTATCCTGCCACCTGGTCTATCGCTAAGGTGACAAAGAGCGTGACCACCTCACCACGCGGCGTCTACATAGGCTAGAACGCGTAGCGCACCCCGCAGTAAGGGAGGCGCTCCCGTAGGACTGCCAGGAGGTCGGCGACGAGCTGGCGCTTCAGCGTGTGTCGATAGCGCAGCACCGACGCGCCACTGGCCTGCGACGCTTTGTACTCTTGCAGCTCCGGCTGCCACAGGATCGCCTCGGCGACGGGGTGCCAGCGCAGGTTGATCTCGTGCAGCTCCGCGCTGTGCGTCAGGAAGATGACCTCGGCCTGCAATTGCCGCTTCGCCGCCGGGCTGAGCGCCGCGTCGATCTGCTCACACAGGGCCGCGTAGTCGGCGAGCCAACCCTCATAGTAGAGCACCGGCCCAAAGTTGATATTGACCTCGTACCCCGCCTCCACGAAGCGATTGATCGCCGCGATGCGGTCGGGCACGCGGGAGGTGCGCACGTCGACCACGCGCGCGAGCGCGGCGGGCATCAGGCTGAACCGCAGGCGCGTCTTGCCCTCAGGCTCGTAGGCGAGTAGGTCGTCGTTGACGTACTTCGTGGCGAAGGTGGCCTTGGCGTTGGGCAGGCGGCGAAACAGGGCGACCAGGTCCCGCACGTTGTCGCTGATCGTGGCGTCGACCGCGCAGTCGCTGTTGGTCCCGAGTTCATAGGTCCACAGCGTCGGATCGGCCTGGGTCGCCTCCCATTTGAACCCTTGGCGCGCCGCGTG
>JAABUX010004322.1_pt1 | contig 18115 bp, 14 predicted proteins | sample 5561851 | NCBI WGS metagenome assembly JAABUX01 (sample SAMN10711883, study PRJNA513361) | rock metagenome | isolation source: Antarctica rocks | place: Antarctica: Victoria Land, Richard Nunatak red sandstone | collected 2016-01-03 | reverse complement strand
CAGGCAACAGACGAGTAGCGCCGCGCCGATCAGTGCTCGTGTCTTCATGAACAGTTGTCCTTTCCTGTTTTCCCGCGGTCGATCTATCGAAAGCGCGCCGGTGGTTCGCGTATGATCCGCTACAGGTCCTCTTCGTCCTCCCTCTCCTCATAACTTTGCCGCGCCTCGCGCTGATGGGTGGCGGGCGCGCCGCAGGAGTCGCGGACGACCAGGCGGCAGGGAATGCGGATCACGCCGGACTCCCGCTGCCCCGCGATCATGCCCAGTAATTTTGTCCCGGCCAGGCGTCCTAGGTCGTGGAGGTGTACGTCCACGGTCGTGAGGGGCGGCCGCGTCGCGCCGGCCATCGCCTCCCAGTTGTCGAATCCGATCACCGCCACGTCGTCCGGCACGCGCCGGCCCCGGTCGTGCAGCCCATCGAACACGCCGCGCGCGATCTGGTCACTGCCGCAGAAGATGCCATCGACGCGCGGGTCCCTGTCTAGCAAACGTCCCACGGCCGTATAGCCCCAGTTCTCCCGCCACGGACCAAACAGGACGTGGTCGTCGGGCAGGGACAGGCCATGGGCGTCGAGCGTCCGGGCCATGGCCTCGTGGCGCAGGCGCGCGGCTTCATACGGGTGTGGACCGGTGATATGGGCGAGGCGGCGCCGGCCATGGCCCAGCAGATGCTCCGTCGCGAGGCGCGCGCCATGGGCGTCGTCGGGGAGCAGGCAGAGCGCGTTGGGCTCCGCCACCTGGGTGTAGACGTAGAGAACGGGAACGCGCGCCGTGCCCAGGTCGACGGGGAGGCGCGTATCGGTACGGCGCGCGGTCACGATGATACCATCGACGCGCTTCGCCAGCAACGAGTCGACGTATTGGCGCTCGCGCGCGGCGTCCTCGCGCGCATCGCACAGGAAAACTGACACCTGTGCGGGGCCCAGCGCATCCTCGATGCCGGTCATGACGGGGATGCTGAAGCGCCCATAGCTGTCGGTCGATAGCAGACCGACCGCGAAGCTGCGGCCGCGCAAGAGGCTGTGGGCGAGGTCGTTGGGACGGAACCCCAGGCGGGAGGCCTCGACCCGGATGCGCTCGCGCGTCTCCGGGCGCATGCGTCCCTGCCCGCTGAGGCCCTGGGAGACGGTGCCGATGGCGACGCCCGCCGCCTTCGCGACGTCGTGGATGGTCGGGACGGACTCACGTCTCCCAGGCCCATCGTCGGACATTGTGTCCATGCTCCCGTCCACCTCCACCTCCGGCTAAGCCTCACGACTATTTGCAAAAGGCTTTCATCGCGGATGAAAAAGCCTTTCACCAAGCTGATGGAAGTGTAAGGAGTTTGCCGTCGCTTGTCAAGAGCCGAGAGACAATCGGGTGCACCTTACAATTGTGGAACCGGACCTGCGACTGCCCGGCTGGACCGGGACCGGCCGCAGCCGGTCGGGGGCCAGTCCGCATGCGTCGCAGGGCACACGACGGACACTGCGGTGTCAGGACGGGGCCAGGAGCAGGGTAGTGGCGGACCCCACCCGACCGTAGTCGGCCAGTGGTTTGCCCTGCGACCGCCGTCGCAGGCCCGTTCCGTCCGCAGTCCACTTTTTTGAGGTGCACCGGAGACAATCGGGTGCGCGTCACGACTGTGATGGTGAGCCGCCAGCCAAGTGGGAGCAGCGTGAGTGTCATGCCGCGGATCAGGAGCGCGTACGCCCGGTCCTGTTTGTCGCCGAATTCGCGGCACAGCGCCAGGCACTCCTCAGCCCGCGCGTGCGCCGTCGCGCGCTTGCCCAGATCCGCCGCCAAAACACTATCCGTCTGCAAGGCCCTGGCCCGCCCGGCCAGACAGGTCTTGCCCACGCAACCTGGCCCGACCAGGGTCAGCACGCGCCGGTCATCGCGCCGCGGCAGGGCGTCGGTTGCCGCCGCGTCGCACTCGCGGCCGACCAGCGCGGTCGGCGCGAGGCGCTGCGCACCAGGGCGCGCTGTCGGCTCGTCCGGGCTTTCCAGTCCCCGCGGACGCCGACGTGGAGGCGGCGTAGCCAGGAGGCAAGAGCGTCACGACGACAGCGATCGACATCTTCCGCATTGCCGACGGCTAGATCGCGGAGCACTGGGTGGAGAGCGACATGCTCGACGTGATGCAGCAACTCGGCGCGATCCCCACGCCGGGGCACGCCCCGAGCTAGCCTGCTCATCTACCAACGAAGGGACATCATGGGCGTCGCGGAGTCTCCGGCCACAGTCGAGAGCCAGCCCAGGCCGGAGACGCCTCCGCCCGTACGAGGAGGACCCTATTCGTCGGCTGCCAGGCGCTCACACATCAGGGCGGCCGCGCCAAGCGCGTCTTCGTAGACGCGGTCGTGGCGAAACACGTCGAGCTCTTCGGCCAACAGGTCGCCGAGCGGCCGCGTGGCCATGCGGGCCGTGCGGGTGATCGGAGTGGCGGAGCCGATGGTCGTCGTGGTCGTCGCCGTGTCGTCGTCCGCGCGGCGCTGCACCGTGAAGGAGCCGGGCATGCCGCGCAACGTCCCGTTCAAGGTCAGCGACAGCACGTGCCCCGGCGTCGCCTCGTCGGAGGGTCGCGCCTCTAGTTGGATCGACACAGTCATGCCGGGGCGGTCGGCCTCCAGGTGGAGCATGTTACCTTGTCGGCGCGCGCCACTGGGGCGAGGCGTCCAGCCAAGGCGCGACGCCAGCCAACCGGCCAGCAGCAGCGCCTGGGCCGGACTGGCCGCGCCCGTCGCGGTTGTTGCGCCTGTCCGCTCCCCGGCGGTTCGCGCATAGGTGATGGCGACGCTTTCGATGCGTTGGGCATAGGGCCGTATCTCGGGTGGATCGAAGAACTGCGCGATCAAGCCGCGCCACGGCGTCAGCCGGATCCAGTTGAAATCGCTCACCCCGCGGTCCTCGCTGCCCATGCGGCTGATGGCCCACAACTTGGCCAGCCCGTCGATGGGTCGAGCAAAGCGCGACGACTCCACGATCAGCCTGTCGCACAGGCCCAGCATGCGGGAGAACAGATCGCTGCCGAACGGAGCGTCCTCGCTCCACCAAAGATAGGTCGGCAACTCGGGCAGCAACAGCGGGGTGACGATGCTCGAGGCGTGCAGCGCCGCCGCGCCGTGCGCCGTCAGCGTAATTTGCTCCCAGCACAGGCGCTCCTGCACCAGCGTCGTCTCGCCGCATTGCGCCACCACCCGCGCGTCAATGGATGATGTCGGCGCGTGCGGGTCGGCCACCACCACGATAGTGCGCGACGGATGGCGCTCGGTCAGCTCGCCGATGGCGTTGCTGACGTGGTCGACGTCGTCCTCACGCGAGACATAGGCGACGAGATTGATGACGCTGGTCCGCGCCGGCGGGTGATCGTTAGCGCCGTTGGCCGTGCCGTGCCACAGCCGCGCGATCGCCGACTCGATCGTCGGCACGTCGACCCCGGTCCCCTCCCACGTGTCGGTTGCAATCATTGCACCCCCCTTAGTCGTTAGTCATTAGTAGTTAGTAATTAGAAATATGGCTTCAGGATGCGCCTAGTAAAGCCAGTACGCCGCATTCTTCTAACTACTAATGACTAATGACTAACTACTAATGACTAAGGCTTCCGCCAGACCCGGCCGTCGCGGGCCAGGAGTTCGTCGGCCGCGGCGGGACCCCAGGAGCCGGCGTCATAGTTGGGGAAGGAGGAACGTCCTTGCCCGGCCCAACCGTCCAGCACGCCCTGGATAAAGGTCCACTCCGCCTCGACCTCGTCGCGCCGCGTGAACAAGGTGCTATCGCCGAGCATACAATCTAACAGCAGGCGCTCGTAGGCGTCGGGCGACTGGTTGTTGAAGGCCGTGCCGTAGAGGAAGTCCATGTGCACCGGGCGAATCTGCAAACTTGCCCCCGGCACCTTGGAGTCGAAGCGCAGCGAGATGCCCTCATCGGGCTGGATGTGCATGGTCAACACGTTGGGCGCGACCTCACCGCCGGAGGGGTGAAAGAGCATATAGGGCGCGCTCTTGAATTGCACCGCGATCTCGGTCGTGCGCTTGGGCAGCGACTTGCCGGTGCGCAGGTAGAACGGCACGCCCTCCCAGCGCCAGTTGTCCACGAACAGCTTGAGCGCCACGTAGGTCTCGGTCGACGAGTCGGGCGCGATACCCGGCTCCTCGCGGTAGCCAGGCGCCTCCTTACCCGCGACCCAGCCACGGCCGTACTGTCCTCGCACGGCCTGTTTGGCCGCCTCCCCGGAGGCCGTGGGCCGCAACGCCCGCAGCACCTTGACCTTCTCGTCGCGCACGGCCTCGGCGTCGAACGCGATCGGTGGCTCCATACAGGTCAGGTTGAGCAGCTGCAGCATATGGCTCTGCACCATGTCACGCAACGCGCCGGCCTCCTCGTAGTAGCTGGCGCGCCCCTCCACGCCGACGCTCTCGGCCACCGTGATCTGCACATGGTCGACGTAGGCGCGGTTCCAGACCGGCTCGAAGATGCCGTTGGCGAAGCGGAAGATCAGGATGTTCTGCACCGTTTCTTTGCCAAGGTAGTGATCGATGCGATAGATCTGGTCCTCGCGGAAGACCTGCAGCACCTCGCGATTAAGGTCTTTGGCCGACTGCAAGTCATGCCCGAACGGCTTCTCGATGATGACGCGCGCCCAGCCCTTGCCGTCCATCCCGCCGTGGTTGAGCCCGGCGCGGCCCAACTGCCGGATGATGTCGGGGTAGAACGAGGGCGGAGTGGCCAGATAGAACACGCGGTTGCCCTGCGTGCCGCGCTCCCGGTCGATCCGGTCCAGGTGCGCGCGCAGCCGGTCGTAGTAGTCGGCCTCCTGGAACTCGGCCGGGATGTAGGTGATCCCCTGCGCAAAGCTGTCCCACACTGCCGGTTGCACGGGCCGACGGCGCGAGAACTCATCGACCGACTCCTTCATGTTCTCGCGGAACTCGTCGTCGCTATCAGGGCGACGCGAGAAGCCCACGACCGAGAATCCGGCCGCGAGCCATTGCTCCAGCGCCAGATTATAGAGCGCGGGGAGCAGCTTGCGCCGGGTCAAATCGCCCGACGCGCCAAAGATGACCACGGTGCAGGGCTGAGGGGTACGCGCCAGACGCATCCCCTCGCGCAGCGGGTTCTCTACCTGCGCCGCGGCGCTCGCGGCCGTGGTATCCGGGGCCATCATGACCATAGCGTTTTCCCTCCCTCACCCCCGCCCCATGCGGATCCGTCTCTCGGCTCTGTGGAGCCGACAGCCCAACCGGCTCTCCCTACCGCGGGAGAGGGGAGCAAGAGTATTAATCCGCCGAGCGTTACTCGGTCTTGACGGCGTGGCCGCCGAACTGGTTGCGCAGCGCGGCGATCACCTTGGCGCTGAAGCTCTCGGGTTGGCGCGAGGCGAAGCGCTCCAGCAGCGAGAGCGTGATGACGGGAGCGGGGATGTTGTGATCCATGGCATCCTGCACGGTCCAGCGGCCTTCACCCGAGTCGTCGACGTAGCCACGGATATGCGTCAGGTCGGCCCCCTCCTTGCTGAACGCCAGTTCGGCCAACTCCAGCAGCCAACTGCGCACGACGGAGCCCTGATTCCACAGGTGGGCGATGGATTGCAGGTTAAGGTCCGCGCCGTACTCGCTGCCGTGCAAGATCTCAAAGCCCTCGCCGTAGCCCTGCAACATGGCGTACTCAATGCCGTTATGCACCATCTTAACGTAGTGGCCTGCCCCGGCAGGGCCGACGCGCATATAGCCGTCGGGCGGGGCCAAGGTTGCAAAGATGGGCGCGACGCGCTGGAACACGTCTTCCGGTCCGCCAATCATCATGCAATAGCCGACCTTGAGGCCCCATACGCCGCCGGAGGTGCCGCAGTCCAGCATGCTGAAGCCCTGGGCCTCCAGTTCGCCCGCCCGGTGCTTGGTGTCGGTCCACTTGGAGTTGCCGCCGTCGATGATGGTATCGCCAGGCGTCATATGAGGGAGCAAGCCGGCGATCGTCTGGTCCACGGGCGGACCGGCTGGCACCATGACCCAGAAATGACGCGGCGCCTCCATCTTTTCCGCCACTTCCTGGAGCGAGTAGGCCGCCACCGCGCCCTCGGCCTCGTACTGGCGAACGGTATCCGCGCTCTGGTCGTAGACAATGCACTGGTGACCGCCCTGCATTAAGCGGCGCACCATGTTCCCGCCCATGCGGCCCAGCCCAATCATGGCAATTTGCATATTTCTCCCCGGAGTCACTAGCCGTTAGCTATTAGTAATTAGCCGTTAGCTATTAGTAATTAGCCGTTAGCCATGGGTCGCTGGCTATGGGAAGCAGTGCGTCACCATGAGCCGCACCGATGATGAGCCGAAGGCTAATGGCTAATTACTAATGGCTAATAGCTTACCCCGCGTGCGCCATCATCTCCTCGCGCTTCGAGGTGATCGTGCCGATCAGTTCGTTGAACGACTCGGTGAACAGGCGGACGCCGTCCTTCTGCAATTGCAGCGTGACCTCGTCCATGGAGATGCCAGCCTTCTCGAGCCCCGCCAACTGCGCGCGCGCCTCATCGACGCCCTGGTCGAGCGTCCGGGCAGCGTTGCCGTGGTCAAGGAAAGCGTCGATCGTCGCCGGCGGCATCGTATCCACGGTGTCGGGGCCGATCAACTCCTCCACGTAGATGACGTCGCGGTAAGCCGGGTTCTTGGCGCTTGTGCTGGCCCACAGGCAGCGTTGCGGCTTGGCGCCCTTGGCGGCCAGCGCCTCCCAGCGCGGCCCGCTGAAGATCTCCTGATAGGCGGCGTAGGCCATCTTGGCGTTGGCGATAGCGGCCTTGCCCTGCAGCGCCTTGAGCTCCGTCTTGCGCTCCTCCGAGCCGGCGGCGGCGATGGCGGCGTCGAGCAGCTTGTCGACCATCGTGTCCACACGGCTGACGAAGAAGGAGGCCACGGAGGCCAGGTGGTCGACGGGCTGGCCGGACGCGGCGCGCTGCTCCAGGCCCTTGATATAGGCTTCGGCGACCTCGCGGTAGCTTTGCAGCGAGAAGACAAGCGTGACGTTGACGTTGATGCCGTCGGCAATGGCTTGCTGGAAGGCGGGGATACCCTCGGCGGTGCCGGGGATTTTGACCATGATGTTGGGTATGTCCAGGTAGCTGAAGAGGCGGCGCGCCTCGGTCAGGGTACCCTCGGTGTCGTAGGCCAGGTTTGGCGCGACCTCGATGCTCACGAAGCCGTCATGGCCGTTAGAGCTATCGTAGACCTGGCGCAGGATCGTGGCGGCGCTGCGGATGTCGTCGAGCACCAACCCATCATAGATCTCGCTGACGCTCTTGCTGTCGCGAACGAGTTGGCGCAGCTCGTCGTCGTAGTCGGCCGAGCCGCCGATGGCCTTCTGGAAGATGGTAGGGTTGCTGGTCAGCCCCACGATGCCCTTGTCGATAAGCTCCTGAAGCGTGCCGCCGGTCAGCATGGCGCGGGTGATGTTGTCGATCCAGGGACTCTGGCCCTGTGCGAGGAGTTGGTGTAGGGTGTTTTTCTCGGCTGCCATCTGTTGTCTCCTCCATGTCTCGCGTGTGTACAGGCATACCGCCCGTACGTGATGCCCTGTCCATCCTCATTATATGTCTAAACGGGCGGGCCATATGTTACGACGGACTTAACGCTCATCTGCCGAGGGGACACAGCACGGCCCGTGCCAGGTTAGCTACGAGTAGAGCCCAAGTTCTTGGCTTAAGCGCCAGGCAACGAAGGCTGACGGTAACAGCATGGGCAAGCGCCATGCTATACCATGTCATTAAGGTGACTCTTGCGCGCTGATAACGCACAAGGTACCCGGCCTGAGTAGCGCGCCGAGGAGGCAGGCAGGGATGACCACAGATAGCACACCCGTGAGTCCACGGCTTGCCGCTCTGAAGAGAGAGGTGGAGGCTGGCCGCGCGGATGCCCTGGAGACGTTCTGGCGGGAGGTGGCGACCAAGGGAACGCCGCTCGTGGAACCGACAGGGGACGGCGACGACTCGCATGTGCTGGTGACGTTCCTCTGGCGCGCCAAGGGCGAGACGCGCAACGTGGTGGTGTTCGGCGGCTTCCACTACTACTGGGACTTTGCCCGCAATGGGATGGCGCGGCTACTCGGCACCGACGTGTGGTACAAGACCGAGCGGGTCCAGGCCGATGTGCGCGCCTGGTACCGCCTCTCCCCCAACGACTCGCTGCAGCCCTCGACGGATTGGGCCGCCCGCACGGCGGCTTTCATCCCCGACCCGCTTAACCCGCGCCGCTACCTCGTCGCCGGCAGCGCCGACAACCCCGTCGCGCCGCGCGACGAGCTCTGGTCCGTGGTCGAGCTCCCGCGCACACCGCCACAACCGTGGGTGCAACGCCGGCCCGCTGTGCCGGCGGGTCAGGTCGAGGCGCACCGCATGCACAGCGCCATCCTGGACAATGACCGGTCGGTGTGGATCTATACCCCGCCGGGCTACGATCCGAGCGGCGAGCCGTACGCCCTACTGATCCTCTTCGACGGCTTCATCTACACGCACGTCATCCCCGCGCCGACGGTGCTGGACAACCTCCTCGCAGAGGAGCGTATCCCTCCGGTCGTCGCTGTGATGGTGAACAGCCCGGACGTCGAGGCGCGCATGCGGGAGCTATCCTGCTACCCGCCGTTCGTCAACGTCCTGGCCGACGAGCTGCTCCCGTGGGTGCGCCAACACTACCACGTGACCGTGCAGCCGTCCCGCATCGTCGTGGGCGGCTCCAGTTTGGGCGGGCTGACAGCGGCTTTCTCCGCCCTGCGCCGTCCCGACCTGTTTGGCAACGTGCTCTCGCAGTCGGGATCGTACTGGTGGCGGCCGCCGGGAGACGTCGAGCCGCACTGGCTGGCGCGTCAGTTCGAGGCCGCACCACGGCTGCCGCTGCGCTTCTACCTCGAGGTCGGCTCATTGGAAAGCGAGGGACAACACCGCGCGAACGAGCGCCTACGCGACATCTTGCAGGGGAAAGGTTACCCCGTTCGCTACGCCGAGTTCTCGGGCGGCCACACGTTTCTGTGCTGGCAAGGCACGCTGTCCAACGGGCTACTGGCCCTGTTGGGCAGAGACTCAGGCTCACCGGTCCCGCGCTAGCAGGAGGTCATTGCTCACCGCGATGGAGAGAGCAGCTCGCTCTCACTCTCACTCGTGAAGACGCGATCAAAGAGAGACGTCATGCCTGCCTCGGTATCTATCGAGTCGATCACGACTTCAAGCTCGGGCGACATGCGCCCGAACTTCAGTCCAATCGCACGCTTGACGTCCTCACGTCTCGTGCGCAAGGAAATCTTCTGCGCCCATGTCAATTCTGTCGCTTCCACAACTTGATCCCCTTCCGCTTGCAACAGTGCTCCATATTCCATCTGCTCAGGCTCGTCCAGCGTCAGATAGGTCTCTACCAAGTCTACCAACAAAAAGAGCCGCGCCTCGTCCAGCCCGCTCTCGCGCAGGCACCGGATGATGTCGATCTTTAGCTCGACCCGTCCTTCGGGTCCCGGCTGCATCAGCGCGGCCAACGCGGCGCCGAGCACCGATGCCGCTCCCTTGTAATCCTCCGCCGAGAGGCCGCGCAACCCGATCTGCCAATACTCCAGCTTGATGTACTCCTCGCCGAACAGGGTCTCGACGTAGCACACCTTGCGTACGTCGCCGGTGCGGCTAAAAGGCAGCAAAGCCGCCGAGATCACGGAACGATGGTGGCGTAGCGTGAGCAAAGCGTTATACTCCCACACGCGGTACGCAAAGCCTGCGTCCGACTCGGTCTGGGCTTCGGTGTGCAGCAGCACGATCTCGGGCTTGCCGACGAGGCTGCGTACCTCGGCCACCACATCGGCCGTGCGCATCAGCCCTTCGGGGATGTCGGTGAACGTTTGAGGGTCGAGAAATGTGATGGCGTCGGGATCGATGCCGCTAGCGATGCCAGGCATGAAGAGGGTCAGGAAGTCGTGAAAGAAGCTGTGTAATACGTCTTTGAACGTTTGATCATGCGCCATGGTGTCTCTCCCGACGTCCTTGGCGACGCGTTGGAGGGACCGCCCTTTGCGGTGGGAGGACCGCCCTCTGCGGCGGGACCGTTGGAGCGATCACCCGTTGCGGCGGAACCGTTGGAGGGATCGTCCGCTGTCGCGGGACGAAAGGGCGTAGCGCCGCGCCCACCCAGACTCCGGCCACGCCGAGCACGACGGCGATCAGCAGCGTCAGGGCGATGACGAGGACGCCCTGGTTGGCGCCGAAGCCCAGGATGGCGCCGACCACGGAGGCCTGGTCGGACACAGGCTGGCCCAGCGCCACGGACTGCCAGGCCAGCGGCAGCCCCCAGCCCAGCAACGCCGCGATCCCCCCCACGGCCACGGCGTTGCGCGCGCCTGCCACCAGCAGGCCGGCCAGCACGCCGACCGGTACCACCATCCACCAGAGACCGAGCAACGCGCCCAATACGACCAGGATTGTTCCGATAGTGGTAGCGGGGATCAACGTCAACTGCATGGACCGTAGGCGGATGTTCATGCTCATGGCGTCAGCGTCCAGGCGACATTGCCCGCTTGCGCCCGAGCGGTCGCCATATCGAGCAGGGGATAATAGCGGCCCTGCCACCAGGTCTCGATCTCATTTGTATACCACGGGGACAGCGGGTTCTCGCTCTGGCCGCCCGGATAGACGCCCTCGCTCCGGCCGCTGCCCCAGTTCGTGATGAAGCGCCAGCTGGGCCCGTCGCTGGAGGGATAGCCCGGCGCGAATGGGGCAGCGTCGACCGTCCAGGCGTCGCCGCCGCTGGGGCGGGGAGGGTTAGGGCTGGCAGGATAGGACAGCGCGTCGACCTGCGCCAGGGACGGGAACTGCCGCGCGTGGACCCGGCCCCAGGTCCAGTTCCGTACATTAGAACCGAACTTTGTGGTCAGCGCGGCCACGGCGTGCCGGAACGCGCCGTACATCACGTCGGAGGCGTTGCGCGGCTTGCCATGGGGGGGAGTGAACGTGGGGTTGGTCGGGTCCCGCAGCGTCCACGCCTCCAGGTCCTCGACCAGCGCCGTCTGCCCCGTGTCCAGCGTCAGACCAAGGAAGCGGTCCGACGGTACTTTATAGGCGGTCCACCAGGGTCCGAAGGTGTCCCGCAGGTACTGGTCCCAGAACTGCCACCAGACCGTGGCCGCGGTCGAGTCGACGGCCATGTCGTCGTTCCATGCGCTCAGTTGGCGCCGGGCCAACGTTTCGGCGGGGTCGAGCCCTGCCTGATGACGCTTGAGCACGTCCAGCAGCCGCGGCACGATCAGCGAGGCCAGGTAATCATGGGTGTCGTTCTGCAGACGCTCCATGTCGGCCATGGTTAGTTTAGCCGTGCCCGAGAGCGCCTGGTAGATGCGGTCGGCGCGGTAGCCGTTCTCGAAGAAGTTGTCGGACGTACCGATGTCGTAGGGGTAGGCGGCGGTGACGGGGCGCTGGTTGGCCGAGAACACGATGTGGCCGGGCGGATCGTAGACCTGGGGGACGGCGTCGAAGGGGATCACGCCCACCACGTCGGCCCCGCCCGTGCCCGGCAGGGGCAGGGCGGGCGAGCCGCTCTTGACGAGGGGGTAGTAGCCCGCTGACACCATGCCGATGTTGCCCCGGTCGTCGGCGTAGACAAAGTTCTGCGAGGGCGTGTGCCAGCCGCGCAGGCTGTCGCGGAAGTGGGCGAAGTCGGAGGCGCGGATGACGCCAAGCATGGCGCCGATGTCGTCGGTGGGCAACGCGCCCATCCAATCGACCGTCACCGTGGCGTGCGGGTCGCCGGCGTCCTCGATCACGGGACCATGCACGGTGTAGCGGACCTCCAACCCCTGGTCGGGACCTCCCTTGACGGGGATAGTATAGTGCAGCGCACCGAAGGGCCGCCAGGCGCCGTTCCAGTAGTATCGGCCGGGGTGTGCGGCGTCGGTGCGCTCGACGTAAAACAGCGTGGCCTGGTTCTGCACGTTGGTCTCGCTCCAGGACATGTGGTGGTTACGGCCGATCAGGATGATAGGCGTGCCGGGCACGCCAACGCCGTTCATATAGTAGCTGGGGCTGCTGGCCTCCAGTTGGTACCACACCGCGGGCAGAGTCTGGTGCAGGTGCGGGTCTCCGGCCATCAGCGGCTTGCCCGAGGCCGTGCGCGCGCCGTCGACCGCCCAGTTGTTGCTGTTGGCGTATCCGTGCAGAGCGAAGACAGGCAGCGCTGCCAATTGGCGCGATAGCCCCGCCACGGCCCGCACCTGCCCTGCGGTGAGACTGAGTTGGGACGGAAGCGGGGCCGGGGGCGCCGTGCGGTAGGGACCGGGATCGTAGGGGCGCTGCGTCACGACATCGGCCGAGACCGTCGGGAACCACTGATTCGTGCGCTGCAGCCCAAAGGTCCGCACCAGCACCTCGCGGTCCAGCGGCTTGGAGGTCAGGTCCAGCGTCTGGATCAGGTCGCCCTGCACCACCAGTGAATCGACGGGGGTCCAGGACAGCGGCCGATAATTGAGTAGCTTGAAGAACGCCGGCAGGGTATTGCTCCGAACGACCTCGTCGATGCGGTCGTCGACGCCCTGGGCGTAGGCGGTCAGCGCGACGTAGGAGGGGCTGGCGGGCGTTCGCTTGATCGTGTCCCACTCGGCCTGAGCGGTGCGAAGCAGCCCCAGTTGGTCCTCAATCACGTCCGACCCGAAGGCGGCGCTGCCCAGGATTTGCGACAGCAGGCCCTCACCCTGACGGCGCGACAGGTCCATTTGGAAGAGTCGGAAGCGGGCGTGCAGGTAGCCGATAGCCAGAAACATATCGTGGTCGGTGCGGGCGGCGACGTGGGCCGTGCCATTGGCCTCGAAGGTGACGGACACGGGCTGATCCAACCCGGTCACGCGCAGGGTTACGGGTTGGGGCAACGCCGCGTCCGACGCAGCGGTCCAGACGCCGGTACCAGGGTTAAAGGCCGGCCCCAGCGGCGGCAGCGGCCCCAGCCCGAGGGCCGCCACAGCGAGCAAGACGGCCGTCACCAGGAGCGACGCGGCCACATTGAGCAGCGCCCTGACGCCGATCGGTTTCCGTTGTTCCACACCCACGTGTTCCTGGCCCACGCCCGCGCGTTCCTGGCCCACAGCCACGTGTTCCTGGCTCACGCTCACGCGGCCACGTCCCTTGCCCACGCTCATGCGGCCCTCACTCCCCTCACGCGTGCTCGCCTGATTCTACACCTGGCGGACGCCTTTAGCTAAACTATACAACATGTCGGTCTCCCGCTTGTTCGCGGATTCCCTGAAGCCATATGGGTGTGCAGGGGAGCGTGCGGATGCACGGCGCGCGGGATCGTCTCGACGCCCACCGCAGCAGGATGGGCACGAGGCACAAGGGCTAGAGGGGGTCGGCGAAGGCGTCGGCAACGGACAGGGAGAAGCCCGGTACGACATCCTCTCCATCCAGCGCGGCGCCGATGCCGAGCGTCGCCGACGGACGCATGTCCTGATAGCGCGGTCGCAGATCGACCAGATGCCACACGTCGACCTCCTGGCGGTCGGGCCAGAGCACCCACACCAGGCGCGTGCCGCCGCGGAGGTAGCGCTGCGCCTTGGCGGCCATGTCGAGGGCGGTCTGATCGGGCGAGGCAACCTCAGCGGCCAGATCAGGGGCAAAGGGGATGGGCTTGGTCGGGTCCGTGATCAGCGCGTCGCGGGCGGCATCGTAGAATCCGGCGTCGGGGAGTAACCCCGTTTCCGCGCCGGCGAACTTATACACCCCGTCGGCCGGCGTGGGGACGCCGAGACGGCGCGGCTGCACGAAGCTTCTCAGCGCGACGTATATATTGCCTCCGATAGTCGTCGCCTGCTTCCCGCTTCCCGCCACCCGGACAAGCACCCCTTCGACGACTTCATAGCGCCAGCCATCGTCGGGCATGGCAAGCAAGGCGTCAACCGTCGTCGGGCCGACACCGAGGACAATCTCCGCCCATGGTGCAAGTGTCTGCGATGGCGGCATCGCTCGCTGCGCGCTCATGGCCCTATTGTCGCCTTTCCAGGATCATTATGCAACCTGTGGCGACTTTCTCATCAAAACGTGAAGTTGCGGCAAGCGCCACCATCTGCTAGGCTGCCCTTTGGCGGTATGGCTGCCCGGAGACCGGAACCATGCTCAGCGGCGTGGTGTCGCGGCCGGTACTGTAGCGGCAAGCGGTAGAGCAGTAGGGAGTTATGACAGAGTCGATCCTGCACTTCATCACCAATCTGTTTACGACGCTCGGCTATGGGGGCATTGTAATCGCCATGGCCATCGAGAGCTGCTGCATCCCACTCCCCAGCGAGTTGATCATGCCCCTGGCCGGATTCCTGGCCACGCGGCAGGGCGTCGCCACGTTCCACGTCGATCTCAACCTGCTGGGCAGCGCGCTAGCCGGCGCCGTTGGTTGTGTCGTCGGGTCCGTCGTGGCCTACTGGATCGGCACGACGGGCGGGCGTCCGTTGTTGCTGCGCTACGGACGCTACGTGCTGATTTCGGAGCACGACGCCGACCGCGCCGACCGGTTCTTTGCTCGCCGCGGCGACATTACTATTTTTGTCACCCGCCTGCTGCCCATCATCCGCACTTTCATCTCGCTGCCGGCCGGGATCGCCCGCATGAACTTCGCCAAGTTCGTGGCCTATACGTTCGTCGGGTCGCTGATCTGGTGCCTCGTGCTGGGCTACATCGGCTACACCTTGGGCTCCAACTGGGAGACCGTCGGCAATACCCTGCACAAGTTCGATCTCGTCGTCGTGATCGCGGTCGTGGCCCTGGTGGCGTTGTACATCTATCGGCACATCCGCCGGCCGGCGACGAGTAGCTAGTGATTAGCGCCTAGTGACGAGAATAGTGAGGGGGGCGGGGCACAGTTAGCGCCCCGCCCCCCTCACATTTAGCGAGTGGTTAGTGACTAGAACTAGTCACTAACCACTCGTCACAGGCCACTCCGTCTACGCCGACTCGTCGCGGGCCAGGAGGTCCTCGTCGGCGCGCGGGCCGAGCCGGGTGGGCTCGAGGATCGGCAACTCCTCCTTTGTGATCACCTTATCGGTCACACGGACCGAGCGGATGTCACCGCGCGAGGGAATCTCGTACATGATATCGGTCAGCACGTCCTCCACAATGGTGCGCAGGCCGCGCGCGCCGGTCTTATGCTTGAGGGCCTGACGGGCCGTCTCTTGCAACGCCTCGAGGGTGAAGACCAACTCGACCTTGTCGAGCTCGAAGAACTTGCGGTACTGCTTGACGATGGCGTTCTTGGGCTCGGTCAGAATCTTGATCAGGGACTCTTCGTCGAGGGGGTCGAGCGTCACCGTGACGGGCAGGCGTCCCACGAATTCAGGAATTAGTCCGTAGGCCAGCAGATCCTCGGGGATCACGTTCTTGGGCGTCGGCGCCAACTCGTCGTTGGCGCTCGCCATGTTATAGCCGAAGCGGCGGCGGCCGCCGGTACGCTTGTCGATGATGTCGGCCAGCCCCTCGAAGGCCCCGCCGCAGATGAACAGGATGTTGGCCGTGTTGATCTGGATGAAGTCCTGGTGCGGGTGCTTGCGTCCACCCTGCGGTGGGACATTGGCCACCGTGCCCTCGATGATCTTGAGCAGGGCCTGCTGCACGCCTTCACCCGAGACATCGCGCGTGATCGACGGATTGTCGCTCTTGCGCGAGATCTTGTCGATCTCGTCGATGTAGACGATGCCCTTCTCGGCGCGCGCCACATCGAAGTCCGCCGCCTGAATCAGACGCAGCAGGATATTCTCGACGTCCTCTCCGACGTAGCCGGCCTCAGTCAGCGCGGTAGCGTCGGCGATGCAGAAGGGCACGTCCAGGATGCGCGCGAGGGTCTGCGCCAGCAGCGTCTTGCCGCAGCCGGTAGGGCCGACGAGCAGGATGTTGCTCTTGCCCAGCTCCACGTCATCGATTTGCATGCCGGCGGCGACGCGCTTGTAGTGGTTATAGACGGCGACCGAGAGGACCTTCTTGGCGCGGTCCTGTCCGATGACCCACTGGTTAAGTTGCTCGAAGATGCGCTTGGGCGGCGGGATCTTGGTGATAGGCAGCTTCTGCTTGGGCGCGCTGGCCTGCTCTTCCTCGATGATCTCCCGGCAGAGGTCGATGCACTCGTCGCAGATATACACGCCTCCGGGTCCCGCGATGAGGCGGTGGACCTGCTCCTGGCTCTTGCCACAGAACGAGCAGCGATACTGCACGCGCGGGGTTCCCTTATTGTTAGCCATCTGCGAGGCTCCTTATGCCAACGTCGGCACTTGCTCGGCCGTCAATACATGGTCGATGATGCCGTATTCGCGCCCTTCCTCGGCCGTCATGAAGAAGTCGCGTTGGGTGTCACGTTCCACCTTCTCGTAGGGCTGGTTGCAGTGCTTGGCCAGGATGCTGTTGAGGCGGCGCACCGTGCGCAGGATCCAGCGCGACTGGATCTCGATGTCGGGCGTGGCGCCCTGGAAGCCGGCCGAGCCCTGGTGGATCATGATCTCCGAGTTGGGCAGGGCGAACCGCTTGCCCTCCGCGCCGGCGGAGAGCAGCACCGAGGCCATGCTGGCGCAGAAGCCCATGCAGATCGTCTGCACGTCGCATTTGACGTGCTGCATGGTGTCGTAGATGGCGAGCCCGGCCGTCACCACGCCGCCGGGGCTGTTGATGTAGAGCTGGATATCGCGGTCAGGGTCTTCACTGGCCAGGAAGAGGAGTTGCGCCACCACCAGGCTGGCCATCGTATCCTCGACCGGCGTGGTGATGAAAATGATACGCTCTTTGAGCAGGCGCGAATAGATGTCATACGCGCGCTCACCACGGTTCGTGGTCTCGACGACCATTGGGACAAGGCTCATCTAGATCTCCTCTTCGCTGGGTTGATGCGTCGGACTCTCCAGGGCATCGGCGTGGCTCTCAATCGCCTGCTGGCGCACCTGCTCATCGGCCGCGGCGTCGCCCTCCGCCCCATCAGTATCGGCAGGGTGGGCGATCTCCAACAGGCGCTGCAGCGCCAGGCGACGCTCCAGGCGCGTCTCGACGCGGGCACGGATAGTGGGCGAACTCAGGACGTTGCGACGGTCACGCTCCTTGATCGTCGGCAGCGCGGCGATCTCGCGCAATTCGGCGTCGACCTGCTGGCGCGGCGCCTTGATGTCCTCGGCGGCGGCGATGGCCTCCAACACGAGGTTGCTCTTGACGCGCTCCTCGGCCGCCGGCCGGATCTCCTCGTGCAGGTCGTCCATCGTCTTACCGGTTAGACGGAGGTAGAGATCCATGGTGAGGCGTTGCTGGCTCTCGATCTCGTCCTTGAGGTTATCGAGGGTGCGATGGATCTCGTCCTCGACCATGGGAGGAGGCAGGTCGACCGTCGACGCCTCCAGGACGCGGCGCGTCACCTCGGCCACGGCAGCCTCGGCGTCGTCGTTGCGCTGCTGCGCCTCCAGGGAGAGGCGCGCGCGCGCGCGTAGGTCGTCGAGCGATGCAAACTCGCCCAGCGACTGTGCAAATGCGTCGTCGAGCGCGGGTATCGCTCGACGTTCCAGGCGCGTCAGCGTGGCGTGGCAGGCCAGGGTCTTGCCAGCGTACCGCGGGGGCTGATAGCCCTCGGGCAGGGTGAGCTCGAAATCGCGCGACTCGCCCACGCTCATCCCGACAATGTGAGGGGTCAGATCGGGCATCGTCTCGGGCGAGGTCGGACCGCTCGGGTTAAGGTAGTGCTCTTGCTCCTCGTTGTCGACGACCGTCTCGCCGTCGACCGTCCCCATCAGGGTCAGTTTGGCAACATCGCCGACCTCCGCCGGCCGGTCCTCGACGGGCTCCCAGGGCGCCTGGCTCTCAGCCATGCGCGTGAGCACCCCGTCGACCGCCTCGTCGGTGACGGGCGTTCTGGGCGCATCGACGCGGATCGACCGGTAGTCGCCCAACTCCACCTTAGGATAGACGTAGAACTTAGCGGTGAAGAACAGCGGCTGCGACGGGTCGATGCCGTTGCCTTGTACGTCGATCTCGGGCTGGGTGATGGGCTGTAGCCCGGTCTGTTCCAGGGCTTGCCGGTAGCCGGTGTTGACCGCGATATCGGCGGCCTCCTCCAGCACCGATGCGCGCCCAATAGCCGCTTCGAGCACGGCGCGCGGCGCCTTGCCCTTGCGGAAGCCGGGC